>Ga0181520_10004136_pt1 | contig 24661 bp, 29 predicted proteins | sample PEATcosm2014_Bin_29_FD_132451 | JGI IMG/M metagenome (GOLD analysis project Ga0181520, IMG submission 132451) | Peatland microbial communities from MTU Mesocosm Facility, Houghton, MI, USA - PEATcosm2014_Bin02_30_metaG | ecosystem: Environmental > Terrestrial > Soil > Wetlands > Peat | place...
AGACAATTAGTAAAATTGATATTGTTAATGAAACCGGCAGTACATTCAACACCAGCATTGGTAATACCAACAACAGTCATATTCTTGATATTGCAACTTTCAATTCTATTTCCTGTTGAAGCATTCGTCGTTCCGCCAAAAGATATTCCTGTGGCAGCATTTCTAATTGTGCAATGATCGATGTCTGAATTCATTGTTTCTAATGTGATGGCTATTGTTGCACTTCCAGAACCATCAATGATAAGATCTTGAATCTTTACACCACGAAGTCCACCAATTCCAGTGTTAGAAGTTTCAATAAAATTTGCGCCGCTAGAAATGTATTGAAGATTAGCGTTAAAGTCATTCGCTGGTGATGGGTCAGCGTCAATTTCAAAACTTTGTGTGCCTTTAATCGTAGTTCCAGGCTTTGGATTGATTGTATCTGACCAATATTTCTTTGTTGAACTAAAAACAACTTCGCATCCGACAGAACAAGAATCAAAAGTCTTTTGAATTGCAGTTGTATCATCAGTTCCATGAGCATTGTTCAAAAAACTTCCATCACCTTTGGCGCCAAACCATTCAGGATGAATTTCTGTGATATTAGCTGAAAATGTGACGTTAGCTGTTGTTTGACAAATGAAGTGGTTGCCTTCATCAGTGATAATTGGATCTAATTGAAGAGAATAGTTAGACCATTTCAATTGGGCATTGCTATCAAATCTGACTTTCACTGTTAGAGAAGGATTCGACGCAAGATAAAATACGCCATTAGGAACGAATAACTGCCATCCTGCTGAGGTTGCATAAGCATTAGCTGATTGAAATGCATTGAAGTCGTTCTGAATGCCATCGCTATAAGCGCCATACCAAAGAACATTGATTTCACTATTGGCAATACGATACCAACGTCCTGTTCCAACTGTTGGAGCAATGATCATTCCGCCATCATCAGTAGTAGTTGAACTTGAATTAAAACTAAATTCTCCGCCTCCGCCATCATTAGCGACATAATATCCAGCAACATTTGCTGTTGCATTTGATAGATCACTTGTGTTGATCGCCTTCAGATCAGCGATTGTGTTGCAAGAAATGACTGTGACATCACTTGTTGAATTGATATTGTCAACTGTAAATAGAATCGAACCATCGCTGTTCTTCAAAATGTATTTATACGATAGATTGCTATCAAGCCAGACATTGGCACGACCGCCAGCATCTAGAACAATAGGATTTGGATTAGAAGAAGATCCTGTTGAGTCAGTGAACGTCGCCAATGGGTTACTTGTGCCTGCTTCATAAGTGAACAACAGGCAATTAGCCATTGGAACGCCATTGTTATCAATGAACTGCAGTTTTGGATACGGACTGAGAACTATCATAGTAGATCCTTTATTGTTGTTGACCTATTTGTCCTAATGTCATATACGGATTTTGTTGATTAACAATACTACCTTGAAAGCTTTTCGCTAAGGGTGTTCCTAATTTTCCAAGGTATTGTGTTGCTGGTAATGTTACCATTGTTGAAGCAGCAGGAGAACTTAATGCTGTCATTCCCCCAATATGACCTGAAGTTAACATATCAAGCATAGGTCCAAGAGTTGCTTTTCCTGTTGAATATTTTGGCAACAGAGCAAGTTCGCCACCTCCACCTTTTGCTTCTCCAATTTGTCTTGCCATCTTAGCATAATTAGCGGCTTCTAAAAAATCTGGTGTTTCAAAAACATCTTGATAGTTTTGTAAAAATTTCTGTTGTGTAGTTTTATTTCCATTCAAAATATTCTTGATAAAACTTTCAGAATTTACTGCTTGTTTATAATCACTTCCGCCGATCATTTTTTTGATATCGTCAATTGTATTTAATTTGTTTGAAGCGTCTTTCATTAGATCAGCATAAGGAGTATTATCAGAAGCATCTAGTAGTGACTGACGAATATCGTCTCTTAATCCCTTTAATTGTGAAATATATTCGCCAGTTCCTAATTCACCAGTTTTAGGACCATATAAAGTTTGATCTAATTGTTTTCGATAATCCCATAGTTGTGAAGGGTCAATATTTCCATCAGGGTCTGCTAATTTACTTAAGGCATCAGCTTGATTGACCAATTTATCACCAACAGCTTGTAATTCAGGAGTCTTATATCCAGAAGCTTTTTGTAACATTTTATCGGTCATACTATTGATATTAATCGGTGGCAGATTTTGAAGAGCTCCTTGAATTTCTTGCGCTCTAGGAATTTGATTATAAGCATCCTGTAAAGATTTAACAAATTGTTCGCCGATTGCTGCTTCTTGTCCTGATTGAGCAGCCATTTTAGCTCGTTCTACGGGATTTGTTGCTGCTCTTAAAGTTTCTTCTGGCACACCTGATAATCCTGAAGCTAATTTTCCTGCTAACATATCAGGAAGTCTGACCGCACTTTCAATTGCAGCGCCTGGAGCTCCTAAAACTATGTTTGCTCCTTGAATTGCTTTTCCAACAATAGGAAGTTGTGCCCCAGGAATTTTAGCAGGTAAAGCCATTAAACCAGCATTTGTCAATTCAGATCCTGTTTGAAATCCTTGTTGTTGTTCTGGAGTTGGCTGATAAACATAGTTTGATTGTCCAGGTGTAATAACATTATTGATTGCTTGACCAGCTGCTGGCGAAACAACGCCAACAGCATTTCCAATAATGCCAGGAATATTTCCTAAAGTAGCTCCTAATCCTTTTACCATTCCCATTCCTGTTTGTGGAATAGTTTGAGGTTGCATTACTGCGTTGCCCATTGTCTTACCAACATCAAGAGCTGTGCTTTCAATTGAACCAGGAGCTGGATAAGTTTGTCCACCAAGTCCTGTAACATATTGGCCAACGCCTTTGACAACATTTCCTGCACCTTGGATTGCTCTAGAAGCAACGCCGCCTACACCGCCAGGAACCCAATTTGTTGATTGTTGTTCTGGAGCGTTGTTTGTTGTCGGATCATCGTCAAAAGTTTTCCCAGAACTACGCCAAGTTTGTAAAGCTTGTGTAGCTTCGTCACGACTATAACCACGATCAGATAATTGTTTCAAAAAAGTCATTCTATCCATGATTTACTTCTTCTTTGGTGGAAATAGTTGATCTAATGCTGCTTGATCAGCTGCAGTCATTCCGCCTTTGGACTGTCCATTTCCAGCAGGACTTCCATGAGCTAAAGCATTATATCGATCGATGACCGGTTTAGCAGTTAATTGAATGCTACGGTTATAAGGCCCCATTTGTGCAGGAAGTTGTTGAGCCCTAGGATCACCTTCAGTTCTAATCACGTCTTTAATTTCACCAATTTGAGCTTTGCTTAACATTGGCTGACCTGAAGCCGTTAAATTCTCAGCAAATTGACTAATCTTGCTTAAAATTGTTGGTGGCGCCTCGAATCCGGCTAATTTAGATTTAATTGCATCAAGTTGATAAGAATTAACATTGCCAGATTTCATTAGATCTAACGCATCAGCATAACCATTGAGCAATTGCATATTTTGTCCAGCAGGTGAACGCATACTTGGTGGTATTTTCACTGTTCCAAGATCAACGCCTGGATAGACAGGTTCAGAAGATCCTGTTCCGCCTGTTTTGTCAAGTTCTTTCTGACGTTCAAGGTTCAATTTGCCTTGTTCAATTCCAAGTTGTTGATTCTTATATTGTTGTTCTGTATTTGCTTTTTGTTGTTCGATATTTGTTTTAATTGTGCCAGGAGCATTTTGGTTGATTTGATACCAACCTTTTTCTTCATTGTAAAGGTTTTGCATATACTGTTGTGGATTAGCATCATATTGTTCAATTGGTGGAATAGTCATTGCATCATCAACTTTTCCCATTTGAGCAGCAGCAATTAAACTAGCCACATGTTGTCTTGTATCAGCAACTTGTTGTGGTGTTGAAAGTTTAGGAAAATATTCAACACCTTGATAGTTATTAGACGTTGGATCTGATGTATGAATTGAAGTTCCATTTGGATTATAACCAGAAACATAAGTTCCGGCATTGTCTAACGTAGTATTAAGCAATGAATGAGCTAAACCACTAACAGCATTAGTATGTTGAAGAATTTCATTTTGATGTTGTGTGACTAACGCTTGTGTTCGTTCCTGTCCTTGAGCGGCAAAGTCTTGTGCACGAGCTTGGTAAAATTGATTGACTGCAGCTGACTGACGATATTGTTCAGCAGCTTGAGGATCAACTTGAGCAATAGCATTATATGTGTTATTTAACGCAACATTAGGATCTTGTGGCGTTGGTTGATTTTGTTGTGCTTGTGTTTGATCAGCTATAACTTTCCTGACCTGAGCTGCTCGTTGATCAGCTTGTTGTTGTTGTTGCATACCATATTGGCTTTGAGCCAGCTGTTGTTGACGTAAAGCGGCGTCAGCATTCAAATTACCAATTGTGGCATAACGTTGAGCATTCTCAACACCAGGCACACCAAATTGATAGCCAAAATTAGTAGGTTGAATGTTCGGAACATCTATTGGCATATTACACCCCTGTTTATTTGCGTTATTCTGATGGCATAGATGAAGTATCTAAGCTATAATTGCCTGCTTGCAAACCACCAGTTCCATTGGCGTTGTCACCAGTTCCGCTATTGCCGCCACCAAATAATGAACCTAAGTTAAATCCGCCACCTCCACCACCGCCTGAACTTCCACTGGAACCAAACATTTGGCCGATGCCATTTCCAATTGCGTTAGCTTCGCCCATAATAGCTCCAGCATTAGCGTTTCCTTGAGCGATGTTTAAACCTGCCTGTGAATTTCCTTGTTGTGTGCTTAATCCGGTTAAGTTGTTTGCAGCCGATTGACCAATTCCTGCTAATCCCATATACTGTTGATATTTTTGAGCTAATTGATTAGCATTAAAATTACGTTGGTCTTGATATGTTTGTAATGCTCGTGCATAGTTCTGTGCATACGACTGATTGGCTAAATTAGATCCATATGCATTTAATGCTTTCATCGTTGAACCACTAAACAAATTTCCTAACGATGAAGCTTGAGACTGAATATTTCTATTACCACCTGTTAATTGAGCCTGATATGCTGGATCTTGTTGATAGTTATATTGGAAGTTCGATGTTAATGGCGCTTGATTTGCTAAATTTTGTGCGCCACCTAATCCAGTTTGTCCAGCTGCTGAGTAGGGTTGTTGGTAACCAGCAGCCGTTCCATAATACTGGTTTAAAGTATTTGAAGCGTTTCCAATTGCCGCATTCTCTGCTTGAGCAGCAGCATTGTTGCCCCAAATGCCAGTGATCATGTTGCCTAATCCACCAATTGCGCTTCCATAATCTGCTGATCCCATAGTTTTATCCTTTGTTATCTTCCTTGTACTGCATTAGCGTTTTCTATAGACAAATCCCCACGAGCACTGATCAAAACACATTTAACAGGATCTGTAACTGTCAATTTAAAGACGCGATCTCTTGAATATCCTAAGCGATGCCAGTGAAGTCGTGTTTTGTATTGGCCTTTGCCACCAAAACGTCCCCAATATTCATTCGACCAAGTAAATCCGCCATCATCAGACCATTGAAGAAAAGCAACTGGATCTGAACCTTGTCCATTGCCATCTAACCCAACGCCACGTTCAATATCGACTTCAAATTCTTTGAAGAATATTCTTCGACGATCATTATGGATATGAGGACCGGTTCTTACTCGTCTTACTGTTTCGCCATTATCAGTGTATTGATCTAAGTCAAGGGAATAGATTTTGCCATTTCGATAATCGCCAACGTAGTTCACCTGATTGAATAAACAATGTGTGTTAGGCAAATATCTTTCAAATTGTCCAGTGAATTTGTTCCAATAAGCTCGTTCATGCCATTCACCAGTTGAAGTGTCATAGACAAACGTCTTATTGCCTTGAACAAATGACAAAACATAAAATTCATGGCCTTCTTGTGTGTATGTAAATGCAATTGCATCCTGAATATTAGGAAGACTTTCAATCATATGATCTATAGAATTTGTGCTGATCACATTTGGTTGATAACTGGTTGTCATCCAGACCTGACCATGACCAGCTGCGGAACTTCCAAGAAAGAAAAGATTTGCGCCATTAGTTGCTACTGAATTAGGAGCAACTGTTCCATTGTTCATTACAGCACCATGGATTCGCATAAAAGGATTATCATCAGTAGCACCACTTGGTTGATACCAAACTTCAATGCTTTGTTCCCCAATCAACCATAGTTCGCCATGAATAGTAGCAATTGTTTTTAGGTAATCTCCTGTAGATTCTTTTGTGTAGAATCTCGTCGAACCAGTAAAGATATTGACAGACCAATTATTCGTTGTTGTTCCGCTAAATGATGTGATGTTAATAATTAAAGTAGCAGTAGCTGTATCATAATTTTGGCTTATCCCTTGTAAATAACCATTAGAAGAAGTGATTGTCAAATAAGTTCCATTGGCAATGTTAGTCAAATTAACTGCCGGTTTACCTTGAGAATCTAATAGAACGACAGTGATAAGACCAGTTTGCATTGCAATTGGTGAACTTATAGACCAAGTCTCGTTTAAATCGCCCCAATCTAAACCATCGTATAATTGTGAATACCTAAATCGACTTGATGTTAGTTCATTGATAATGAAATAGCCATTCATAAAGATTACTTTTGAAGCCTGAACAAAAGTTGGATCTATAATTTGTTCAAAAGAGTTATTTGTTAAATTAAAATTGTAGCCAAATTGTCCGTCAACGATAACAATTCCAAAACCACGGCCAGCGCCATCACCACAATCGGCCATCGAAACAAAACCTTGATTAGTAAGTAATGTTCCACGATAAATTTCCGTTCCTGTTGTTGTGAATTCAGATAGTTGATTACCAATAACTGCAAACATTCTTCCAGTAGTTGTTGTGTATGTCTGCCGAACAATGCCTGAAGCTGAAGAAGTCACAAATTCTGTAAGACCAGGAGTGGGATATAAAACTTTAGTTGATTTTGAAGATTCAGCTTGTCCAGAATAAATAGTTGTTGACGACATCATGTTGAACTTCACAGTCGCAAGATATTCCAAATAAAAGTTGATCGTCTCCTGTCCATCAACAGAAGACGATCTTCCTTTGTAAGCTGATCCAATGAATGGAAGTTCCATGTTAGTACCTGTCGGAATAGCCGGGAGTGGGCATTAGGACTTTCTGGGATTTAGCGTCTCTATTACCAAGGAGAATGTATAACTATTTACAACTTTTTAAAATAGACGTAAGTCCTTATCACTACTAATATCTGTCACTATAGATATTATACATCCGCCTCGGGACAAGCATTGGATCTGTGGACATTAGAATTGATTCGCGGTTTTCACGTTTCAAAATTGTCTTAGTTTCAGTTGCTTTCATCGTAACTAATGGACTAATCGCTTGTCCATATTCGCCAGCTAGATCAACAGCTAGATTATATGCTAAAGCTGTTTTATAACCAGGTGGCAAACAAACAATATCAGTGAGGTTCAAATACTTTGTGATCTGATGCCAGTGAGATAAACCAAGAACATAGTTTCTGGTAGGAATTGGCCATAGATCAATTTGTCCATAAGGCCATGTTCGAACGTAATGAATGTATTTTGGATAAGTTGTCGGCAAGAATTTCTGGAAGATATCTTGATATCGATCATTGGGAATTAATTCCAGTTTGTAGTCGTTCAAATATCCGGAAGAATTATCTCGAGCAAAAGCCGATTCGATTTTGATCGGCAACATAGTATCAAAGTCTTGACTTGGATCTGGACCAATTGTGTAAGAACCTTTTCCAGCAATAATCTGAAATAGTTCATTTTGTATATAGTAAACCATCAACTTTTCATTGGTCCATGATTCTATCATCCAGTTAAGAACTTGTAATGCATCAGCAGCTTCTGGCCCATCAGCTGTTTCACCAGTTGCAAGAACGCCTAATAATCTAAGCGCTCGACGAATAATGTCTAAGATAGTTGTTGGCGGAATCAATGTTCCATCATTACAAACGATTGGCTCTGGAACAGGAGCTCCGTCATCCATATATAATGGACTAGCACCAAACGCATAGTTGCTTCCAAATATAGCCATTATGACCTCGTTAATATAGTACTTTGTCCTGTGGATGAGCTAAATGAGCTGCACGATGATCACAGTCAAGCCAAACTTTAAAACCAGCCGCTTTGGCGTTCATACAAAAACTGATATCTTCAGCAACAACTTCTTGGCAGTCTTCGACTCGAATAATGTTATGAGTCCAATATGGATATTCAAGAGTTTCGAAGACGTTCTTCTTAATTAACAAACAACCTGCGCCAGTCCAATCAACTTCTTTTAAACCTGTTTCGTAGAACTTCAAACGTTTTATCATTGGACTATCGCCAGGAACTTTATCCCAATGACCAGCAACTAATAAGTCATTCTGACCATTGCGGTCGCCGTATGCTGCACAGATAATGTCTTTATCCCAAGTTATAAGAGCATGGATTGTTTCAGCTGAGAACGACATATCCCAATCCATCGCAAGATAATAGTCATAAGGCATTGTCTGCTTGATTTTGCCGCCGTTCAAACATGGAACTGCTAAAGACGAAGAATTTCTTCCGCGGTAAATGCAGCCACCATTAATTTGGATAACTTCAAATTCATGTTTTTTACAAGCTTTCAGACGTTCGAGCGTCTGCTGAGTTTCGTCTCGCAATTTGCCATTAAAGCTTGGAAGTCCGACCCTAATTTTCATTGTTGTTCCTTATGGTGTTACGATACAAACATAGCCACCTGATCCATTGATCCACAACATTCCTGAAGTTAGTCCAGCACTTGAAGTAGGAAGATTAGCAATTGTCACATAGCCGTTTGTAGCAGGTTCTATAAGAATTGAACAAGCAGATCCAGAATTAGTTTGAATATTAATTGATCCACTATCAATCTGAATAACACCACCTTCAGCAGAAGTCATATTTGTCAGACCGTTCCCGGCAATAGTAACATTGTGGAAGACGCTGGTCAATGAAATATTTCCAGTGCTATCTGTGGCTAACTGAGCAGTATCTACATCATTAACATTTCTACATATTCTAAGTGAACCAACTTGGTTTGAATCAGTGTACAGTACTACTTGACCTGTTGTGTAACCGATCAACGACGTTGAATTGCTTGAATCACCTTGCAACACTAATCGATAATGCTGGTGACCATTAACAGTATCTTTAGTAGCAATGTTAGTACCAACACATAAAGTATCAATTATGTCTTCGTTCCATTGTGTCTCGCGTTGACCCCAAGGAGCAGGAGTTGAAGCGTCGTTAATATCAAATTGTTTGTAGTTAGTAGACATTTTTAGTCCTTTCTTTCTAAATATTTAATTGCGCTATTTAAAATAGCTCGGCGCTCTTAGTCTTTTACGTATTCGGTAATGGGCACGCTGCATTCGCCGGAAAGCAAGCGAGCACTTGTACTGTCAACGACTATTTCCGCATGCGGATCGCAATTGTCGTTTAGAAACTTAACCAACGGACGAGCAAGAGCCTCGAACTGTTCCATCTGTTCCTTCGTTACCATGTATTCCTCCTGGTGTACTTGCATCGTTAATGTCAAATCCTTTGTAAATCAATGACATATAAAATCTCCTTTGTTAACCACAATCAACACAATCATTTGGCGAAGTTCTTCGTCGTTTCTTTTCTTTTGGAATTACAATAGCGTCCTGTGGTTTACTTTGGTTAATAGCTATTTGTTGAGCGATTAATTGATCCTTAGCTTCTTCTTCTAATTCTTGTTGTTTCTTCTTATTAGCTAAAGCTATTAGAACTAGTTCATTTGCTTTAGCCACAACTGAATCCATGTCAACTTCTTTAGCAGAAGAATGTTGTTTGACAATTTCTTCTTGAGCTTCGTTATAAACTGTTTTCCATGTTCCATCAGGAAAATTAATGCATTTCGGATATTGATTGCAATCTTCACAAGGCATTTTTAATTCCTTTGTTCGCAGTTCTTTGGGTTGAACTGTCGTTAAACCAATTTTTCTAATTGAGCGATTGAAGATTTAGAAATAGTATGAAGCGTATTAAGATCTTTAATAATCTCTTTAATACTTCTAGGATCTTCTTTTTGTTTTAGTTCAATTAGATATTTATGATAATTTCCAATGTATTCTTTCTGTCCGACATGAATCAGATTGATTCGTGGTTCGATCCAAATTTTTTCACCTGATTCTCGAACCTTTTCACAAAAGACAACGTCTTCACCATAACGTAAAGCGTTTTTAATTTTGCATTCAAAATAATTATGAATGACTTCACCTTTTTCATTATAGTAGCATTGTCCTTCTAAATTAGTTTTGGATAAGATATTTGAAAAAATTTCTTTCTTAATTCTTAGAAAAGCTCCACCAACAAAGTCCGCTTCAATCAAACCATGTTTTGCATCACAAACTGGTGTTCGATCTTCGTGAGTTTTAATAACCGTAGCCCAGCTATCTGGATCTTCGTTCTTAAAATGCCCTACACCAGCCGTTACACCATAAGGGCTTTGAAGTAGTTGATAGAAACCTTCAATATCCCATCCCATATCTGCGTCGATGAAGATCAAATCAGTGCAATCAGAATTCATAAACCGAGCGCATAAAGCGTTACGAGCCCGGTCTATGAATGTATCTCCGCTTTCAGTGAAGTATTCCCATTCGATTTTCGCTAATGTGAGTACTTTCAATGTGAGCGTCAAAGAATTAATGTATTGAACAGTTGCTGTCCCATTGTACATGGGTGTTGCAATTGCAATTTTCATGTTATCCCTTTCGTAGATGAACTACGGATTTAGTCCTGACGATATGCATCAGTGCATTTATTGCAATTGGTTAAGCAATCAGACCAATTCCACCTTGCTGAGCGCTGAGTGCTGTAACAATAGCATTAACATCAGCAACAATTGCATTAGCCTGCGCGGAAGTAAATCCGTAAGCAGACGTAGTTGCTACGGTTGTAGCTACCAAAGCAATCGTTGACGCCTGAACGACGGGTGTTGCGCCGTACATTCCGATTTTGTCTGTAGCGCTAACGCCGAGATCAGAACCAGAAGGAGATCCTTCCCCAATTCTTTCGATTCCATTAGCACCAAAACCTACTGTCGAAATAGTCATATTGCCATCCTTTGTAAGAAATTTGTGAACAATGAAATAAGAAGTGAAGACAGTTTTTAGTTGTCTTCACTTAGAACCCTGGTGGTTACTTATCGGACAGAATCAAAGTAGCAACTTCAGGTCTGATCGTTGTCCAACCATACAGAACATCAATACGACAAGGGAGGTTGTCGTTATTGATATCGTACTGACGGATGATCCTACAAGAAATGCCATCATACACTTCACGAGCTGCAAAATCGACGCCTTTCGGCATAACCAAGTCCGCAGTCACGAGTGTGAAAGCGTCTTTGTGATGAGCCATATTAGTTGTGTAGGTCGAAGAAGCAGCTCCAACAAATGTTAACTGAGCGCCTGCATCAGGAGAAGCTGTAACAGTCTGCGTTGCGCCAGTCAAAATGATCGAAGGACTGATGTTCAATGTCACATATCCACCAGCAGCAGCGGTAGCAGCAGTAACAACGAAAGTCTGAGCTACGCCTGTGTCCTGTTTCGTTTCAGGGTTGACTGTGTTGACCGCAGTTCCTGAAGTAACGTAGAACAGGTCACCAACTGCGAAAGTATGCGTTGTGGCATTTGAACAAACAAGCTGATTGCCGGACTGGTTAGCAGTATAGACAGTTGTTTCACCAGTAGCAACACGAGTTCCACAAGTATGTCTCTGAACATTCTGGTCCATGTGGAAATCAAATCCTAACGAATTTCCCATTTCACCTTTGTGGTACTGTTCGGAGATCAAATCCTGAGGATTGTACAAGCCGCTCAAACCTGCAACCGATGTAGCCTGGGCGTAAGGACTAAGTACAATGGCTCGTTCATCAAGCGGCGTGTTATAAATCGACAACTGAGCGCCGGCATTCAAGAATACGCCAGGCGATTTGTTGTTTGTAGCATCACCAAGATCGTAAGCAGGAGCACCAACCCAGTTATACACGTTGTTGTTCAGTGCAAGACCATCAGCGTCGATCGTAGAAGCCAGAAGCAAAGCAGCCGGCTTGATGTACCTGTCGGAGAAGTCGTCGATTGTCAATGTGAGATCGGCGGAACTGAACCGCATGTCAACGCCTTTTTGCGTTGTACAGTTAACAGTTACGTAATCTTCAGTTGTGTCTTGAACCTGAATCGCTGCACCAGTACGAACCTGATAACGGTTAGGCTTTCTAACCCTCAAGCTAGGACCGATCTTACCGGACATTGTCGCGCCGGAGTTCGCGAAGTCTGAGTTGTACTGTCTATTAATAGTCTTCGTAAAAGTCAAGTTTGCGTGAAGAATCATCAAGAATTCACGCGTAATCGCAGTTGGGGACAGAAGTGTATTAGCCATTATAAGCCATTCCTTTCAAATTATGTTTTACGTTGTAAAGGCTTATTCCGGGCGAATTTTTGTTCGCGTCGTTTTTTCATCCAATCGTCGATTGGGGCCTTTGCATCGTTGAAATCAAGTTCGCCTGTTGTAGTTCCACCAGCATTTACTGGTTTCACAGGAGCAGGAGCCTGTGATTGTTTCTTCGGTTCAACCTTCTTTTTAGAAGCTAATTCAGTTTCAAGCTTTAGTTCTAATCTTCCGATTGTTCGAGCTGCAGTGCCTGAACTCATATTGTTCAAGGCATTCGCTTCGTCTGGATGACTAGCAAGATAATACCTAAGATTCGGTCCAAGATCTGAAGTGACAATTGCATCGAGTACTGCCTGATGTTTGATCGGAATATCAGCGTTTTCTGCGATAACTTCGTCGTAATCTGGTATTTCTTGTCTAACTTGAGCTTCTTTAGCTCTAAAACTTTGTTCAGCTGAACTTTGCTGAGCATGGACAGTTGCTTGACGTTGGACTTCTGGAAGTCGTTCATTCAACTTGAAGTCGGTGAGCGCTTCCATATAAGATGAGTCATCATTAAATTGTCGACGATCAGGTTTCGGTTGGGACACTTGCTGCTGTTGATTACCATTGACACGAGTTGCCAACTGATCAAGTTGGGCTTGCAATGCATAATTTCTAGCAGTAAGTTTGTCGATCCTTTTCTGAAATCTGTCGCCATGCTTAGGCTCTTCAGTCTTTTCCTTTTTGTCGCTGTCAGTAGTCGGTTGTTCTGTCTTCGTTTCTACTGGAGCGGGTTCTGAAGTGCTTGACGCATTTTCTGATGACGTCGGTTCTTCTACTTTAACTTCTTCTACTGCTTGTTCTTCTGACATAGGATGCTCCTACGGATTAAGCCTAGCCATCGGACTAGTGCGTTGGTGTAATCTATTGGCCCATTGGATTCTGGTTGGCCTGTGTGCCCCCAATGAATCCAGGTTGTGTCTGTTGAGGTAAGACCTGCCTGACTGGTTGAAGGTTTAAATTCACTGGCGCTGGTTGTGTATGTCTTTGAAGATTCTGGTTCATTTTATGAAGATCAACGCCATGCTGAACTGCCTGTGTTAAGAAATCATGTTGATTGTTCATATCCGCTCGATCAAGTTCTGTTTGAGCTTTGATAATCGTCTTCTGAAGTTCAACATCACGATCCATAGACTTATCTTTAAGTTGAGCTTCCATTCCTTGGATGATCTGCTGCATTTGCATATTTTCTTGCATTGTCTGTTGATGAGCTTGCATCAGCTTTTGCATATCACCAACCATTTCTTGAATTTGGCTAGGCGTCATTTTACCACCAGGATTTGTAGTATCAACAATGACGCCAGGATTGGTGTTCTGAATCATGCGTTTAAGACGATCTGCAGCTTCATCAGATAATGGAAAATCCAATTGTCTCATAAGAATATCTGCGGTGATTGTACCAACTTGTGGCAAAGCTGTGATGATGTTGATCAAATTCTGAGCTGTTTCTACACGCTTTGTTTCGTATGTTGGTCCAACATCAACAAGAATTTCATATTCACCAACTGACATATCGTATATCTCATCCTGATCTTCAGATTCTTGATTTAGCTCGACGATTTTGTCAGTCATATCTTCACCCAAGATACGCACAGTTCTTGCAGTGTCGTAGATCTTCGGAATCATGTCAACAAGAATACGTCCTAAGTGATGAGTAGCGATTTGCATATTAGCCATGAAGTGATAATTACTGTTATCGCCTTCTTTCTGACGAGCAATGATTGCACGACCTGAAGTTTCATTGCCAGGAGCGCCGAGACTTGCATCAAAAACGCCTGTGACTGCTTTTAGATTGTCAACAGCCATTGACATGCCTTGGAGAACACTAGCGCCAGCATCAGCAGGTTGAGTTCTTTGAGGTGGCGGAACTGTTTGACCATCTAATGAAGTCGGTTTATAGACAAGAACTGCGTGATTTTTCTGGTTAGCAGTCTGCCAATCTGATTTGAAGTCTTCGATTTGCCCTTCTGCAGCAACCCATGGAGCACGAGGCGCTAAAGCCACAGATTCAGCAAACGATGAATACATATAATTGAACATTCGTTGTGGATCTTTAGCGAAACGAATCATAGAAATATATGTTTTTACACCATTTTCGTTGATTTCTTGTCCTAAAACGGGAATCACTGGAATATATTTACCAACCCAATCCCGTCGTTCTAAAATATCATACTGTGTGAGCAAATACCATTTGATTTCGTGTGTTTCAATATCTCTAGTTCGAACAACGTCTTTAGGATTCTTTGGTTTTTCTTTTGTTGTAGTTCCATCACGAAGTAAATATAGTTTTTTAGTGTCATAAATAACGTCAAAATATTCAGCGACATAAATATAGTCTTTAGAAATCCAGTTTGGATCACCGGTTCCTTGAAGTTCATAGTTATCTGTTTTGACGTTCGGATATTTGCGATAGAATTCTTCTTTAGACATCTTCGATCGGATAAAACAAAATGGAGCATCAGAATAATCTAACTGACGACATAAATGAATAGGGAAATAAACCGCAAATGGATTCTCACATCGATCGATTTTGATGATCTGATCAAAAGATTCGTCATTACAATAGTCAGTCAAGACACGAATATAACCAAAACCATTCACAACCTGATATAACGATGCAGTGTCAAGAGCTGTTTTGGCATCGCCGTTCGTCATAATTGATCGAACTAAGCCGTCAACTACAGAAGCGTTGTCTTTATACTGATCAGCAGTTGGACGAATTTTGATTGCTGGTCTGTTCTTTCTCATATCATTGACAATTTGATTGACGAAAGCAGGTAGTCGGTTGACAGTCATTGCAGGACGTCGATCATCAGCCCTATCTTTGATGATAGATTCTAGCCATTGTTGACCATTAATGAAAAGCACGTCTTCTAATGCTTCCGCACGAATCTTATCAGAAGCGTCAAGACATTGTTTAAAACGTTCTATAGCAACACTAAGAATGCGTTCGTCAGATCCTGGCTCCCCTTCAGCATAGGGATAAGGATCATCGGCCTTCGTTGTGCCGCCAGAACTGATTTCATTTGTTGTTGTTGACATTAGTTATCCTGTTTTCCTTTAATATGCTTAACGAATTCCGTGTATAACTCTTCAATTGACTTATCTTGTGCATCAGGTTCCTTTATACGTTCTTCTAACCATTTTTCTGCAATGCCATCAATCAAATCAAGGACTTCAGGTGATCTCTGTTGAATTTTTCTTCGTTGTTCGCGATTCATGGATAACTTTCTTGTTCACGATTCATGAACTATGAACTTAATGTGGACGTACTTTTGCTAATGTTTTTGCTAGACTGGCTTGTTTCTTAGTATGTGTAGAAGCTTTCGATCCTTTGGCTAAAACTTTAGAAGCAAAGCCAGCTGTTGATTTATGAGCGGCTTTAGCTTTAGCTGCAAACTGTCCATGTGCATGAGCGACGGCTTTCTGAATCCACATTTTACTATGAGTTTCGAAATGTTGACCGGCAGCCATATTATGAATAGCAGCTTTCTGAAGATGATCAGCAGCAGATTCGTGGTCATGATCTTGAACCATTCTTGCAGCAGACATATGATCGCTAGCTGCTTGAAGATGTTCTTGAACAGGCAATGTTTTAATCGACATTGTATTACCTGGGGCGGCGTTCGGACCTTTCAATGCAGGCGAAGTTTCCATTCGTTTTTGGACGAACGTCTTCATTCCAGGTGTGCTATAAGCTTCTTGCATTTGTTCCTCCTACTTACGTTTCTCTTCAGAACGTTTATTGACGTATTCTTTCATGCCCTTAGAACTAAATCCATGCCCATGTTTATCTGAAACATGATAAGGAAGTTTCTTGCCTTTTTGTGTATGAGCGGCGAATTCCTTCGCCACAGCTGGTTCATGGATAAATAAATAGGCGCGTTGAGCTTCAGATTTGAAAGGCATTTTGGTAACTTTTGTTAAGATTGTGAAATTGGTTAAGCTGACATCCAGCCAACGCCAGCATTAGTATTATTCCAATTGAATGATTTATCCATTGATGATGTTCTAGGTTGTCCTTGGTCACCTGGTGACTTATAACGGTGGTTATCCATTCCTGCGTAACAAATCCTTATTGCGTCTGACATATCTTTGTATCGAGCGTCTTCAGTTTCTGACTGTTCTTGCAATCTGTGGTTCTTTAAGGATTCAATGACGTTCTTGCACCACGGAGCGACGTAAAGTTTAGGATAATTGAAACTGTTGATCGGTTGAAGAACATTGTATTGTAAATCTGTTGTGATCCTTGATCGCATCGTATCGATTGTGACTTCAGCTGGACTTGTGAATATCAAACCGCCGTTCTCACGTTTGGCCATTTCAGAAACAATTCCTTGAGAATCGTTTACATAGCTTGCTGATCCACTGCCTTTTGCAAATCGAGTATCAATCATACGTTTTGTGATCTTAATTTCTTGTCCGTCTTTAGCTTGAATTTCTCGAGCTAAATCTTGTAATGAACCAGTATATAATAGTTTAGATCGAAGTTTGTGGAAATAATCTCCAAGATCATTGTATGTCGGATATTCAGCATAAATCCACTTGATCAGATCTTTTGTGCCTGGTTTCTGAAATAAAGCCAACCAAATACAAGCTGGGTAATAGTGGGAAGCTGGATCCATGGCCATGAAAAAATTGCCAGTTTGTTTGACGATGTTCCAATCAAAATCTTTGACATGAACATCGTATTTGAAATCTGGCCAAACTAATCTGCCAACGCCGATCGGTTGTCCACCCCAGATGTTCTTGGCTTCATGAGGTCTGAATGCGTAATCTTGGTCTTTTTCTTTCTTAAGAACTTCTGGGAAATAAGGATTGTCTTCCCAAGAAGTTAATTTAGTCCAACAATCTGCAGGAGGTGATTTAACAAAACGCGTGTATGTTGGATCGTCTTCATATTTCGTATTGAATCGAATCAGGATCTGTGAATTTTCTTTACGAACTGTAGGAAGTAATATTTGCCAACTATCTTCTGAGACTGACTCGGCTTCTTCAATATCTGCAATGTCGATGCCTTCTAAGCTCTTGATCTTGTTGACGTTTGCATGAAGACCTTCAAATAGAAAATTTGAGCCATTCGTCAAACAAACAATTGAATTATCAGTAATTTCAAAATACTTAGTTAGTCCTAGAAGCTCGATTTGATCTGATAGAAGACGATGAATGGATTCTTTGATTGATCGTTGAAATTCTCTAAAACAAGCAATACGAACTTTAGATTGTAATGAACGATAAATCAGATATCTTGCACAAGTCCAGCTCCTTGCTGCTCCACGTCCGCCATAATAACAATAGTAACGATGATGTTCAGTAAGAAGTTCTTTATAAGCTTTTGGAATTCGAAGGTCGATTTTCATTCAAACGTGACCTTGAAGTCCAATTTGTTATCAGGTTGGCCGCCGATGTTCAAATCTTGTTTGTCTGTCCAGCCGGCGTTTTTGAGCCAGAATATAGCACCGGTCGCGTACTTACTACCAAGCAACGCTTTTTCATAACTGATTGCTATTCTTGATCTTGCGGATTTTATGATGTGACAAAATTCTGCATTTTTTTCCAGATGATAAAAAGCTTGACGATCGCAGAAACCAAGATACAGAACTAAGCCGTAGATCGTCGGAGCGGCGTCAGGCGCCAATTGATTGAAGTATTGGTCGATCTTCGCTTGCAAAGCTTCTGCTGTCTTATAACGGGGCGGGCGGCCTGGGCCTGATCTTGCCATGAGTTTTTATCCTTCGCAGATCATTGTTTGAATGCTGGATCTGACGTTACAGCTATAAATTACAGCAAATAAGCATTGTGAGTTTTAGTCCTTTCATTTGCTGTTTTTTTATAAAACCTTTGGAAAACTTTTCGAGTTAAAGTAATATATAATAATAACTTACAACACAAAATTTCTATAATGTTTATAACCTTTTTTTTATTATAGGAGCTACTTATGAAGGTTAATTCAAGGACTCGACGAGGAACTGTGGCGCCTAGTCGTTTGAATCGAATTGAACTAGTTCCTAGAGACCCACAATTGATGGACGTCCTGCTTAATGATTCTTTTCATTATAATGAAGAACGTGAAGAAATGAAAGGTATGGAGCATTTATATACATTTTTACATAAACTTCCTCAAGTTGATCAAGAAGTATTGAACTATAGATACGCATTATTACGTAATCAAAAAGAGATTGCTAGACTTATGGGAATGACTCAAGAAGTTGTTCATTATGTTGAACAACAAGCATTAAGACGACTTAAAATGTGGTATTATTTGAATACTATTGACTTGGCAGAACTAGAGAAAGACCTAGATCGTTGTTCAAAAGTTAAAGTGAGAAATTATCGAAAAACGACTATGGCAATGTTTAAGGACTTACTATTGACGTATTTCCATAATCCTTGTATTTATGCAAATTTGAAAGAATATTGTACTTTTTTTGGTAAGAAAGTGTCACAAGAAATGGTTCGTTATCGTGTAAAAAGTGCTATTAAACTATTACGTGAATTCAAAAGTCCATATTATGAAGTGTTTATGAAGATCAAACGTTATTCCAATTTCAATAATCCACAATACAGGAGTATTATATGTCAAAGAAAGAAATTGAAGCAAAAAGACGAGCTAATAGCGAATGGCTGAGGGTTTATGCGTTAGGTTATATGGCTGGAAATAAGGGAGGAAGAATGAACGACGTCGATCAAATAATGGCATATGCCCTTAGATTGATTAGAGGGATGCGGATGCAAAAAGAGAAACAAAGGAAGGGGCTGAAAAGCCGGAATGAAAATATTTTGAAAGAAAAAGAACAAAATTAAATATAAAGGAATATATTAGTAATGAAAGGAAGGTAAAATGGAAGAAAACTATAAAGCAAGACGGCAATATCGTCGAGAACGTTTTGATCCTGTTTTGGGTGAACGAAGGAAGCGTTCAATTCTTATTCATCAAAGTTCTTGGGAAAAGCTTTGTGATCTTTACGAGAAGACAGGTAAGACATTTTATCGAGTGATTGACGAAGCCTTAGACCTATATCTTCAACGTTATACTTGGCTGAAGAATGAACAGGAAAAGGCTGCAGGAAATGAACAGTTACCTATAAAACTCGAAACGAAAGAATTGAGAGAATTTTGATGAGAAATGTTACCTATAAATTCTCAGCTAAATTTTATCCATATATATTGGTTAACATTTTTGGGCAGACCGATCAAAGTGTTACCTATAAGTTACCTATTTGTTACCTATACAGTTAACAACTAAGTTATTGATTTATTAGGGGCGGTTAACAACAGTTACCTATAATTACCTTAAAATTACTTTACTAAAAAAAAAAATATTTTATTTTATATATAAAAATAATTATAAAAGCATAGGTAACGGTAACTGTTGTTCAAAACATTTAACAAGTATTTAACAAAGTTTGGAAAATAAAATGGCACTGAAAAGAAAGCTTAACAACCCGTGGTTATCGAACGAGATAAATTTCTCCAACGATGATATTTTAAGTCGAGCCCAAGACATTGTTCAATACTTTTGTCCTGATGGAGAATTAGTAGATTTTGAATGGGATGCTTTATGTCCTAATCGTTCTGATAACCACATTGGTGCTTTTAAATACAACATCAATACTAACAAATGGGCGGATTTTTCTTTTAATAAAGGAGGGCTTGGTCCCATTACTTATGTAGAGTATGCTTTAGGAATTTCATATGATGAGGCTAAGAAGAAAATTGAAGAATTTCTTTCTAATCCTCAAAAACAAGCAATTTACCAATCTAAAAAAATAGCTCAGCAGACTCAACCAGCACCAGTTTGGACGGCAGTGATTCCAGTTCCCAAAGAAGCTATTTCTAATATCCCTTTCTCACTCGAGTCTAAATCTGATGTCAAGACCACAAAATATTCATATTTTACTAAAGAGGGACAGTTAGCTTTCTATATTATAAGAAAAGATTTCATTGATCCTATCACTCAACAGAAGCAAAAAACGCTTTGGCCTTTAAGTTATGGTCACTATGAAAATGAAATTGACCATTGGGCTTGGAAGGGTGTCACGAATGTTCTTCGCCCTCTTTATGGAATTGAGAAGTTGAAATCTTTAAAACCAGAACAGTTTATTCTTATTGTTGAAGGTGAGAAGACTTGTGATGCTGCCCAACAACTTTTAGGAGATACCTGTCAAGTTATGTCATGGTGTAATGGCGCAATGGCAATCAAAAAATCTGATTGGAACGATTTACTTGAAACCTTTTCATATGAAGATGAAAAAGTCAATAAGGATGGTTTAATTAAAAAGACTATTCATCGTTATAAGAAACCCATTGCCAGAATTATCATTTGGCCAGATAATGATGAAGCAGGAATGAAAGCAGCGGAAAATATTGCCGAACTTCTTGGCGGAGTTCAAGTTGTTATTTTAAATTCTGCTAAATTTCCTTCTGGATGGGATTTAGCAGATGCTCAAGCCGAAGGGTGGACAAAGGAAAAAGTTCTGAAATTCATGACTTCCATTAAATACTTTGTTGGAGATTCCTTTGAACCCAATGATTTATGGTATGCAAAATGGCTCTCCCAATGCTATGGGCAGGAAGTTCGGTATGATCAAACAGAAAAAGATTATCGAATTTGGAATGGATATAAATGGGCTCGAGATCATACTAAAAAATTAAATCCAATGGCTGATGAGGCTTTTGATAAGTTAAACAATAAATTCAAATCTAAATTTGTCATTAAAGCAACTGAGAAACTTAAGAATCATGGACCCAGGGAACAAGTTTTGAAGGTTTTCCAATCTTTGCCAGGAATTTCAATCACAGCCGATTGTTTTGATCAAAGTCTTTCTCACATTGCCCTAATGAATGGCGTTTATGATTTGAATGAGAACAAATTTTCTGATTCTGATCCCAATTTTTACAACAAGAAAGCCATGAATTGCATCTATCAAAAGAATCCTGACCCTAAAATCATAAAAGTTTGGGATGATATGCTTCATCAGATTTTAGTGAAAGAGGATGGAACTCCAGATGAAGACCTTATCCGTTGGTTCTGGCAGATTATTGGATATTGTTTATCAGGATACACCGATAATAAATGTATTTACTTATGTCATGGTAAAAAGGGAGACAACGCTAAGAGCGCTCTTTTGGAAGCAATTGGAAAATGTTTTGGAGATTACTTTAAGAAGATTAGTTCAGATTTGATTATGGATACGAAAAAGCAAAGTGATGGGAATCAAGCCAGCCAATTCATTTATTTGAAGGGAATTAGATTTTCTGTTGGAACTGAAATTGAGCAAAAGCAATTATCGATCAAAACTATAAAAGATATGGTTGGAGGAGATACAATCACAGCCAGAGATCTTTACGAAAAACCTCAAGACTTTAGACAAACACATAAGCTCTTTATTTATGGTAATGAAAAATTGAAAATTCCTTCTTCTTCCGAAGCGATTTGGACTAAGTTAAAGTTAATCCCATTCAATGCTTATTTTCCAATTGGACATCCAAAAAGACGGGATCGAGTTGAACTGGAAAAAGAATTGCTAAACGCTAATGCAGGTTTTTTATATTTAGCGATTCAAGGTTGGAAAGACTTCCAACAGCATGGTTTTATCGAACCTGATTGTGTCAAGAAGGCAACTCAACAATATTATGATGAAGAAAACCCTTTTGCTGGATGGCTTCACAAAAATTTTGTTAATATTGCAGATGTTACCCGTCAAGATGTTAAGCAAAAAGAAGTTAGAGAAGAATGGGTTGCTTTCTGTAAACAAGAAGAAGAAGAATATGATATTACTCCAAAGGCTTTCTCAGAACTTCTAAAAAAAGTTGGTATCAAACCATATCGAGGGGCAACTAATATTTCTTATCTTGAAAAATTGAAAAGAAAAACTGGCGTTGAGAAGATGATTGATATGCCATCACCATCACAAACATAAGGATTTACTTTGTTCATTTCATATTTTCCATCATTATTCACACTTTTCAAAGGGGTTAGGATGTTAGCATTAAATAAAGCATATCGAGTTGCAATAAAAATGAGAGGAGATAAGAAAAACTTCTCCGAACAACAATCAGATCAAAAAGTCATGATTGTCAATGATCGTATCTTAAATGAACAACATGGTTATCATGAAAAACTAAGTAAAGACAAGTGGCCTGAACAACCATTATGGGCACGACGTCAATTAGAATACGAAGAAACAGATCGTGGTAAATATCTTACAACAGACACTAAGCAGGAATATGAAAATTGGAAAAATTTACCAGATATAGGAGGTGCCACAATGTGAAGGCTATTTTCATCATGGCATTAAGTCATTAGACATTAAAGCCAATCACAATCTAACAATGGAGTTTATCATGCATCCGCAAAATCACGAAAAGAACGAAGCCCGTCCAGATCTGAACGATGAACGTCTTAAGAATAATCCTTGGTTGAATACCGATAATGATAGTGATCGTCCTTCTTCTGGAAAGTCTATTTTCGATTTTACTTTTCCAGAAGGCGAAACTAAATGGAGAATCTTACCTGCTCAACCATATCCATGGTTTAATTTCGAATCTCATTGGGTTCCTGTTGTTACTTCTGCTATGACAATCAAAAAAGTTCCAGTCTATCATTTGCCAGGAGTGGATTGTTTACTTTGTTCCGCAATCGCCTATCGTTGGAAACAATATTCCGAATTGAAAGAAACGAAGTGGGACAAGAACAAAGATCATCCTGAGGCAAAAGCTTTCCGAGAGAAGTTCATCAATGATTTCAAAGCGAAGATGGGACATGATCTTTGCATTATAGTCGAAGGACAAATTGGTAAAGTTTTTCGTTTGACAGTTGGAGAAGGCATTTGGAAAGCTCTTAATGGTTTTGGGAGAAATGCCAGTTGGGGCAGCCCTTCTGATCCTGAAAATGGATATTGGCTTTCGACGACTAAAACTGGTTCAGGTATCACAACTGAATACGAAACTGTCCCGCTCCCTCCAAAGAGTCCCTTAACTGATGCGCAAAAAGCCTTGAAGATGCTTGATTTGTCTTCTCTTCGTCAGATGTCAACAACAGAAGAAGTTCTGAAGATTCTGAAAAAAGTTCCTTTAGTTATCAGTGATGCTATTCGGATGGTTAATCCTGACACATTCAAGGAAACTCATCCAGAGGCGCAGGAAGAACCTTCTGAAAAAAGTCCTGAAGAGAACGACGAACTGATTATCGACACTTCGAGCCGCTAAGGCGAAGCCAAGGATCGTTATGCTCGGCATCGGATACGCTTAGCTTAGCAATGCAAAGAGAGATAGCCTGACTGTAATAGGTCAGGTTATCCATTAACAAAGGAAAACTTATGCACGATAAATTACTCCTCCGCCAATAGCTATTGCTGCTTGATCTCTAGCTTTTCCCGGCTGTGGAAATTTTTCCACAGGCTGTAAAATTTGTGGATTTTGACCACCTGGGGTCCTCAACTAATGGAAACAAACTTTTTTCAGGATGCCATTGACGAAGTGATTGAATCTAAACTCTACGATACAGCTTTGCAAATGTTGGAACATCATCCGACGTTTGAGCTCTATGGGGAATATTGGCAGAAAGTGTGGTCATTAAAGCAGGCCAACAAATGAATTCAAGAAGAAATTATAGAGCAGTAGAAGATATACTATCTGCTGAAGAGCTTCAACATATTAGTGAACTGACACTAGAAGCACGTATAGCAGTGCGAGAACTAATTGAACGACATAGACGACGCTGGGAATTTATCTTAAATAATAATCCTTCACATAATAATCCTTCACTTTTAAATGGCGCTAATGAAGCATTAGTAGAAGCTGCTAGAAGTGGCGCTAATGAAGCATTAGTAGAAGCTGCTAGAAGTTTTGACATTGTCGAACAGCCTTGGCCTGAAGTTGTTTCTCCTCATAAACCCAGAAAATTTAAAAAAAAGTTGGATTATATATGCAATACGCGCCAGAAGAAATCTTAAAGCGTTTTAGTTTAACCAAAGAGGAAGTAGAAAATTTTAGTGGCCATAAATCAAAGCCGGCCAAAGCTGTTATTACCAATATCAATCAAAGAATTTGTCGATGTGGTTGCGAAAAAGTTTTTATACCAACTCATGGCCATCAACGATTCTTCAATGAAGATCATCGTATGGCGAGATGGTTAGAAAAACAGCAGCAAAGAAGAAAGAAGATAGTATGATCGAAG
>Ga0181520_10004137_pt1 | contig 24655 bp, 26 predicted proteins | sample PEATcosm2014_Bin_29_FD_132451 | JGI IMG/M metagenome (GOLD analysis project Ga0181520, IMG submission 132451) | Peatland microbial communities from MTU Mesocosm Facility, Houghton, MI, USA - PEATcosm2014_Bin02_30_metaG | ecosystem: Environmental > Terrestrial > Soil > Wetlands > Peat | place...
CCCGCACCTTGGCACAACTGGTACCCGCCGTTGCCAGTTCCCTGGACACCTTCTCAGCCGCCGATTGCCGCGCCTTCTTCCGTCATGCTTGCTATGCGTCTATTTAAATAGAAAATGCTCTAGGAGTTCGGAATTTGGAGGGTTGGGAGAGTCAGATTTCGAGACAAACCCATTTCTTATCGTAACCGCCGGCAAAAACTTAAGGGAAAACTAACCAAAAATTGTCAATGTTGACGTAAAAACACGGTGAATAACTCGGCCTTTTTACGTTTTAATGAAGTCAATTCGAATTTTTCAGCCTCGGCGAGCCGGCCCATTCCCAAGCCATCCGCCAGGGTCGGAGCCAGGCGTCCACCCAGGATTTTAGGGCAGATCGTCACATTGATTTCATCCACCAGCCCGGCCCGAAACAGGGCGTCGTTCAATTCCCCGCCGCCCTCGCACAACAGCCGTTTCACCTGCCATTTTTCCCGCAGCCACCGCAGCGCGGCGCGGAAATCAATCTCCGCACCTTCAGAAATCTTTATTTCATCCGCCACCCTGCCAAGTTCCATAAGCTTTTTTTGCGGTGCGCGCCGGGTCGTGAGCACAAGGATGGGGGAAAACCGTTTCTGAAAGAGCTTTGCCCCCAGATCAATTGAGCCGCTGCCGGTCACAATGACGCGCAACGGAAACTCCGCCAGCCCGTTTTTCAGCCGCCGCCGCCGGAACGCTTCGCCGCCATTGCCCAGGGTCGCCTGCGAAATTTCCACCGTCCGCGCGCCGCACATTACCGCGTCGGCCGTGGCGCGGAGTTCGTACAGATGCCGCAAATCCCGGGCACTGCCGAAGGAATGAACCACGCGATTGGCAGTGGCAATTTTCCCGTCCGCTGACATCGCCATGTTGACGAACACGAACGGCAGCTTTGGACCTGGGACTTGGGACTTGGGACTCATAAAATCAACATCGCGTCGCCGTAGCTGAAGAACCGGTAACGCCCGCCGATTGCCTCGGCGTACGCGGTCAAAACCAGGTCGCGACCGCGGGTTTTTTCGCCGGGCGCGGCGAACGCGCTCACCAGCATCAGCAGCGTGGACTCCGGCAGATGAAAGTTGGTCAGCAGTGCGTCCACGATTTCAAAGCGGGCCGGCGGAAAAATGAATATGTCAGTTTTACCCTTGTGAAAATTGAGCATTCCGGCGTTTTGCCGCGCCGCGGTTTCCAGCGCGCGGGTGGCCGTGGTGCCGACGGCGATGACGCGCTGGCCGGATTTTTTGGCGGCATTAACCGCGGAAACCGTGGCTTCGCCGATCTCAAACCGTTCCGCGTGCATCTTGTGTTCCGCGATGTTTTCCGCCTTCACCGGGAGGAAAGTGCCCGCGCCAACGTGCAGCGTCACGAAGCAAATTTTCACGCCGAGCGCCCGGATTTTTTCGAGCAATTCCGGGGTGAAATGCAAGCCCGCCGTGGGTGCGGCCACGGACCCGGCAGGTTTGGCAAACACCGTCTGATACCGTTCCTTGTCTCCGGCCTGCTCCGTGGGTCGCTGGATGTAGGGTGGGAGGGGCATTTCGCCCAGCGCCTCAAGTTCGTCAAACACGTTCGCCGTCCCGGAAAACTGGAGCCGGCGATGGCCGGCATCGTTAACGCCCGTGACTTCGCCCAGCAAAGCGGTCGGCTTGCCGGCCTTATCCAGGAGTTGAATTTGGGTGCCGATTTTTGCGCGTTTGCCGGGCCGCACCATGGCCCACCAGTCATTCACGGAACTCTCTTCGAGCAGCAGCAATTCAAACTGACCGCCGGTCTTTAGATTGGTTCCATGCACACGGGCGGGAATCACGCGCGAATTATTGAGCACCAGCACATCCCCGGCGCGGAGAAATTCAGTTAAATCTTGAAACTGCCGGTGTTCGATGCGATGGTCGCGGCGATGCAAAACCAGCAGCCGGGACTGATCGCGGCGCGGCGCTGGTTGCTGGGCAATCAGGTCCGGCGGCAGATGGTAATGAAAGTCGGCAGTGCGCACGGCGGCAACATAGCGGCAAACAGGACAATAAGGGACAAAAAAGGACCATTTACGATAGCGTTGACAAATTGTGAATAACTTTTGAATAAAACCGGGTACAAGCGGTTCTTTTTTTATTGACTATGGTGGGGCAAAGAGGGTAAAAAGGGGGTGTTGTGGGTCGGAATGTCATTTAATGGGCGTTTCGAGAAATGTTGTGGATAACTGTGAGCGACGCGCCGAACAAAAAAATTTATTTCAATTCCAGGTATTTGCATGGAATTGACGAGAAGCGGCGTTTGCAAATTCCGTCAAAATGGCGGCCCGAAGGGGAGGGGGTGGAATTTACGGTGATCGTGTGGCCCAAGCACCAGGCGGGAACGTGTCTGCGGGTGTTGCCGCCCGACAAGCTGGAGAAGCTGGTGGCGGAGATCGAGGCGATGCCCAACAGCGACCCGCGCAAGGATGTGTTGCGGCGGGTGGTGGGCGGCAATTCGGAGCAGGTGACGCTGGACAAGGCCGGGCGCATCTGTGTGCCCGAAGAGATGGCGCGCGCCGCAGGCCTCAAGCACGAGGCGCAGCTCATTGGCATGCTCGAGCAGTTCGAGATTTGGGAACCGGCCCGTTACAAACACGTTGAGGCGACTGATGGAGTGCATCAGGCCAAGGCGTTTGAAATGATGTAATGCTTATGAAACTTGGAAAATTACTTGGCATGGGAAAGAGTTTTTTTGGCAGCGACCCGATGGCCGCGTACCAGTTGAACAAGCGCGCCTGTTTGCCGAAATTTAACGAGGGAAGAAATCCCTTTGCGCCCAAAACGGATCTGAACGCAGCGGAGACTGCACTGTCCGCGCCGAAGGCGGAAACTAAAACATCCGTCCCGGCAGAGGCCCGTGCGCAAAAGGCGCCGCCACCCTATGCTTTCAAGCCGGCGGCCAAACCAGCCGCCAAGCTGTCCGCCAGGCAGATGGCCACGCCCGTCGCCAAAGCCCCGCGCTCCGGGTGGACAACCCGGTTGAATCCATTCCGTCCGCCGGAGCCGGTCGCGCCGCCGACGGCGGAACAGACGGAGCTTTCGCTAAATGCGGTCAAAGTGATGCACAACGATCTGGCCGACGCAGATGTGGAGATTGTGCCGGTCAGTTCGCACGCCAACACATCCGTGACGGCAGCGGTTTTACCGCCGGCGCGCCAGGCCTGGGAGTATTTGGGGGAAGGACTCTTAAAATCCCGTTAAAGATGCGCAGTGCCCGAATTCATTCACAAACCAGTGATGGCGGCGGAGGTGCTGAAAGCGCTGAGGCCGGAACCCGGCGGCCATTTCGCCGACGGGACCCTCGGTGGAGCTGGTCACGCGGCATTGATTCTGGCCGCGAGTTCACCGACTGGATGGTTGTTTGGGTGCGATCGCGATGGCGTCGCGGTTGAAGTTGCCAAAAAACGGTTGGCGGAAAAATTTGCCGGGCGGTTTGATTTAAGACGTGGGAACTTCTCGGAGTTGGGGGACTGGATTCCGGAAAACAGCTGTGATGGCGTGCTGTTGGATTTAGGGGTCAGTTCACCACAACTGGACATGGCGGCACGGGGGTTCAGCTTCCAGCAGGACGGCCCGCTGGACATGCGGATGGATGACCGGCAGCCGCTGACGGCGGCGGATTTGGTGAACCGTGAAAGCGCCGAGGCGCTGGCAAAGATTTTTTGGGAATACGGCGATGAACGCGATTCGCGGCGGCTGGCGAGGGCGATGGTGCATGATCGGGCGCTGCGAAAATTTGAAACCACGCGGCAACTGGCGGAGTTGCTTGAACGCATTGCGCCGCGCGCCGGCAAAAAAGCGCATCCGGCCACGAAAGTTTTTCAGGCGCTGCGCATCGCCGTGAACGATGAAATCGGTTCGCTCCGGCGCGGGCTGGCGGCGGCGGTGAAGATTTTGAAGCCGGGCGGGCGGCTGGCGGTGATTACGTTTCACTCGCTCGAAGACCGCGTGGTCAAGGCATTTGGACGCGAGCGGACGCGGGATTATACGTTCAGCGGCACGGTGGATGTGCCGGAACTGCGGCAACCGTGCGTGCCGGAATTAAAATGGGTTTCGCGCAAGGCAATTTTGCCCGGCGACGACGAATTGAAAGCAAACAGCCGCGCCCGCAGCGCGCAGTTGCGGGTGTTGGAGAAAATGTAAGATGGCAAAGAATCGAAAAAATCAGGCGGCGGAAATCCGGTTTGGGCCGGTGTTGAAGGTTGTTTTATTGTGTGCGCTGATTTGCGGCTCGGCTATTGGCTATGTCTGGCAGAAAAGCCAGATTCAAAAGCTGGGCCGGCAGATTTCCGAGCGCGAAGCAAAGTTGAAGCAGTTGAACAACGAAAACAAGATGCTGGCCGACCAAATTGCGTTTTTGCATAACCCGGTCATGCTCGACCGTCGCGCGAAGGCGTTGAATCTCGGTCTCGCGCCGGCGCAGCCGACGCAGGTGGTGCGGTTGGTGGAACTGCCGTCCAACCCGGCGCAGGATAATGCGCGTCAGTTCGCCCAGCGGCCGGTGGCTGGCGAGACACCATAAGATGGTTTTTGGCCGCCGCTCGTGACGCCGTCGGGTGAGGAACCGATCGCCACGGGCGGCTGGCCTTTTTTAGGATGAACAACAAAGTGCAAATTCGTCGTGCGGTGCTGCTGCTGGTGCTTTTGAGCGCGGCATTTGCCGGCCTGGGCTACCGGCTGGTGGATTTGCAAATTCTGCGGCACGATGAGTTAAGCGCCAAGGCGCAGCATAACACCCAGCGCGAATATCGTCAGGCGCCCCGGCGCGGCGACATTCTTGATGCGAACGGGAACATTCTGGCCACGAGCGTGCCGGTGAAAACAGTGTGCGCCGACCCTTCACTCATCGGCAGCAATTCATGGGCGGTCGCGCAGGTGATCGCGCCGTTGCTGCAACTTAACGAGACTGCGATTGCTCAGAAACTCACGCCGCGCAGCTTTCTGGCCAAAAACAGCGACGGCGAAACGGTGACCAACGAACTGCATTACGTGCGGCTGGCTAAAAATGTGCCCGAGGAAACCTGGCAGCGGATTTTTGCCGCGATGACCAATTTCACCTTTGACACGCAGGGGAGAAAGCTTTCCAGGATGGAACGCGAATTTTTGCAGAACCTGCAGTGGCACGCAATTTATGCCGAGGCGGACCAGTTGCGGGTTTATCCCAACGGCTCGCTGGCCGGGCAGGTGGTCGGTTTCCCGGCCATCGAGGAAACGAACCAGAACGGCCATTTCGTCTCCCAAATTGTCGGGCGTGACGGCATCGAAATGGCGATGCAAAAGCAATTGAGCGGCGTGGCCGGTTGGCGGGTGACCGAGACGGACAAGGCGCAGCATGAAATGGTGGCATGGCGCGACGAGGACGTTTCCGCGCGGGACGGACTGGACGTGGTGCTGACGATTGATTCGGCGGTGCAACACATTGTCGAGACCGCTTTGGCCGATGCGTTGCAGAAGCACACGCCCAAGAGCATTACCGGCATTGTCATGCGTCCGCGCACGGGTGAAATCCTGGCGATGGCCTCGCTGCCGAATTACGATCCGAACCAGCCGTCAACTATTTCTCCCGAATCGCGCAACCGGGTCATCACCGACGTGGTGGAGCCGGGCTCCACATTCAAGATTGTCGTGGTTTCCGGCGCGCTCAACAGCGGCGTGGTGAAATTGACGGATGAGTTCGACTGCGAACACGGACATTTCGCCTATGCGGGAAGGGTGCTGCACGATCACGAGGCCTACGGAATGCTGACCACCGAAGGCATCATCACCAAATCGTCGAACATCGGCGCGGCGAAAATTGGCATCAAACTCGGCGCGGATGAACTTTACAGCTACGCGTGGAATTATGGTTTCGGCCAGCGGACGGGAATTCCGCTGCCGGGCGAGGCGCGCGGCATTTTGTATCCGGTCAGCAAATGGTACAAGGTTTCGCTGGCGCAGATTCCCATGGGACATGGCGTGATGGTGACGCGCCTGCAAATGCAGTACGCGCTGGCGGCGATTGCCAACGGCGGTTGGCTGATGCGGCCGATGATTGTCAGCCGCCTGCAGGAGCATGACGGGAGCGTGATGGAGCGTTATACGCCGCAACGGGTCCGCCAGGTGATCAGCGAGGCGGCGAGCAAGCAGATGATTGAGGCCTTGAAAACCGTGGCCACCAAGGATGGCACGGCAGCCGAGGCGGCGATGAAAAATTATGTGGTTGCCGGCAAAACCGGCACCGCGCAGAAGGCGGAAAACGGCGGTTACGTTCCCGGCAAATATGTTTCCTCGTTCATCGGATTTTTCCCGGCGGACAATCCGGAAATCTGCATTTCCGTCGTGATGGACGAGCCGAAAGAGGGTTATTACGGGGGCAAAGTATGCGGCCCGGTGTTTCGCGACATCGCCGAACGCTGCGCCAGTTATTTGAACATTCCGCCGGACCCAAGTCTGACGACCAACACGCCGCCGCTCGTGGCGGCAACTAATTCCGGAAAGGGCCAGATGCCATGAATGAATCCCGTCCACAACTGTTTGGCATGCTCGCCGGCCTGTTCCTCGCCGCCGGTCTCGTGCTGTCATCCATGCTCGGCACGGCCGCGTGGGTGAAGATCAAAAATTCACAGTTTATCACCGTCAAAGGTTCGGCCCGCAAAAGCATTGAATCCGACCTGGCCATCTGGCGCGGAAGCTTCGAGGTGGAAGCGGAGACGCTTCTGGACGCGCAACACAAGATTCTGGCGGATCGCGCGCTGGTTGAAAAATTTCTAACCGGCGCCGGCGTGACGAATTGTTCCTTTGCATCCATCGGCATCGAGGAACAGTACGCCACGCAGAAATCGCCCGAAGGCTGGACCCAGCAGCGGACAAGCGGCTATCGCCTGAGCCAGGCGGTGCGCGTGGAATCGGCGGACGTGGACCGGATTGAGCATCTGGATTCGACCCCGCTGGTGGAGCAGGGCGTGCTGTTTACCGCCGAGGCGCCGCAGTTCATTTACACCAGTGTTGGGGAGGCGAAAATCGAGATGCTCGCCGAAGCCGCGAAAGATGCGCGCGCCCGGGCCGACCAGATCGCCCAGCAGGGCGGTCGGAGCATCGCGCAACTGCATGATGCTGACCAGGGCATTTTTCAAATTACGCCGCAGCACAGCACCGACACCAGCGGAGAGGGCATGAATGACACGACTTCGCGCCAGAAAACCATCACGGCGGTCGTGACCGCGACTTTTTTGTTGAAATAATTTTGTGGAAGAACGTTCTTTGAAATATGTGGCCGGGGCGTGTGACGCCGAAATCAAATCGGGCGCGGCGGAGGCAAAAGTCAAAAATGCCTGCACCGATTCACGGCTGGTGAAGGCGGGCGATTTGTTCTTTGCGATCAAAGGGGAAAAGTTTGACGGTCACGATTATCTGGCCGAGGTCGCCGCCAAAGGGGCGGTGGCCGTGGTGGTGGAAAAATCCAAAATCGAAGCACTGAAATCGAAGGTGCCGCCGGGCTGCGCGGTGCTGGCGGTGGCCGGGGTGCGGGCCGCGTATGGAAAACTGGCGGCGGCTTACCGCCGGGATTTTACGCCGGCGATGACCGCCATTGGCGGCTCCAACGGCAAGACCACCACCAAGGAACTGCTGGCAGCGGTGTTGCGGCAGAAGTTTTCGACCTTGTGGAACGAGGCGAGTTTCAACAACGACATCGGTGTGCCGGCAACAATGCTGCGGCTGGAAAAATCGCATCAGACGGCGGTGCTGGAAGCCGGCACGAACCATCCGGGCGAACTCGCGCCGCTGGTGAAGATCATCCAGCCGAAGTTTGGGGTCATCACGAACATCGGCCGGGAGCATCTGGAATTTTTTGGCGATGTGGCGGGCGTGGCGCAGGAGGAAGGCTGGCTGGCCGAACTGCTGCCGGCGGACGGAACCTTGTTTTTGAATGGCGACAGCGAGCAGGCGGAAAAGATCGCGGCGCGCACGCGGGCGAAGGTGGTCCGGGTCGGTTTCGGCGCAAAAAATGACTGGCGGGCGGACAAAGCCCGCCTGGACAGGAATGGGGTGACCTTCCAGGTCACCGCGCCCAGGCGGGAATTTAGCGGCGAGTATCGCATCAATTTGCTCGGACGACATCAGGTGGCAAACGCGCTCCTGGTGATCGGGTCCGGGGAGGAACACGGTCTGGGCCGCGCTGAAATTCAGCGCGGCCTGGCCGAATGCCAGCCGCCAAAAATGCGGATGCAATATTGGGAGGCCAACGGCGTGCGCGTGCTGGACGACTGCTATAACGCCAACGCGGACTCGGTGCGCGCGGCACTGGAAACGCTGTGCGAACTGCCGCTGCAAGGGCGGCGCGTGGCGGTGTTGGGCGACATGGCGGAACTCGGTGCGCACAGCGCACCGGCGCACGCGGAAATCGGCCGGCACGCGGCGGAACTGAAAATCGGCCAGTTGTTTACGGTCGGCAGGGATTCCGCGGCCACCGCCCGCGCGGCGCGTGATGCCGGGCTGACGCGCGTGATTGAATTTGCGGACGTGGAAGCGGCGGTGCGGGCAGTGAAGAATTTTTTAAAGCCGGGCGACGTGGTGCTGTTGAAGGCGTCACGTTCGTCGCGACTGGAACGAATTGCCGAGACCCTGCGGTCTGAAAAATCATAACCAGACAATGCTGTATTTTTTGAGCCAGCGCATTTTGGAATGGGCGCACGACAGTGACTGGGAAAGCCGGCTGTCGTTTTTGCGCCTGTTCCGCTACATCACCGTGCGCAGCGCGGGGGCGGCCATCACGTCGCTGCTGTTGAGCTGGTGGCTGGGACCCAAAATCATCCGCTGGCTGAAGGATTTGAAGTTTGGCCAGGAATACGCGGACCGGGCCGAGGAGGCCGGCTTGTCGAATTTGCGGGTGAATAAAAAAGGCACGCCGACGATGGGCGGCATCATGATTGTCCTGGCGCTGGTGATTTCGACGATGTTGTGGACGCAATGGAACGCCCAGGTGGAACTGGTGATGTTGTCCGTGCTGGTCCTGGCCGGACTGGGTTTTTACGACGACTACGCGAAAATTTTGAAGCAAAGCGGCGGCGGCACCCCGCCCCGGGTGAAACTGATCATACAGTTTGCACTGGCGGCTTTTGTGGGCATTTACCTGTGGAACCTGCCGGCCATGAGCGAATTGCATTTGCTGGGAACCAAAAACGTCTGGCACAAGAACCTGGTTTCAACCCTGATGCTGCCATTTTACAAATATCCGATACACGTGGGCGCCATTATGGGCGTGGTGATCGTGGTGCTGGCGATTGTCGGCAGCTCGAATGCAGTGAATTTGACCGACGGACTCGACGGTTTGGCAACGGGCTGCACGTTGATTGTTGGATTTGTGTTTCTGATTTTCACGTATCTGGCCGGCAACGTGAAGGCGGCGGCGTATTTGCAGATTCCGTATGTGGCGGGTGCGGGCGAACTGACGGTCTTTTGCTCGGCCTTGCTGGGCGCGGGGCTGGGATTTTTGTGGTTCAACTGCCATCCGGCCCAGGTGTTCATGGGCGATACGGGATCGCTCGCGCTGGGCGGCGCATTCGGGATTGTGGCGGTGCTGATCCACCAGCCGTTTGTGCTGGTGATTGCCGGCGGCATGTTTGTGGCGGAGGCGGTCTCGGTAATATTGCAGAAGGGCTGGTTCAAGTTTACCCGTCTCCGGACAGGGACGGGCCAGCGGATTTTTTTGATGGCGCCCCTGCATCATCATTTTGAAAAGAAGGGCTGGCACGAGTCGCAGGTGGTGATGCGTTTTTTTATCCTGTGCGTGCTGTGCGCGGTGGTCGCGCTGGCGACCTTGAAATTGCGATAAACGGGAACGGACGAAAGCGATGAAAAACAAAAGAAACATTGAAAATCGGCGCTTTGTTGCTTGCGTGGAAGGCGCGCGGTTGTTATCAATTTATGTGAGAACGGCAAGGCGCGCGCCGGTCAGCGAGAGCAGTTCACAATTTAATCTTTCTACCGGTTGTCATTCCCGCGACCCGCGCCCGTCCGTTTCCCAAAATAACGGCCAAAAATTTAACGCGTTGCGAAATTTTTCGAGGGAAAGTTCCGCGCGCATAACTCAAAACTAAAATACCACCTCGAAACCAGGACGCATTTGCGCCAAATTTATGAATAATCCGAATCCATTCGTTCCCAAAGGCTCGCTGCTTGAACAACAAAGTCAGCGCCGCTCCCGTCTTAAAATTGCCGTCGGATGCGTAGTCGTGGTAGGCAGTCTTGGCCTGATCACCATGCTCATTCAGGGTTGCAAACGCGAAGCCCCGGACGTCCCGCCCACGCCGCCAGTGGACACGAACATGCCCGCGGTGGACACGAATGCCCCGCCGGTCGTGGACACGAATCTGCCGCCGCCACCGCCAGTGGCGTCGAGCAATGCGATGGTCATGCCGCCGCCGCCCCCGCCGCCGGTCGTCCCTGAAGTTGCCACCGGCACCGGCACGGACTATCTCGTTGTCCAAGGCGACACACTGGCCAAGATTGCCAAGGCGCATGGCGTGACGCTCAAGGCGCTGGAAGCGGCGAATCCGGGCGTGGATCCAAAGAAATTGAAGATCAAACAGAAGCTCACGATTCCGGCTTCGACTAAATCCGCCGATGCCACGTCAGCCGCGCCAGCGGGCACGCCGGATGCCAGTGGTGGTGAAACTTACACCGTGAAATCCGGTGACACGCTGACCAAGGTTGCGAAGAAACATGGTGTCAGCCTGAAAGCGCTCAAGGCGGCGAACAACTTGACCACCGATCACATCAAGGTTGGTGAGAAGCTGGTGATCCCGGCAAAAGCCGAGGCCGCAGCACCCGCGCCGGCCACCGACAATACGGCGGTACCGGCAGTGCCGCCGCCGGCATCCATGCCGGCTCCGGCCACGCCTGCGCCCGCCGCCACGCCGGGCCACTAACCGCGTCTGAACGCGGCTGGCATTTTTGGACCTTTGAAATGAAAGTCGCCGTTACAACTCTGGCATTTTGCATCGCCAGCCTCCTCGCACTGGGGCTGGTGATGCTGTACAGCTCCAGCATGACGCAGGTGGGCGCGCATTATCTGATGATGCAGCTTATCTGGTGCGGGTTTGGTTTTGCCGCCTGTGTCACGATGGTTTCGCTGGATTATCAACTGCTTAAACGCCAGGAAGTGGTTTTCCCGCTGTTTGTATTCGCCCTGCTGCTGCTTTGCCTGGTTTATCCGTTTCCGCACCTGCCGCATTTGCCGGAGCGGTTCATCAAGAAAACCAACGGGGCGCACCGGTGGTTTATCCTGCCCGGTGGCACCCGTCTGCAACCGTCTGAACTCGGCAAGATTGCGCTCATCATTGCCCTGGCCTGGTATGGCGACCGGTTTCAGCGCCGGATGCTCACCTTCACCTGGGGAATTATTATTCCCGTCGGCATTATTGGCGCGATGCTCGGTATCATTTTCGTCGAACCGGATCGTGGCACCACCATTCTACTGGCCGCTGTTGGCGTGGGCATGTTGCTCATGGCGGGGGTGGATTGGAAAAAGATGCTCATTCCCGTCCCGATTGCGGTCGCAGGCATTGCCTACTCCATCTGGCGTGACCCGATGCGCATGAAGCGCATTTTCAGCTGGCTGGATTTGGAGCAAAGCAAGGATGGCGTCGGTTATCAGGCGTATCAGGCGATGATCGCGCTGGGCTCCGGAGGCTGGGGGGGGTTGGGGCTGGGCAATGGCCGGCAGAAACTCGGCTTTGTGCCGGAACATCACACCGACTTTATTTTTTCCATCATTGGCGAGGAACTTGGCCTGGTTGCCACCCTGCTTGTAATCGTTGCCTTCGTCGTCGTCGCGCTCTGCGGGTTTTACATTGCGCTGCGGGCCCAGGACCGGTTCGGCATGTTGCTTGCCTCCGGCATTACCCTGCTCATCAGCCTTCAAGCGGCCATCAACATTGGCGTGGTCACCAGCGCGCTCCCGAACAAGGGCCTGCCGCTGCCCTTCATCAGCTATGGCGGCTCGAACCTGCTGGCCATGCTCACCTGCGTCGGCCTTTTGTTGAGCGTGGCGCGCCAGGCCGCACCCGCAAAAATTTCCGCGTCGGACGTGGTTTCCAACGACAATCCTTTTGCCACCCGGACCGCATGAATTCAAACACCACAAAAAATCCCTACGTTGCCATTGCATGTGGCGGCACGGGCGGGCATCTCTTTCCGGGCCTGGCCGTGGCCGGGCAGCTCCAGGATCGCGGCTGCGACGTGGCGCTGCTCATTTCGCCCAAAGACGTGGACCAGCAGGCCGTGAAGTCGGCGTTGGAGCGCCGGTCGCCGGCCCGGCGCGAACCTGGCAATGCAACTCATCCAGCCGTGGAGACCGGCGCGCCGTTTGAAGTTTTCACCCTCCCGGCGGTCGGGCTGCAAAACCGGAATTATTTTTCTTTTGCCGGCAGTTTTTGGAAATCCTTCCGCACCGCCCGGAAAATTTTCCGGCGACGCCGGCCTGATGCCGTTCTGGCCATGGGCGGATTCACCAGCGCGCCGCCGGTGCTCGCGGCCAAATTTTTCGCCGCCAAAAAAAACCGCTCGAAAACCTTTCTGCACGAGTCCAACACCATTCCCGGCAAGGCCAACCGTTTTCTGGCCCGGTTTGTGGACGAGGCTTTTGTCGGTTTTCCCGAAACTGCGGCCCGCCTCAAAACCCGGAAGGTAACGCCCACTGGCACGCCCGTCCGCCCGGAGTTTTCCCCGCTTTATGCCGGCGGGCGCGACACCGCTGCCAGTAAACTTGGCCTGGACACGAACCGGCCGGTGGTTCTGGTGGTGGGCGGCAGCCAGGGCGCCACCGGCTTGAACACGATGGTGCTCGCCGCGCTGCCATTGCTGGCAAAAAAGAACTGGCAGTGGCTGCACCTCACCGGCGCAAACGATTTCGAAAGAGTGAAGTCCGCCTACGCCACGCTGGGCATCAATGCGGTCGTCAGGCCGTTTCTCGCGGAAATGGATCTGGCGCTGGGCGTGGCCGCCGCCGCGGTCAGTCGCGCGGGCGCATCGTCGCTGGCGGAACTGGCGGCGCTGCGGCTGCCGGCCCTGCTCGTGCCGTTTCCGGCGGCGGCGGACAATCACCAGTTTTTCAACGCGCGGATTTATGCGCTCAGCGGCGCGGCGCGGCTGCTCGAACAAAAAGATGCCACGCCGGAAAAAGTCGCCGCCATCCTGACGGAACTCGTCGAGGACCATTCGGTCCGCGCCCAAATGACCGCCGCGCTTGAACTTTGGCACGCGCCCAAATCCGCGGAGCAGATCGCCGCGAATATCCTGCGCCTGTCCAGTCTGTCTCTGAATGCGTTTTCCTCAGAAGTTTACCCAGGGATTTTAACCCGTGGCCAGGCCGGCCCTAAAAATATATCAGCTGTATGACCATATTTGAAGCCACCACCACCATTGCCGAGGAACTCGCCGGCTGTGTTTCCGCCGCGACGATTATCCACCGTGACGAACCGATGGCCAGGCATACCACGCTGCGGGTTGGCGGACCCGCGGATGTCCTGACGGAGCCGGCGGATGAAAAGGATCTGGCCGCGATTCTAAAATTCTGCCGTGGACACGGCGTCAAATTTTTCATTCTTGGCCGCGGCTCAAACCTGCTGGTGCGCGATGGCGGTTTTCGCGGCGTGGTCATCAGCCTGTCGCTGCCGGAGTTTTCCCGGATTGAAATAGACGGCGTGCGGCTGCGTTGCGGCGCGGGCGCCCGGTTGAAAAACGTGGCGATTGCGGCGCGGCGCAACGGGTTGTGCGGCCTGGAATTTCTCGAAGGCATCCCCGGCAGCGTTGGCGGCGGTCTGCGCATGAACGCGGGGGCCATGGGCAGCGCGATGTTTGACATGGTGGAATCCGTGCGGGTGATGGATTTCGACGGGGGCACGCGCGAACTGTCGCCGCGCGAATTGTCGGTGGCCTATCGCGGTTGTGCGACGCTGAAAAACCTGGTGGCGCTGGGCGCGGGGCTGTGCGGCCGGCCGGATTCGCTGGAATCCATCGCCCAGCGGATGAGCGCGTTCAGCCAGAAACGCTGGAATTCGCAGCCCGCCGCGCCCAGCGCCGGCTGCATGTTTAAAAACCCGCCGACGATTCCGGCGGGCAAGCTGATTGACGAGCTGGGCTTGAAGGGCATGCGGGTGGGCGGCGCGCGAATTTCCCAGGAGCATGGCAATTTTTTGGTGAACGACGGCAATGCGACGGCGGCGGAGGTTTTGGAGCTGATCGGCATTTTGCAGGCAAAGGCGCTGGCGGAACGCGGCATCGAGCTGCACACGGAAGTGGAAATCATCGGCGAGCAAGGTTGACTTCCAAAATGGTTGCGTTATGGTTGCGCCATGATCACCATCACCATCAAAGGGCTTTCGAAAGCAGCGCATCAGGCGCTGAAAAAGCGGGCGGCCACCCATGGCCGCAGCCTGAACACGGAAGCCATTGCGGTGTTGGAATCCAGCGTCCACAGCACCCCCGCCGATTCCAGCGCGGTCATCCAGCGGGCCCGGCAGTTTCGTGACTCGCTCAAGTTCCGGGTCACGCCGGCGGATTTGAAGCGGTTCCGGGAAGCAGGCCGCCGGTGATTGTCGTGGACCACAGCGTGCTGGTTTATTTCTGGCTGCCGGGCGAGTTTACGGAGCTCGCCGAGGCGGCCAGGGAAACAGACGGCGTGTGGGCCGCCCCGGTTTTGTGGCGGGCCGAATTCAGGAATGTGCTGGCCGGCTATTTGCGGGAAAAACTTTTGACCGAGGCGGAGGCCAATGCGGCCTATCTGAATGCGCAGAAAGATCTGGGCGCGCAGGAATTTACGGTGCCAACGGAACGGATCATCCGGCTGGTGCTGGCCTCGGATTGCACGGCCTATGACTGTGAATATGTCGCGCTGGCGCAGGATTTGGGCGTGCCGCTGGTGACGACCGGGAAACAGATTTTGCGCGCGTTTCCAAAAACCGCGATGTCGCTGGAACAATTTGCGAAGAAAAAATGAGCCGGAAGCTGAACATCACTGTGATGCTGGGCGGACCAAGCGCCGAGCGTGAGGTTTCGCTGCGCACCGGCGCGGCGGCGGCGAAGGCGCTGCGTTCGCTCGGCCACGAGGTTTACGAACTGGACCCCCGGACGCCGGAGTGGATTTTGCCGCCGAAAACTGAGGTGGTTTTTCTCGCGCTGCACGGCACCTATGGCGAGGATGGCACGGTGCAAAAGCAACTGGATTTTCTGGGCGTGCCCTACACCGGCTGCGACGCGGAAGCCAGCCGCATTGCGTTCGACAAGGTGTTGACGAAGCAAAGCTGCATCGAAGCGGCCGTGCCCACGGCAAGGTTCCTGACGGCCAATTCGCCGGGGATGGCGTTTCCGGAAAGTTTTTCGCTGCCGCTGGTCGTCAAGCCCGCGCGCCAGGGCTCCAGCGTGGGGCTGCAATTTGTCGAGCGCACGGGGGACTGGTCCAACGCGCTGGCCGGGGCCTTGAAGTTTGATTCGGAGGTGGTGATCGAGGAAAAAATCATCGGCCGCGAGACGACGGTCGGCATTCTGGGTGGAAAAGTTTTGCCGATAGTTGAGGTGCGGCCCAAGTCCGGCAGCTACGATTACCAGAACAAGTACACCGCCGGCGCAACGGAATATTTTTGTCCGGCAGATCTCGACGCGGCAACGACGCGCCGGGTTCAGGACGCGGCCTTGGGGGCGTTCAAGGCGGTTGGCGGGCGCGATTACGCGCGGGTGGACGTGATGGTGCGGGCGGATGGTTCGCCCGTGGTGTTGGAGATAAACACGCTGCCGGGCATGACCGAAACCAGCCTGTTCCCCAAGGCGGCAGCGGTGGCGGGGATCAATTACGCGGAGCTGTGCCAGCGGATGGTGGACCTGGCGCTGGCGCGAAAAGCGGCGGCGGCATTGAAGGCCGAGCAGGCCATGGCCGGGTCCACGGTTATCATGACCATGATCAATGTGGTTTAAACGCGAACAAGGCAGAAACCGGCGGCTGCACCGGCACCATGTGCTGGATGTAAAGCTGCGCTCCGACCACGTGCATGCGAACCGCGTGCGGATGGCGCGGATTTCGTTCTTTGTCCTGTTCGGCACTTTTTTTGGCCTGTATCTGCTCTGGCGGGTCGGGGAACTGGCGCTGAACACGTTTGTTTATGAAAACCAGGATTTCGCCATCGAGCAGATTGACGCGCAGACGGACGGAAAAATTGCGCCGGAACAACTGCGGCGCTGGACCCATGTCAAGGTGGGCGCGAACCTGATCGCGCTCGACCTTGGAGCGGTGAAGCGCAACCTTGAACTGGTTTCGGTGATTGACTCGGTTTCCGTGGAGCGCGTGCTGCCGCACACATTGAAAGTCCGGGTCACCGAGCGCGACCCGATAGCGCAGGTCAATGTGCCGCGGGCCGACGGGGCGGGGGGCATCGCTGTTTCGGTTTATCAACTGGACGCCGACGGCGTGGTGATTCAGCCGCTCGATCCGCGGGTCTGCACGGTGCCGCTGGCGGAGGTGAATCCGGAACTGCCGGTGATTGGGGGCCTGAATTATTTTCTGTTGCAGCCGGGGCGGCATATTGAACTGCCGCAGGTGCAGGCGGCCTTGCGGCTGGTGGCGGCGTTTGACCGGTCGCCGATGGCCGGGCTGGTGGATTTGCAGCGCGTGGATGTTTCCGAACCGCGCGTGATTGTGGCGACCACAGGGCAGGGGAGCGAAGTCACGTTCAGCCTGGACAATGTGGAGCAGCAGTTGCAGCGCTGGCAGTTGATTTACAATCTCGGTTTGCAGCAGCAGAAAACCATTGCCACCGCGGACCTCGCGGTGGCCAACAACGTGCCGGTGCGCTGGATGATGGCCAGCGCCGCGCCGGTCCTGACGCCGAAGACAGTGAAACCCTTTAAGATCCGGAGAAAAAATGTTTGACGATTCCAACATCATTGCCGGCCTGGAACTTGGCACTTCCAAAATTTGTGTCGTGGTCGGCGAGCAGGGGCCGGACGGCGCGGTGAACATCATCGGCCTGGGCCAGGCGCGCTCGCGCGGCGTGCGCAAAAGCGAGATCATTGATCCCGCGCAGGTCGAGGAGGATTTGCGCGCGGCCATGTTTGAGGCCGAACAGATGGCCGACGTGGAAATCCGCAGTGTGTACCTTGGCGTGAGCGGCGGCCACATCCGCGGCTTCAACAATCGCGGCGTGCATCCGGTGGTTTCCGCCGACCGGGAGATTTCCCCGGACGACGTCGAGGACGTGGTGAAGAACGCCAAGGCCATCAACCTGCCTGCCGAAAACACCGTCATCCATGCCGTGCGCCAGCATTTTTTTGTGGACGGCCAGGATGGCGTGACCAATCCCGTGGGGATGCTGGGCGCGCGGCTGGAGGTGGACATGCACGTCATTCACGGCCACGCGAACCGGCTGCAAAACGCCATCCGTCTGGTCCGGGCCACATCGCTCGAAGTGGACGACGTGGTGTTCACCGGCATTGCCGCGTCGCTCGCGCTGCTGACCAATGAGCAAAAGGAACTGGGCGCGCTGGTGATTGATCTCGGCGGCGGCACCACTGAATACGTGGTTTATTCCAACGGCGTCATCCGGCATTCCGGGGTGCTGGCGGTGGGCGGCGACCATGTTTCCAACGATCTTGCCTACGGCCTGAAAGTCCCGTTGAGCCGCGCGGAAAAATTGAAGATTGAATATGGCGCCGCGATTGTCGGCGACGCCGTGAAAGGCCAGACCATCAGCCTTACCAACGAACTTGGCCTGGAACTCAAGCGCATCAACCACGAGAGCCTGCAGCGCATCATGGCGGTGCGGCTGGAGGAGATTTTTGAATTGATTGTGCATGACCTGGAACGCGCCGGTTTGGTGGAATATCTGCGCGCCGGGGTGTTGCTTTGCGGCGGCGGCTCGCGCGTGCCGGGCGTGGTGAAGCTCGCGGAAAATGTCTTTCAGATGAATGTCATTGCGGGCCATGCCTGCGCCATCAGCGGCCTCACCGCCGCGCTGGATCAGCCGGAATTTGCCACCGCCATCGGCCTGGTGAAATTTGGTTCGCTTAAAAACCGCCGGCGCGAGGGCCGGTCATTCATCCCGCGAAGCATCAAAGACGCGTTTGGAAAACTGTTGCAGCGTTCATGAACTGGTTGAACTATGAATCATCCATCTGACCCATCTGAAATTCCCGCGGCCAGCCTGGCGGAGAGATCCCCCGCGCCGGTCGTGAAAATCATCGGCGTGGGCAATGCGGGCATTGCCGTACTGGGCGCACTGGACCCGGCGGAATTTGCCGCCGCGCAGTTTGCCATTATCAATACCGAGGCCGGGGCATTTGCGGCCTCGCCTGCCACGGTGAAGATCCACCTTGAAAACAAACTGCTGCGCGGGCTTGGCTCCGGCGGTGATCCGGATCGCGGACGGGCGGCGGCCGAGGAACAATTTTCCACGCTCAAGTCCGCGTGCGAAGGCGCCAGCGTGGTTTTCATTCTGGCCGGGCTTGGCGGGGGCGCGGGCAGCGGCATCAGTCCCGTGCTGGCCCGGGCCGCGCGCGAGGCGGGCGCGCTGGTGCTGGCGTTTGTCACGCTGCCGTTCGAGTGCGAGGGCAACCGCCGCGAAACGCAGGCGCAGCAAAGTTTGGAACAATTGAAATCCGCCGCCGACGGCGTGATCTGTCTGCCGAGCCAGCGCATTTTCAAGCTGATCAACGAGAATACGACCCTGCTCGAAACCTTCCGGGTCACCGGCGGATTTCTCATCGAGGGCGTGCGCGGCGTATGGCATTTGCTCACGCGCCCGGGGCTGATTCAAGTTCACTTTGGCGATCTGTGCGCGCTGCTCCGCGACCGCCATGCGGAAAACGCCTTTGCCTTTGTGGAGGCCGCCGGGGCGGGCCGCGCGCGCGAAGTCGTGGAAAACATCCTCTCGCATCCGCTGCTGGACGATGGCCGCGCGCTCGCGGAATCCGACGCCGTGCTGATAAGCCTCACCGCCGGGGAAGATTTGTCCATGTCCGAGATCAACCGGGTGATTGACCAGGTGAAACGCCAGTGCAGCCATGCCCAAATCATCATGGGCGCGGCGTTGGACCCGGCCATGAAAGACAAGCTGTGTGTCACCCTCATCGCCGCGAAACAGGATTTGTCCCGGAGCAGCACCCGGCCGCAGACGGAAACCCGCACCGCGGGCGGAGCGACCAGCACCCGCGAAGTGATGGTGTCGCGCTCCCCGCGTGGCAAAAAGGGAGGCGCCAAGCCCGTCCAGACACAATTGCCGCTGACGATTGTCTCCCGTGGCCGGTTCGACAAGAGCGAACCCACCAAGCACAACGGCGAAGACCTGGACGTGCCCACGTTTCTCCGGCGCGGCCTGCCGTTGAATTGAAAGGCGGGCAGGCGGGATGCCTGTCCTGCTTTATCCGGCGTTCCTTACTCCTGCTCAACAACGGTATCGCTACTGTGCTGGCTCGATTGTTTGCACGTAAGCGGCGACGGCTTCGATTTCCGCTTCAGATAATTTCTTGTCGAACGCCGGCATGGTCTTCGGACCGGTTTTGATCGCGCGGATGATGTCGTCGTTGGAGGTGCCGGCGTGCCATTTGGCGTCGGTGAAATTCTGGGCGCCGAGCAGGCGGCCATGAAAGGTTTTGGCGCGACCATCCTGGCCGTGGCAACGGGAGCAGTTTTCCATGAACAAGCCGCGCGCATCCACGTTTCCCCTGGGATAACCGGCCTGTTCCCTGGCCAGCTTGCCCGTGGACGCGCAGCCCGCCGCGATCATCGCGCAGGCGGCCAATGAAACAATTTTTCGGGTATTCATGTTCATAAGCGACGGCTTCACTTTCATGAGGGTAATCTAATTTGCGCCGGCCAAAGAGCAATGACCAATTCAAAGCCGGGCCGGCGCAGGAAAAGCACCGGTTTTCCATACCTGCCCCCCTCACGATGGCACGGCATGGCGCAAACCACCGGGCAGCCGGTTTAGTGTGCTTCGTGATTATCGTGGTTCGCCTTGCGTTTCGCGGCTTCCGCAATCACTTTATCCGCGGTCTCGCGCGACATTTCCTCGTAATGGCTGAATTCCTCCGCGTGGACGCCACGTCCGCCGGTCAGCGAACGCAGCGTGCTGGAGTAGTGATACAGTTCCTTCGTGGGGACGTGGGCTTTGATCACTTGAAACACGCCGTCGGTGTCCATGCCCAAAATTTTTCCACGTCGCGAGGACAGGTCGCCCATGACCTTGCCCATGAAATCTTCCGGGATGCGGATTTCAACGGTCTCAATCGGTTCGAGCAGCACGGGCTTGGCGGCGGTGAAGGCTTCCTTAAACGCAAAGTAACCGGCGATTTGGAAGGCGATGTCCTTGGAATCCACCGGGTGCATCTTGCCGTCGTAAAAGTCAATTTTCACGTCGGTCACGCGGCAGCCGGCGACAATGCCCTCGACGCACGCCTGCTGAACGCCCTTCTCGACTGAGGGCACAAAGCTGCGGTCCACATTTTGGCCGACGAGCGACTGGGTGAATTCCACCCCGCTGTCGCGCGGCTTGGGTTCCACGCGCATCCACACCTCGGCGAACTGGCCCGCGCCGCCAGTCTGTTTTTTGTGGCGATATTTCGATTCACCCCGGCCTCTGATGGTTTCGCGGTATTTCACCCGCGGCTCGGCGAGTTCCACATGCACATTATACCGGCGGCGCAAATGGTCGGCCAGGATTTCAAGATGCAATTCCCCCTGCGCGGAAATAATCGTCTGGTGCAATTCCGAGTCCACCGCATAGAGAAACGTGGGGTCTTCCTGGTGCAGGGCCGCGAGGCCGGAGGCGATTTTATCCTCCTCGCCTTTCACGCTGGCGACGAGCGCGGCGTGAATGTTGGGCTTGGGGTAAACCACCTTGGGCAATGTCACCGGATGCTTTGGTGAGCACAGGGTGTTGCCGGTGTGGGTGTCCCTGAGTTTTACCACTGCGCCAATGTCGCCTGCGCCGAGCGTGTTGACGAGCTCGCGGTTCTGGCCGTTCAGCAGATAAATCTGGCCGATGCGTTCGGTGACTTTGCGGTCGCTGTTGTACATGTCCGTGCCGCTGTGAACGGTGCCGGAATAGACGCGGAAGAAGGAAAGCTCGCCAAAATGCGCCTCGGACATGGTTTTGAAAATGTACGCCACGGTTTCGGGCTTATCGAGGGCGACCTCGGTTGGGTTGCCGTTTACGTCCGTGGCCGGGACATTTTTCCGGTCCACCGGCGACGAGCCATAGCGGGCGATGAAATCCATGCACCGGGCCACGCCCACATTCTTTTCCGCCGAGACGGCGAAGAGCGGGATGAACGCCTCTTTTTGCACGGCCATGTGAATGCCGGCGCGGAACTCCTCTTCCGAGAGGGTGCCCTGCTCGAAATATTTGTTCATCAACTCGTCGTCGGACTCGGCGATGTGTTCGATGAGTTCGCGGTGGAGGGCCTTGACTTTTTCCGCCCATTCGCCGGTGGCAGGTTCCTCGGTATATTTGCCGGAACCATCGGTGGCGTAGGTGACAATTTCATTGCGGAGCACGTCGAGCGTGCGGTTGAAACCGGGACCGGCGTTCACCGGCACGGAGAGGGGAAACACGTGCCGTCCGAAATGTTCCTGCGCCGCCTTCACCACCGCGTCGAAGTCCACGTTCTCCTTGTCCAGGGCGTTGACCACGATCATTTTCGGGATGCCATAGCCGGTGGCATAATTCCAGACGCGGTCCGTGCCCACGCCGGGGCCGTGTTGCGCATGAATGACCACCAGCGCAAAATCGCCCACCCGCAAGGCGCCCAGCCCTTCGCTGATGAAATCCAGATAGCCGGGGGTGTCAATCAGGTTGAACTTCTTGCCCGCCCATTCCGCGTGCAGCAGCGTGGCGGAGACGGAAATTTGCCGCTGTTTTTCACTGACATGGTAATCGGACACAGTCGTGCCCTCGGCGATGCGTCCCATGCGCGTAATTACACCGGCGCAGAGGAGCATCGCCTCGCTCAACAGGGTTTTCCCGGCGGAGGCGTGGCCGACGATGGCGAAGTTGCGGATATCAGCAGGAGGATAATTTTTCATAAGGCTGGTTCACATGCGGTTGATAGTGTCCAAACGGCGTTTATGGCTGAAAGGCATTTCAAACCCAATCACCGGTCTTTGGCAAGACCAAATTTCCATTTCCTGCCGCGCAACACACTTGCAGGCTGGCGCGAACATTGTATTTTGCCTCCACTGAATTTGAGGGGCGCGGCCTTACGCCGCTTTAACATCCGGCAAAAATTGCGGGTTGAAGCGGGCCAAAGCCTGCGCTCCGAAGCGAACTACGCACGACAACATGGAAAACCGAACGCATAAATTTTTGCTGATCAGCGGCGACGAAGCCTCTGCCCGCCGCATCAGCGATTTGCTGTCCAAAACCATGGCGACGGCGGAAGTCACGATCGAGCCGACCATGGACTCCGGACTGGCAATGGTGGCGACCAATAATTTTGACGCGGTGCTGTTTGAGGTGCCCGAAGCCAACGCCTCCGCCCTCTTTCAAATTACCTCGCTCACCATCCAGGCGCCGCGGCTGCCCGTGCTGGTCATCGGGCCCAATGAGGATGAAAACTATCTTGCGGAGGCGGTCTTCAGCGGCGCGCAGGAATATCTTGGCCGGGAGCAGCTTTCCGCCGCCACGCTGAACCACGCGGTTTATTGCTCCATCGCCCGCCAGCAGGAACTGCTCGCGATCGTCGCGGAAAAGAACAATTACTACGACATTTTTGACCATCTGGTGGAGGGCATTTTCCGCACGACGGTCGGCGGCCATTACCTGCTGGCGAACATCGCGCTGGCGCGCATTTACGGCTATGACTCGCCGGTGGAACTGATGGCCAGCATCAAGGACATCGGCGACAGCCTGTACGTGGAACACGGGCGCCGCGAGGAGTTTGTGCGGTTCATGCAGGAAAACGACACGTTGAGCGGGTTCGAATCGAAGATTTACCGCAAGGACGGCAGCATCATCTGGATTGCGGAAAACTGCCGCGCCGTCCGCGATGCGCAGGGCAAGCTGCTGTATTACGAGGGCACCGTGGAGGACATTACCGAACGCAAGCGGGCCGAGGAACAAATCCGCCGCGCCACCGGCGAACTTTCCCGCAGCCGCGAGGAACTGCGCACCAAGAATTCGCTGATGGAGGAAAACCTCCGCACCGCGCGGGAAATCCAGCTCACCATGCTGCCGCAGCAGTATCCCACATTTCCCAAGGGTATACCGCTGGAACAAAGCGCCTTCCAGTTTGTCCACCGCTACGAACCGGCGGAATCTGTCAGCGGCGATTTCTTCAGCATCACCGCCATTTCCGACACGGAGGTGGGGGTGTTTATTTGCGACGTGACCGGCCACGGTGTCCGCGCCGCGCTGGTCACGGCCATGATCCGGGCGCTGGCCGAGGAATTAAAACCGCTGGCGCGCGATCCGGGAGATTTTCTGCGCAAGCTGAACTTCGATTTGTGCAGCATCCTGAAAAATACCGGTTCGCCGATGCTCACCACCGGCTTTTACGCCGTGGCTGACTGCGCGAGCGGCCGGCTGCGCTTTGCCAACGCCGGACATCCCAAGCCGCTGCTGGTGCGCCGTGCCGTCGGCCAGGTGGAGGCGCTTGCCAACGTGAGCGGCCGCGGCCAGCCGGCGCTGGGGCTGTTTGATGACCCGCCGTATCAGACTTCCGAGATCACGCTCACGCCCGGCGATTTCCTGATGCTGTTCACCGACGGCCTTTACGAAGTGCAGGGCCAGAACGAAGAACTCTATTCCCAGGAACGGCTGATGCTCGACGTGAAAAATTTTATCAGTCATCCGCCCGGCATCCTGTTCGATGAGCTGCTCGAAGTCATCCGCGCCTTTGCCGTCAACGGCGAATTTGACGACGATGTCTGTCTGGTGGGCATGGATTATGTGGGTCTGCCGGTGGCGAAGACGTGAGGCGCCGGTCACTGCTGCCGCCAGTCCCACAGGCGAGCGAACGGGTTATTTGTCCGCCGATTTGATGTGCGTGATTTTAATCTCTGACACCGCGTGGTCGGCCCAAAATGTAATTGCGTAGCGGCCAATTACCCTTACTTGAATCGTCCGGCCAGCCTGATCTTTTTCTGCAAAATCGCCCACGGTGTCTGGACTGTCCGCGAGTGAGCGGATGAATTTCATCACGCGCTCACGCTCAATTCTCGAGCGAGGCGCGGCTGCGAGCGCCTGTTCGTTGATATAGACCGCGTAGGCCCGCATGGATCAGTTTTTATCCAGGCGGCGCTCGAATTCGTCCGGCGTCAGCCAGTGGGATTTGTCTGTATCGCTGAGCCGGTCGGTGACTTCGCGGCGATAAGTGGCATCGTGCGCGTAGCGCAATTGCAAGGTGTAGGAGATAAGTTCGGCCTGCTGTTGTTCATCCAACAGCGCCACTTCGCGTTTTATCTGCTCAAAACTCACAAAGTCATTTTAATCCGCAAAAAAAAATGCGCAAGTCGGGGCTGGCTTCCGCGCGCTTCAACGCCTGTTTGCAAGGCTGCTTCAAGCGGTATAAAGAGCCTGTGCGAAAAGCACTTGCAATCCCCTCCTCCTCGTTATCGTCCTCGTCCTCGATTTTAAAAGGTTTCGAGGATGAGAACGAGGACG
>Ga0181520_10004139_pt1 | contig 24648 bp, 21 predicted proteins | sample PEATcosm2014_Bin_29_FD_132451 | JGI IMG/M metagenome (GOLD analysis project Ga0181520, IMG submission 132451) | Peatland microbial communities from MTU Mesocosm Facility, Houghton, MI, USA - PEATcosm2014_Bin02_30_metaG | ecosystem: Environmental > Terrestrial > Soil > Wetlands > Peat | place...
CCGGCTCAAGGAGTACGAGGAGCAGCAGGACCACATCCGGCATCAGGAGGAATTCATCCGCCGCTACCGCGCCGGCCAGCGTGCCCGCGAGGCCCGGGGACGGCAGACCAAGCTGGACCGCCTGCCCCGGGTGGCCGCACCGCCCGACGACCGGCGCCCGCGGCTCCGCTTCGCCACCGCCCCCTCCTCACGGGTCACCCTCAAGGCATCGGGGCTCGTGGTGGGGCGGGACGCGCCCCTGCTGGAGCTGCCGCCATTGACCCTCGCCCCCGGCGATCGGATCGCCGTGGTGGGGGCCAACGGGAGCGGGAAGTCGACCCTCCTCCACACCCTCGCCGGCGAGCTGCCGGCGCTGGCGGGTCGCGTGGATCTGGGCCCGCGCACCGTGTTCCGCCTCTACCGCCAGGACCTGGGCCGCGGCCAGGTGACCGACTCCCAGAGCTTCGCGAGCAACCAGGACAGCACGGTGATGGAGGACCTGCTGGCCGACCACCCGATCGGCCCCGAGCGAGGCCGCAACATGCTGGGCGCGCTGCTCTTCTCGGGGGACGAGGTCCACCGGCGGGTGGGCGACCTCTCCGGCGGCGAGCGCGCCCGCCTGCTGATGGGCAAGCTCGCGCTCGAACCGACCAACCTCCTCTTCCTGGACGAGCCCACCAACCACCTGGACCTGCCCGCCCAGGAGGTCCTGGAAGGTGCGCTCACCAAGTACCCGGGCGCATTGGTCCTGGTGTCGCATGACAGGGCGCTGATCGACGCCCTGGCGACCGAGACCTGGGCGATCGAGGAGGGAGGGCGGATCCGCAAGGTCGTGGGCGGCTACACCGCGCTCCTCGGGGAGCGTCAGCGCGAGCGCCGCCCGGCGGGCAGGGGCGCGGTCGGGGTGGGCGCCGCGCCGGTGGGGGGCGGTCGGGAGGCGGTTGTCCCGGATCGGGGCGGACAGGACGGGCATGAGCGCGCCGCGGAGCCGCCGGCCCCCGCTCACGCGCCCGCACTCGGACGCAAGCTGCGCGCCGCCGCCCGCTCCCAGTCCGCCGCCGGCCGCCTCCTGGAGGCTGAGATCGCGGAGGTCGAGGCGGCGCTGGCCGAGACCCGGCGGCGCCTGCTCGACCCCGCCACCTTCGCCGACCCCGCCGTCGGCGCCGAGGTCGGGCGCGAGCACGACCGTCTCACGGGGGCCCTCGCCGAGCTGTACGAGCGCTGGGCCGGGCTCGCCGCCGAGTAGCGGAACCGCAGGCGGCGACCGCTCCCGCACCCGCCGCGAGCTCAGGGGACGGGCTGCCCGGGGAGGGCTGACCAGCCCGCTACACTCTGCGCGTGATCCGGGTCGGCGAGCTCACCGTCGGTGGCATCCTCATCGACGACACTGCGATCCAGCGGCGGGTGGAGGAGCTGGCGGCCGAGATCGACGCCGCCTACCCGGTGCTCGAGCAGCCGCTCGTCCTGATCTGCGTGCTCAAGGGGTCGATCCTCTTCACCGCGGATCTGGCCCGGGCGCTGAGCGTGCCCGTCGAGCTCGAGTTCGTGGCCTGCCGCTCGTACGGCGACGCCACGACCAGCTCGGGGTCGGTGGAGCTGGTCAAGGACGTGAGCATGCCCCTCCAGGACCGCGACGTCCTGATGGTCGAGGACATCATCGACACCGGCATGACGACCTCGTTCCTGCGCAAGCACCTCGCCACCCATCACCCCCGCTCGCTCCGGCTCGTCTCCCTGCTCGACAAGCGCAGCCGCCGCGTCCGCGACGTCGAGATCAACTTTCGGGGCTTCGACATCCCCGACCACTTCGTCGTCGGATACGGCCTGGACGTCGCCCAGCGCCTGCGAAACCTGCGCGACATCCATGTGGTCGAGGTCCCGGGCTCGGCCGGGTAACATCCCCGGACACCCGGTGGCTGGGCTCCCGGGCCGGCTCGGCATCGGATCCCCACCGCTGCCATCTCGTCACACGTCGAAAACAGGCCTTCAGATCAGACCCCTTTGGGGGTAAGTTGAACGGTCATGGCGAACAAGCGCTCGGCAGCGAGCTCGCGAAGCCGGGACCTCTTCCGCACCGAGGTGAGCTCCCTCCTCGCCGATCTCGGCGAGCTGGCCGGGGAGCCGGGCCCGCACCCGGTCCCCTCCGTCAGTCCGCCGGCCGCGGCTGACCCGGCCGCGGACGCTCTGGAGCCGGTCGGGCATGGCCCCGATGCCGGCACCACGGAAGCCACCGCGGCAGCGCCGGAAGGCGAGGCCGTCAGCGAGGACGAGGATCTCATCTCCTTCTCACCGAGCTACCTCCCCCCGCTTCCCCCCGTCCTCTCGCCACTGACCGCCGCACCGGAACCGGCCCCGCCATCCGGGCCGGGGTTCTCGGTCCCCGAACCGGCTCCGCCCCCCGGGCCCTGGGCGGCCGCACCGGAGCCGGAAGCCCCGCCCGAGGTGTGGCCGGATGGGGCAGGATCCTCCGAGGGCTGGCCGGAGATGGCAGCGCCGTCCGCGGCGTGGCCGGAGATGGCAGCGCCGTCCGCGGCGTGGCCGGAGCCGGTGTCACCCCCCGCTCCATGGCCCTCACCGCCGGCGCCGGGGGCGGCAGAGGGAGGACGGGACCTCCCGCCCGAGCCCCCACCGGCACCCGAGGTATGGAGCTCCGCGCCCGAGCCTCCATCGCCACCGGCGGAGCCGGTCGCCCCTCAGGAGCCCGCGGTGACCCCGGGCCTCTGGCCCTTCATGTCTGATCTGGCGACGGCAGCCGGGGGCTGGGACACCTGGCCTGCGCTGCCCTCCGGGCCCGCCTCGCCGACCTCGGCGCAGGGGCCTCCGGACGCCACCGAGCGATGGGCCCCTCCACCTGGGTATGAGACCCCTGCCGCGGGGCAGGGATGGCCCCCGGCGCCGGGGGAGCCCGACGTGGAGCCGGCGCCCACAGCCGGGTGGAGCGAGCCGACTGGCCCGGCGCCGGCGATGGAGTGGCCGGCGATGGTTGACGGGGCCCCGCTGGCACCGGCGTTCGGGCAGGTCGCGCCACCCACTCCCCCCCCTCACCCAGCACCCCTACCACCGGCGTGGCCGTCGCCGCCGGGGCCGCCAGCCGCGGAGAGGGACGATCTCGTCGGGATGGCCGCTGCACCCGCGCCGCCACCGGTCTCGGCTCCTGGGCCCCCTGGCCATGAGCCCGCCGAGGCCGCCGACACGAAGCTGAGCAGCCAGGACATCACGGCCTCGGAGCTCGCGTCCGCGGATCGGAGCGTGCCGCCGTGGAAGAGGGCTCCCTCCTCGCAACCCTCGCGGTTCCCAAGCCTCGCGGAGCTCCCCGGATGGCGGCTGGATGGACCAGCCCGCCGGCCCGTCCCCACCCCGGGGCTCACGGGCGGCGCCGAGCTGGAGCGCACCCAGCGGTTCCGCGGCGCGCCACCGTCCGACTCCGCGAGCGTTGAACGCGGGGAGGCGGCGATCGATCAGGCCCCCCCGAGCACACCGGCGGTGTCCGCTCAGGCGGTGGAGCGCCCGGAGCCCAGGCCGGCGGCGATCGAGGAGCGAGCCTCGCAGGCACCGCCCGGCCCGATCCCGTCCGCCGCCATCGCCGCGGCACCGGTCCCCGCTGCCGCGCGACCGGGGTTGCCGCTGCTTCCCGGCGGGCAGGCGGCGCCGGTTTCGACCCGGTCCTGGACCCTCGCCGCGGCCATGCAGCCCATCGCACCGGGAGCTCCCCCGGCGATCCGGGCCGCCGGCGCGGCTCTCCCCGAGCCGGTGGGGCCGGTGATCTCGCGCAGCCGGTCGAGCGGTGTCAGCGTGCCGTTTCCCGCCGTGGTCACGACGCTCGTGGTGGTCCTGATAGCGATCGTCGTGCTGATCGTGCTCAGCCTCCGTGGCTGAGACGAGGAGCCCGCTGCGCCCGAGGCGCTGGCGGGGTGCGGCCGCACCCGGCTAGCGGATGACCGGGAGTCCGGCAGCCTCCCAGGCGTCGATCCCACCCGCCACGTTGACCGCCCGAGGGCGGCCGCCCTGCCGGAGATGCTCGACGGCGCGGCGGCTGCGGGCGCCCACCCGGCAGTAGACGTAGACGTCACGGTCCTCGGGGAGCTCGCCGACCCGGCCCGGAAGCTCGACCAGCGGGATCAGCACGGCCCCGGAGATCCGGCGCTCCTGTGACTCCCACGGCTCCCGGACGTCGAGCAGGAAGGCTCCAGCGGCGAGGGCGACCTGTGCCTCCTGCGGGCTCACCTCGAGCGGAAGGTCCATCGTCGCCGGAGTATATGCCGCCGTCTCGTGCGGACCGGCACCCGCCGTCACCCGCGGGACGGGCTCCGCGAGGCGGCTGTTACATTGGGCGGCCGTGATCGCCCCGCTCTCCCCAGCCGCAGCCCCGAGCCGCGGGGACGCGCCGGGAGCGACCCGGAGGTGAGCGCCGATTACGTCGTCGGTGCGTTCATCGGCGACGGCCTGATGGGCCCGCGGAGTGCGGGCCGCTACCGCCCCAGCGGTCACCCGGTCTCCCTGGAGGCGGTGCCCGCCCCCCTTCTCGAGCGCCCCGACTTCGTGGAGCGGCTCGCGCTCGCCGGCAGACAGGCCGCCACCGTGGCCGACTCCAACGTGGCGAGCGTGTACGACCTCGTCCGGGTCGGGCAGCATCTCTACGTCGTCACCGAGCTGGTCCGCGGCCGGAGCCTCCCCGCGCTCCTCGGGGCCGGAGGCGTCCTTCCCCTGGCGGCGGTGCTGCTCATCGTCGATTCCGTGCTCGCCGGCCTCGAGGGAATCCACGGCGCGGGCATGGCCCATGGGGACGTCTCGCCCGACGTCATAGTGGTCACCTCGGGAGGCGGCGTCCGCATCACCGAGCTCGGCGTGGCCGCCGTGCTCGCCGCAGACCCGGCCATGCCGGCGTGGCCCGCGGTGGAGCCGCCCGAGGGCGGCGCGCCGAGCGCCGCCGCCGACCTCTACGCCACCGGAGCCCTCCTGCGCGAGCTGGTCACCGGCATGCGCCCGGAGGAGCGTGGCGAGGTGCACGCGCCCCCCTCGCTGCTGCGTCTGATCAACCGGTCGCTCGCCGGCGTGCCGGCGGCGCGGTTCGCGTCTGCCACGGCATTCCGTCAGGAGCTGGAGGCGGCTGCCACTGAGCTGCTCGGAGCGGGATGGAGGGTCCAGAGTGACCTCGCCGCTCGCGCCACCCGCTCCCTGGGCCCTCAGCCCCCGAGGAGCCGCGGTGGCCAGACCGTCACCGTGAGCCTGGCCGATCAGCCGCCGTCACCGCCCGGCCACCCGGGGCCCGCGACGTCCCCGCCACCAGGCGACCCGCCGGCCGCCCCTCCCGTCGACCCGGGGACGGCGCCCTTCCCTGGAGCGGAATCCCCCGCGTCGAGCCCGGTACCGGCCGGCGATGGGATCGCGGCGCTCCCCGAACCGGCGGCACAGTTCGGTCCCGACCCCTTCGCTGCTCCGACAGGTCCGGAGGGCTCGGAGCCCGCATTCGGCCCGCGGAGCGACGGCGCCCGACCACCTCGACGGCACCGGAGCCGCCGCTGGATCTGGCTTCTGGCCGGGCTGGTGGTGGTCGCGGCGGCGGTGGTCGCCGGGGCCGTGATCCTGCTCCCGGCGCCGGCCGCCACGCCCGCGACAACGCCCCTCGCCGTCGGTGATGACGTCCGGCTCGCGGTGCAGCCCGGCAGCACCGGTGGGTGCGGCACCACCTTCACGTTCACCGCGACCGGGTCGCTGAGCGGATCCGGGACGCTCACCTATCAGTGGGTGAGGAGCACCGCCCCGGCGAGCCCTCTGTACACCAGGTTCTCGGTGAGGATCCCCTCGACCGACACGACATTCCGCTTCACGACCACGCTTCAGCGCACGGGTCCGGCGACCGTGAGCTCGACCGTCACCTTCCAGGTCCTCTCACCGCAGCCGCGGACCGCCAGTCAGACGATCCACTACGTCTGCACCCATTGAGACGGCCCGGCTGCCTGCGCAGCTCGCGGCGGGCGCGCAGCGGTCCGCGAGCCGTCGCAGGTCAGGCGGAGCGACGGTCGAGGGCTGCCTCCAAGAGCGCGTCGCCCTGGTCCTTGGGCCCGACGAACGCGAGCCGGACGTCGTCGATACCGGAGACGATCCGCTCGGCGACCGACTGGACCTCTGCGGCGGTCACCCGCCGTATGGCCGCCGCCCGGTCGTCCGGGGTCTCCAGTGGGAGCCGCGCACGCCAGCGGACGCCGTAGAAACGAGCGCTGGCCATGGCGGTCTCGGTGGACCGGAGCATCCGTCCGACCATCGCCGATTTGGCCGCCGCCAGCTCGGTCCCCGGGACCGGGCGCGCCGCCATTCTGCGCAGCTCGCGAAACGAGAGCCGGACGGCCTTCGCCGCATCCTTGGGTCGGGTGCCGGTCGCGATGGCGAAGACCCCCGTGTCCTCCAGCGACTCGTGGTGGGCGAAGATCGAGTAGGCCAGGCCGTTGCGCTCGCGCACGGTGTGGAAGAGCCGCGACGACATCCCGCCACCCAGGATGTAGGTCATCACCGAGAGTGCGGTGCGATCCTCGTCGAGCGCGGGTATGCCGGGGACGGCGAGGGCCATCTTGATCTGAGGCTCCTCGGACGGTGTGAACGGACGCACATTGGCGGCGTAACGCTCCCCGAGGCCCCAGAGTGCCTGCGCCCGGGGCCGGGGCTCGGCGGTCGGGACGTCGGCGAGCAGCGTCTCCGCGCGCTGCGGCTCGAGCAGGGCGCCGCCCGCGATGGTGAGACACATCGAGGCGGGCGCGTAGAAGGAGCGGTGATAGTCGAGGAGCTGGTCGCGGGTCGCCTTCTCCACCACCCAGGGGAACCCGGCCGCGGACCACGACACGGGCTGGTCCGCTCCGAAGGTGACCGTGCCCAACCGGTCCCAGATCCAGCCGTCAGGGTCGGCCAGCCGGGCTGAGAGCTCCTGGAGGACGACGTTGCGCTCCCGCTCCACCTCCTCGACGGCGAAGAGGGGCCGGCTCAGCATGTCGGTGACGATGTCGGCAAGGTGGTACATCGCCGTGGCCGGGCCCTCGGCGTAGTAGCCGACCTCCTCGGTGTCGGTGTAGGCGTTGGTGGACGCCCCCAGGCGGTCGATCTCGCGGGTGATCTGCTGGGTGGTGGGACGGCGCTCCGTCCCCTTGTAGAACATGTGCTCCAGGTAGTGGGCGAGGCCGGCGGTCTCGGCGGTCTCGTCGCGCGACCCGGCCCGCACGATCAGGAAGACCCCGACGTTGCGGCTGGCCGACGGCGCGTTGAGCAGGGTGGCGCCATTGGAGAGGGTGGTCAGCGTGGGCTGCTGCGCGAGTGCGAGGCGGGAGACGCGAGCCAATTCTGATGACCTCCTGGTCAGGTGTATCGAGCGAAAGGTAGCTCGCCGGCTCAGGACGTGCCCGATTCCCAGGACGCCAGGTAGTGGCGCTGCTCCTCGGTGAGCACGTCGATGGCGATCCCCATGCTGGCCAGCTTGAGGGCGGCTATGGCCGCGTCGATGTCGGCCGGCACGTCGTAGACGCGCGGCTCCAGCTCCTTGTGATGGCGGGCGACGTATTCGGCGCAGAGCGCCTGGTTGGCGAACGACATGTCCATGACCGCCGCCGGGTGCCCTTCGGCGGCGGCGAGGTTCACCAGCCGGCCCTGGGCCAGCACGTTGACGGTGCGTCCGTCGCCGAGCCGGTAGGACTCGACATAGGCGCGGGGCCGGGAGACCCCGGTGGCCATGTCGTCCAGGGCGGCCAGGTTGATCTCGTCGTTGAAGTGGCCGCTGTTGGCGACGATGCAACCGTCCTTCATCAGCTCGAAATGGTGGCGGTCGATGACGTTGATGTCTCCGGTGACGGTGACGATGAAGTCCGCATGGGGGGCCGCCTGGGCCAGCGTCATGACCCGGTAGCCGTCCATGGCGGCCTCCAGGGCCCGCACGGGGTCGACCTCGGTGACCACGACGTGTGCGCCGTGGCCCGCCGCCCGATTGGCCAGACCGCGCCCGCACCAGCCGTAGCCGCAGACCACCAGGGTCTTGCCGGCGAGCAGGACGTTGGTGGCGCGGATCAGCCCGTCCAGGGTGCTCTGGCCGGTTCCGTACCGGTTGTCGAACATGTGCTTGGTCAGCGCCTCGTTGACCGCGACGATCGGGAAGCGCAGGGCACCGTCCGCTGCCATGGCGCGGAGCCGGATCACCCCGGTGGTGGTCTCCTCCGTCCCGGCCAGGACCTCCGGGATGAGGTCGGTCCGCGTCTTGTGCAGCTCGGCCACGAGATCGGCACCGTCGTCCATGGTCAGATTGGGGCGATGGTCGAGAACCGCGTTGATGTGCTCGAAGTAGCGCGCGTTGTCCTCCCCCTTGACGGCGAAGGTGGGGACACCGTGATGGGCGGCGAGGGCGGCGGCGACCGGGTCCTGGGTCGAGAGTGGGTTGCTGGCGCAGAGCCGGACGTCGGCGCCGCCTGCGCGGAGGGTGATGGCGAGGTTCGCCGTCTCGCTGGTGACATGAAGGCACGCGCCGAGCCGGAGGCCGGCCAGCGGACGCTCCTTCTCAAACCGCTCGCGGATCAGGCCGAGCACCGGCATCTCCCGGGCAGCCCAGGCGATCAGACGGTCGCCCTCGTCGGCAAGGGAGAGGTCGGCGACGTCGTGTTTGGAGGCCCCTACGGTGCTGGTCATGCCGTCTCCTGGCAAAGAGTGACCCAACTCGGTCGATCGGCCATGGTACCCGAGGGCGCGGCGCGGCCTGCGCTCAGAAGCGGATCAGCGAGACGTGACTCCGGTCACCGAGAGCCTCGGCTCCGCCGAACTCGGCCAGCTCGATGAGGAAGGCGATCCCCACCACCTGGCCGCCGAGCCGCTCGACCAGCTCGGCCGACGCCCGAGCCGTCCCCCCCGTGGCGAGCAGATCGTCGACGATGAGGACCCTCTGACCCGTCCGGATGGCGTCGGCATGGACCTCGAGCACCGCCTCGCCATACTCCAGCGCGTAGGCGACCGAGATGGTGCGAGCGGGCAGCTTGCCCTGCTTGCGCACCGGCACGAAGCCGACCCCGAGAAGGTAGGCCAGCGCTCCTCCGAGGACGAATCCTCGCGACTCCACGCCGACCACCACCTCCACGCTGGCGTCGCGATACGCCTCGACAAGGTCGTCGATGGCGGTCCGGAAGGCCTCGGCGTCGCCCAGGAGGGTGGTGATGTCCCGAAAGAGGACTCCTTTCCTGGGGAAGTCGGGGATGTCCCGGATCAGGCCGCGGAGGCGCTCGGCGAGGGGGCCGGGGGCGGCGGGATCATCGGACATCGCCGCCGGAGCGTATAGCAGGAGCGGCCCCACATGCCACCGGCGGCGGTGGCGCGATTGCTACACTGCCCCGTCGGCTGCGGCCGACACCATGATTTGCCTGCTCACCCCCCGATGATCCATGTCGACCCGCGCTGACACCGAAGTGCCCGCCGGTGCCACCGCCAATGGGGCGCAGCTCAACAGCTTCCGCCACTACCGGCACCTCACCCTCGAGCTGGCGATCAGCCAGTTCAAGCTGCGCTACACCCAGTCAGTGCTGGGTTATCTGTGGTCGTTGCTCAAGCCGGCGATGATCTTCGGGATCATCTACCTGATCTTCGTCGTCCTCTTCGACGTGAAGGATGGGACGCAGTACTACGGCATCCAGCTGCTGCTCGGCATCGTGACCTGGACCTTCTTCGCCGAGTGCACGGCCCTGTCGATGCAGGCGATCGCCGCCAATGGCGGGCTCATCCGCAAGGCGTACTTCCCCCGCTCGATCCTGGTGATCGCCGCCTCCCTGACCTCCCTGTTCACGTTCCTCATCAACCTCTGTCTGGTCATCGTGATCGCGATCGTCCTCCATCAGATCGACATCGGGGTGCGGATCGTGGCGGTCATACCACTCCTCCTCGAGCTCTACCTTCTCGCCCTCGGCATCTCCTTCTTCCTCGGATCACTCTTCGTCCAGTACCGGGACGTCGGCCACCTCTGGGACGTGCTGATGCAGCTTCTCTTCTACGGATCAGGGGTCATGTTCAGCCTCACCTACGTCCTGCAGCGGCTGCACATGGCTCGAGCGGCGGGAGTCACCAAGAACCTCGCGCCGCGCGACACGTGGCTGGCCTTGCTGGTCGTCTGCAATCCCATCATGCAGATCGTCGAGGACCTCCGGCACGCCCTGGTGACGCCTCAGGCTCCGTGGACGGAGACCATCGTGACCGGCCATCTGGCGGCCGTCCACCAGTACGCGACCCTCGACGCCCCCTGGCTGCTGCCGATGCCCTTCCTGGTCGTCGCCCTCATCCTGGCCGCGGGCGCGATCACCTTCCGCATCCGGGCGCGCAACTTCGCGGAGAGCCTGTGAGCGCTGATCCCCTCCGCGCCATCCACGTGGAGCACCTCTCCAAGCGCTTCCGCATCCCGCTCGATCGCAGCGCCACCCTGAAGCACCGGGTGACCCACTGGCGCAGCGCCACCCGCTTTCGCGTCATGGAAGCGCTGCGCGACGTCAGCTTCGACGTCTCCGCGGGCGAGTTCATCGGCATCATCGGGCACAACGGCTCGGGCAAGAGCACCCTGCTCAAGATCCTGTCGCGGATCTACCGGCCCGACGCCGGGGTGGTGGCGATCGAGGGCAAGGTGTCGCCCTTCCTCGAGCTGGGGGTCGGCTTCAACCCCGAGCTGACCGCACGAGAGAACATCTTCCTGAGCGGGGCCATCCTGGGATTGGGCAGGGCCGAGCTGCACCGCCTCTTCGACGAGATCATCGGATTCGCGGAGCTCGAGCAGTTCGTCGATCACAAGCTCAAGAACTTCTCGTCGGGGATGGAGGTGCGCCTCGCCTTCTCCCTCGCCATCCAGGCCCATGCCGAGATCCTCATGATGGACGAGGTGCTTGCGGTCGGCGACGCCTCGTTCCAGCAGAAGTGCTTCGACATCTTCGCCCGCTACAAGCGTGAAGGTCGCACCGTCGTGCTGGTGACCCACGAGCTGGGTGCGGTCACGACCTACTGCGACCGGGCATTGCTGCTCGACCACGGCAGGCTGGTCGCCGACGGCGCCACCGCGGAGGTGACGGCCCAGTACCGGCGGGCCATCGGTCTGGCGGCCGACGGCTCGCTCACCACCACCGAGGTCGAGCGCTGGGGCTCCCGGGATGTGGTTGTCACCGGCGTCAGGATGCTGGACAGCCGAGGAGTCGTGGACCTCAACCCCGCGACCGCAAGCTTCGTACGGGTCGAGATCGGATACGCGATCCAGCACGACGCGATCGCCGACTTCGTCTGCCTGATCTGGCTGGTGCGGGACGACGGGCTGATGATCTCGGAGGCGAGCTTCCCGGTCAGCCAGTACGCCCAGATCGGGGAGAGCCAGGGCGGCTCGCGCGGGACGATCCGATTCGACATCCCCCAACTCCCTCTGCTCGACGGCGCCTACGGCGTCGACATCGAGATCCAGGGGAGGCGGGATGGCGCCATCTACGACCATCTCAAGCATGCGATCCATTTCCGCGTCATCGACAAGCGTGACCGCCGCGGAGTCGTGGAGCCCGGTGGGGTCTGGTCGGTGGTGGCGGGGGAGCAGCCTGCTGACACCGGGCAGGGGCCACTCGGGTAGGCTGACCGAGATGAGCGACCAGGCTCCCTCCCGCGCCGACGCGGCGTCCATGGTCGCGAGCGGTGAGCCGGTGGTCGACGCGCAGAAGCCAGACGGAGCCGACCTCGACGCAGTGGTCGCCGAGCTGACGGCCGAGGTCACACGCGGACGGAGTGCCGGCACCTACCCGGCGTCTCTGGTCGCCCGGCTCGAGACGCCGTTTCATCCCGACGAGGGGGCGGAGCCCGCTGAAGCGCACGTGCGCGTCGAGAGCGCACGCCCCCTCCGCTCGACCCGACCGGTGGTCGGTGGGGTGACCGTCTTCAGCAAGCGGGTGGTGCGCCGGCTGCTCTCCTGGTACGTCGCGCCGATCGCACAGGACCAGACCCGCTTCAACCTGGCGATTCTGCGCGAGGTGCGCGATCTCCAGGAGCAGGTCGCCCGCCTCGAGGGGTCGAGGGCTGCGGCGGAGCCGGCGCAGGGGAACGAGGCGCCGGAGCAGGGAGGCTCGTGAGACCACTCCGGGGGGGGGCGTGACCGCCGTCCACCAGCTGCTCCCCGTCCTCTCCCCCGGCGACGCCATCGGTCAGGCGGTGCAGCGGATGCGCGCGTGGCTCCTGGAGGCCGGCTTGGCGTCGGAGATCTTCGCCGAGCAGATCCATCAGGACCTGAGCAAGGAGGCGCGACCGGCCGGCGAGCTGGCCGCGAGCATCGCCCCGGGCGATGCCGTCCTCTACCACCTCAGCATCGGCGCCCGCTCGGCGGACCTCTTCGCCGGCCTCGGATGCCGGCGGGTACTCGTCTACCACAACATCACCCCGGCCGCCTTCTACCGGCGGACGAGCCCGCGGGTGGCGTACTGGCTCGAGGTGGGACGGCGCGATCTCGCGCGGCTGGCCCCGGCGGTCGAGCTGGGGATCGGCGACTCCGCCTACAACGCCGCCGAGTTGCGAGCTGCGGGCTGCCCGGCGACGATGGTGATCCCGCCACCCGTCGACCTGGCGCGGCTCTCGCCCCGTCCGTCCCGGCCCACCGGCCCGCCACGCCTCATCTTCGTCTCCCGGCTCGCTCCCAACAAACGGCAGGAAGAGCTGATCCGGGTGCTGGCCGCGCTCCGCGCCTGCTGGCAGCCGGAGGCGACCCTGGTGCTCCCGGGTGGCTGGGACGACACCGAGACCTACGCGGCCGGTCTCCGCCGGCTGGCCACGGACCTCGGGGTGGCCGGCGCCGTGGAGCTGCCGGGACGGCGCAGCGACCGGGAGCTCGGCGATCTCTATGCGGGCGCGACCGCGGCGGTCTGCGCCAGCGAGCACGAGGGGTTCGGGATGCACCTCCTGGAGGCGTGGGCGTTTGACCTCCCGGTGGTCGCCCGCGCGGCCGCCGCGGTCCCGGAGACGGTGGGAGACGCGGCAGTGCTGCTCGACAGCGCCGACCCCCTGGTCTGGGGGGCGGTCGTCGACCGGGTCATCCGCGACGCGCAACTTCGGCGCCTCCTGATCGCGCGGGGACACCGCCGGCTCGGCCACTTCTCCGAGGCGTCCCTGAGAGACCGGATGACGGAGCTCCTGGATCGCCTGGGCCTCTCCGGTCACGGCGACCGGAGGGCGGCGCCTGCCGGGTGAGCCGCGGCCTGCATGTGCCACCATCCCCGGCATCGAGCACGTTGGGAGCGGTGACCATGAAGCCGAGTGCAAGCGTTGACCCCGATGCCGCCGGCAGGCTCTTCTCCATCCTCACCTCCATCTGGGACACCGATCGCTGGCGCCTGGAGCTGTGGGATGGACGGAGCGCCGGGGAGCTCAAGACCGCCGAGTTCGTCCTCCGCTTCCGGAGCCGGAGGGCCCTCGACCGTCTCGTCGGCGACCTACCGGATCGAGGCTTCGGCCGGGCCTACGTCGAGGGCAGCCTCGACGTCGAGGGCCTCTACGCGTTTCTGGAGCGGGTCAACGATCTCTCGATGAGCAGGATGGCTCGCCTGCTCCCCCGCATCCTGACCGCCGCGCTGGCGCTGGGAGCCCGGCCGGACCCCCGCCGGATCAGGGTGGAGGCACACCTGCGCGGGCGGCTGCACAGCCGGATGCGCGACGCCGAGGCCATCCGCCATCACTACGACCAGCCTCCGGCGTTCTACCGGCTCTTCCTGGGCCGGACCCTGACCTACTCCTGCGCCTATTTCGAGACCCCAGACACCGACCTCGACGCCGCCCAGGAGGCGAAGCTGGAGCTGGTCTGCCGCAAGCTGCGGCTGCGCCCCGGGGAGCGGTTCCTCGACATCGGCTGCGGCTGGGGCAGCCTCGTCTTCCACGCCGCCAGACACTGGGGGGTGCGAGCGCTCGGGGTCACCGCCAGCCCGAGCCAGGCGCGTTGGGCGGCCGAGCAGGTGCGCGTGCTGGGGTTGGAGGGGAAGGCGGAGGTGCGCCTCGCCGACTACCGCGACGGGCTCGATCGCGAGTTCGACGCCATCGCGAGCGTGGGGATGGTCGAGCACGTCGGCCACCAGGCGATGGCGGGCTACTGCGATGCCGTCCGCGGGCTGCTGCGGCCCGAGGGCCGGGCCCTCATCCACGGCATCACCAACCGTCCCGGGAAGAGCGGGATCGGCGCCTTCCTCAACAGCTTCGTCTTCCCCGACGGCGAGCTGCAGGAGGCGGGGGCGATGGTCACCGCCCTGCAGGCGTCCGGGCTCGAGGTCCGCGACGTCGAGAGCCTCCGCGAGCATTACGCCCTCACCCTGCACAACTGGGTGGAGCGGCTCGAGGCGGGCTGGGATGAGGCGGTCGCCCTGGTCGGACCGGAGCGGGCACGGGTCTGGAAGCTGTACATGACCGGGAGCCAGGTCGGCTTCGAGCAGGGCAGCATCGCCGTCCACCAGATGCTCGCGGTGCGGCAGGGAAGCCGGGGGACCTCCGGGGTCCCGCTCACCCGCGCCGACTGGTACCTCGCGGAGAGACGGTCCGCGGTCGGGGTGTGACCGACCCAACCGGGGACGGCGGCGAGGCGGGGTTCAGGCCACCGGAGCGGGCCCAGCGACGCCGCCGGCTCCGCCTGGTGGTGCCGCGCTATGGCCCCGGCGTCAGCGGCGGCAGCGAGCAGCTCATCCGCAGGCTGGCCCAGACCCTCCAGTCCCGGAGATGGGACGTCGAGGTCTGGACCACGACGGCAGGCGACGAGACGACCTGGTCGCCGGCCTTTCCCTCCGGGGACGACCTCGACGGCACCGTGCGCGTGCGGCGCTTCGAGGTGGTGGGAAGGCGGCAGCCCCGCCTCTTCCATCAGCTGAGCCGGGTGCTCTTCCGGCTGCCTCCGGGGCTCCGAGCGGAGACGGCATGGCTGATGAGCCAGGGACCTTTCGCCCCCGCCCTGGTGCACGCGCTCGCCACCGGGACGGACCGGCCGACACTCTTCATGCCATACCTCTATCACCCGACCATCTGGGGGCTCCCCGCGGCACCCCATCCCCGGCTGCTCATCCCCGCCGCCCATGACGAGCCGGTGCTCCGCCTGCGCGCCATCGGGCGGGCGGTGGCCGCAGCCGACGCCCTCTGGTACCTGACCGAGGAGGAGCGGAGCCTCCTGGAGGCGGTGCACCCGGTCGCCGCCGAGCGCCCCCATGCCGTCGGCGCGGTGGCGATCGATCCGCCGGCCGTCCTGGGCCGGGACGCGTTCCGGCGCAAACACCGCCTGGACCGCTACCTGCTCTACGCGGGACGAGCGACCCCTGGCAAGGGGGTGGGACTCCTCCTCGACGGGTACGCGCTGCTGCGCCGCCGCCATCCGGAGATCTCCCTGGTGCTGATCGGGGACCCCGGGAAGCAGGAGGTCTCACCCGCAGGTGTCGTCAGCCTTGGGTGGCTCGATGACGAGGAGCGCTGGGCCGCGCTGGCGGGGGCGGAGGCCGTGGTCGTCCCCAGCCACCTCGAGAGCCTCTCGCTGGTCGCGCTCGAGGCGTGGGCGGCGGGCCGCCCGTGCCTCCTCAACGGCGGCTCCCCCGTCCTCGCCGGCCAGGCCGAGCGCGGCGGAGGAGCCCTGCTCTTCCGCGATCCGGCGGGCCTGTGCGACGCTGCTGCCCGGCTGGTCACCGATCCGGCTGAGGCCGGCCGGTTGGGAGAGGCGGGGCGCAGCTTCGTCGCCCTTCACTACCGCTGGAACGCCGTGGTGCGCCGGCTGGAGGGGCTGATCACAGCCGTGGCCGGGCCGGGGTGGGCGGATCTTCCGGCGGATGGGCGGTGACGCCGATCCTCATCGACGCCCGCCCGCTCCAAGGGGACTCGGCAAGCCGGGGCATCGGCACCTATCTCCGCGGCCTCCTCGACGGGATGGCGGGGATCGGCTTCGCCACCCAGGTGGCCGTGCTCCTCAGCGGGGGCGTCCCCGAGCCGGGCGAGCTCGCCGGCCGCGGTCTTCGGGTGGGGGCGCGAGCCCGCCGGCTGGAGCGCCGGGCCCAGGTCCTCGCCGACCCCTTCCTGATCGCGAAAGCGCTCCGCGTTCACCCCGTTCGCCTGTATCACGCCGTCGAGTACGGACAGCCCCGGCGGGCGACGATCCCGGTGGTCGTCACCGTCCATGACCTCATCCCCTTCCTGCTCCCCGGATACTCCTGGAGGTCGAGGCTGCTGCGCCGTCCCGGTCTGCGGCTGCTCCGTCGCGCGGATGCGGTCATCACCCCGAGCAGCGCCACCGCTCAGGATTGCATCCGGATCGGCGGGGTGGCTCCCGAGAGAATCCATGTCGTCCCCCACGGGCTGTCGCCCCGATACCGGCCGGCACCCTCCGAACGGGTGGAGGCGGCCAGAGCCCGCTTCGGCCTGGGGAGGCCCTACCTCCTCGGGGTGGGGACGTTCGAACCGCGCAAGGGCCTTCCCCGCCTGGTGGAGGTCACTCGACGGCTGCGCCGTCACCACGACATCGACCTGGTCGTCGCCGGCCGGCAGGGATTGTTCGAGCCCGCGGTGCGTGCCCAGCTGGGCACCCTCGGGGAGCACGGCCGGGAGCTCGGCTTCGTGGAGACCGACGACCTCGTCGCCCTCTATGGGGGATCCGAGGCCTTCGTCTTCCCGAGCGCCTACGAGGGCTTCGGGTTACCCCTCCTGGAGGCCATGGGCTGCGGGGCGGTCGCCGTGGGTTTCCACAACAGCTCCCTGCCGGAGGTCGCCGGCGATGCGGCGGTACTCGTGCCGGACGGGGATGATGACGCTCTCTGCGCCGCCCTGGAGCGGCTGCTCGGCGAGCCGGACGAGACGGCCAGGCGGCGGCGTCTCGGGCAGGAGCACGCGGCGACATTCACGTGGGAGACCGCTGCGCGATCGACCGTGGCCGTCTACGAGGAGGCCCTCGGCGAGGCGCTGCTGTAGCGCTTCTCGTGGTGCAAGCCCGACGGCTACCGCCTCGGCTCGTACCGCATCGCCACCGCCCCGGAGCCGAACTCGAGCCGGCTCACCAGCTTGAGGTCCACGTGCTTCGACAACCCCGCGAACAACGTCGGCCCGTGGCCCGCGAGCCTGGGGTGCACCACGAACTCGTACTCGTCGATCAATCCCAGCTCGGTCAACGCGAGGGGGAGCGTCACACCGCCCACGAACAGCCCCCTGCCCGGCTCCCGCTTGAGCTGCTGAACGGCCACACCCAGATCACCGCGCACCAGCTGCGCGTTCCAATCGACCTGCTCCAGGGTGCTCGACACGACGTACTTCCTGGCCGCGTTGATCGTCTGGGCGAAGGAGTCCATCCAAGCGGGTCTCGCCTCCGCCGGGGCCGGCTCCCGCCACGCGGATTCCATCATCTCGTAGGTCACCCGACCGAAGAGAAGCGCGTCGGCCTGCTCGATGCTCTCGACCGCGTGCCGATGCAGCTCCTCGTCCGCGGGGATGGCACGATGATCGCAGCACCCGTCCACGGTGACGTTGATGGAGTAGCGCAGGGCTCGCATTTGCGCAAGAGTACCGCCGGCAAAGTCACCCGCGGACAGCCCCCCTCGACCGGATCACCCCATCCGCGCGACTGCACTCAACCCGGCGGTGACAGCGGCCCGCTCGGGCCCGAGCCGGCACCGGTCGTCGCCACCGCGGCCGCGATCTCGTCGAGGTCGGCCGGGGTCAGGGTGAGCCGGGCCGCCGGGAACCAACCCTCGACCTGGGCGGGAGAGCGGGCCCCGACGATCGCTCCGGTCAGCCCGTCGAAGCTCAGCAGCCAGGCCACGGCCACCGCCGCGACCGGGACCCCGTGGCGAGCGGCCACGGGCCGCAGCGCATCCCGGAGCGCCAGGTTGCGCTCCAGCCGCGGCGCGGTGAAGTCGGGGCTCTCCAGGCGCCAATCGTCGGCGTCCATGGCCGCCACCCGTGCCGTCGAGAAGCTGTCGGTGAGCAGTCCCGACTGCATCGGGCTGTAGGCGAGGACGCCGGTGCCGTGAACCCGGCACCACGGCACAAGCTCGGCGGCGGCGCCTCGGTCGATCAGGGAGAAGCGCGGCTGCAGCGAGTCGACGTGGCCGATACGCTCGCAGCGCTCCAGCAGTGCCACATCGAAGTTGGAGACGCCGCACCAGCGGACCTTGCCCTCCTCGCGGAGCCGGAGCATGGCCCCCCAGCTCTCCTCGACCGGCACCCCGGTCTCGTCCGGCCAGTGGAACTGGTAGAGGTCGATGGCCTCCACCCCGAGCCGCGACAGCGAAGCCTCGCACTCGCGGCGGATCGACTCCGGCGCGAGCACGCGCCGCGGGAAGGCTGCCGGCTCCTCCGGGTCCCAGACCATGCCGCACTTGGTGAAGACCAGCGGACGCTCCGGCGCGGGGAGCGCCGCCAGGGCCTGGCCGACCACCTCTTCGGAGCGGCCCAGCCCGTAGACCGCCGCGGTGTCGATCCAGTTGACTCCGAGTTCGATGGCGTGGTGGATGGCGGAGATCGACGCGCCGTCGTCCTGGCTCCCCCACCCGAACGCATACCCGCCTCCGCCGATGGCCCAGGCGCCGAAACCCACGCGGGTCATCGCCGGTCCACGGCTGCCGAGCTGTCGACGAGGTAGTTCCATGGGGCCATCCTCCTCAGGCCGGCCCAGCGCGGAGGCGGCGCAGGGCTCACCCAGCCTACCAACCCGTCCCCGTGACCCGGAGCCGCGGCGCGGGTGCGCGGATCGCGGCCGGCATGCACGCGGCCGGCACGAAGCGCGGCTCCCCGGCGGGCATCGCGAGGAGTGGGCCGGTTAGAATCGCAGACCCATGCCGGCCGCCAACGTCCAGAGTCCCCGCCCAGGCACGGTCCCGGCCGGGAAGCGACTCCGGGTGCTGAGCGGCATGCAGCCGACCGGACGGATGCACATCGGCAACTACCTGGGCGCGCTGCGCAACTGGGTGCAGCTCCAGGACGAGTACGAGTGCATCTTCTTCGTCGCCGACTACCACTCACTCACCGAGATGACCGAGCCGGCGTCGATCCGGCCGGCCATCACCGAGATGGTCCTCGACTGGCTCGCCGCCGGACTGGACCCGCAGCGATCGATCATCTTTCTCCAGTCCGACCTCCCCGAGGTCGCCGAGCTGCACCTCCTGCTCTCCATGTCCACGCCGCTGGGCTGGCTGGAGCGGGTGCCGACCTACAAGGAGAAGGTGGCGCAGTTCCCCGACAACCAGAACTACGGGCTGCTCGGCTACCCCGTGCTCCAGGCGGCCGACATCCTGCTGCCCCGTGCCGACCGGGTGCCGGTCGGCGAGGACCAGGCCCCGCACATCGAGCTGACCCGGGAGATCGCGCGCCGCTTCAATCACCTTTTTGGCCAGGTCTTTCCAGAACCCCAGGGGCTGTTCACCGAGACCCCTCGGGTGATGGGCACCGACGGGGTCAACAAGATGAGCAAGAGCCGGGGCAACACCATCGGGATGCTGGACAGCCCCGAGCAGATCCGCAAGACGGTTATGACCATGGTCACCGACGTCGCGCGGCCGCTGCGCAGCGACCCCGGCCATCCCGAGAGCTGCAATGTCTGCGCCCTCCACCGCTTCTTCAGCCCCGATCGGTTCGCCGAGATCTGGCAGGGCGAGCGGGAGGCGCGGACCGGGTGCGTCGAGGTCAAGCGCTGGCTCGCGGAGGCGATCGCCGAGCACTTCGCACCGATGCGCGAGCGGCGGGCCGAGCTGGCCGCCCGCCCCCGTGTGGTTGATGAGGTGCTCGCCGACGGCGCCGCCCGGGCCCGCATCGCCGCCCGGGAGACCATCGCCATGGCGCGCGAGGCCTGCGGGCTGGCCGTCTCCGGCACCGGGGTCTAGACTGGGGTGACGCCTCCACCTCTCTGAGATCGAGGGCTTTGACGATGTCCAAGCAAGGTGTCCGTTTCGCCGCCGGGACCGTGGTGAGCCCCGGCGAGTACCGCAACGTCGAGACCGGCCAGATCCGCTACTTCGACGGGAGCTCTCCGCTCCCCGGGCTGGTCAACGCCGCATCCTGGCAGCAGATCTCCGACCATTACCACGCCGGGGACGCCCCCGCAGCGGTGCGTCACACCATGCCTGACCAGGTGACCCACGAAGTCCGCTTCGCGGCGGGCACGATGGTGAGCCCGGGAGAGTACCGCAACGCGGAGACGGGCGAGGTCCGCTACTTCGACGGCAACAGCCCGCTCCCCGGCAAGGCCAACGCGGCCGCCTGGCAGCAGATCTCCGACCATTTCCACGCCGAGAGCGGGCATCGGGACTGAGGCCTCCACCGACCTCGCCGAGGGCGTCGCCGAGGCGCTCTCCGTGCTCCGGGCGGCCGTCGCCCCCGAGGGGTTGCTCGCCTCCGCGCAGCTCCCCCACTACGCGGCCGTCTGGACCCGCGACGTGGCCTTCGCCTCACTCGGAGCCAATGTCTGCGCCGACCGCGAGCTGGTCCAGGCCGTGGCGCGCAGCCTGGTGGGTCTGGCTCAGCTCCAGGCGGGCTCCGGCCAGGTGCCCAATGCCTGGTGGCCCCGCCGCGGCTACTGGGATTTCCACGAAGCGGGCTGCACCGACGCGACCTGCCTCTTCGTGGTGGCCGCCTCCCAGCACCTGAGCGCTCACCCGGACGGCCGGCTCCAGCGCCGGCTCTGGCCACACCTGCGGCGGGCGATCCGGTGGCTGGCCGACCAGGATGCCAACCAGTTCACCCTCATCGACTCCCCGTCGGGCGGCGATTGGATGGACTCCACCCTGCAGCGCTCGGGGAAGCTGCTCTACGTCAACGCCCTCTACCATCGGGCGCTGCTCGGGATGGCGGAGATGTCCCCGGGCGACTCCGAGACGTACCGGACGCAGGCCGCGCGGCTCCGCCGCAAGATCGACCTCCTGCTCTGGCCCCAAGCCGGCACCGACCACGGCGAGCTCCTCGAGGGAGCCGGCCACGCCCCCGGCTCCGACGCGAGCTTCCCCCACCCGGTGGGCCCGGCCGCCCGCCACGAGGCGATCCGGGAGGACCGGTGCCACTATCTCTCCCACGTCGACGGCGGCCGCTACGTGGACGAATGCGACGTCCTCGGCAACGTCCTCGCGGTCCTCTACGGGATCGCCTCCCCCGAGCGGGCCCGGCTGATCATGGAGTTCCTGCACCGGAGCGCGGCCGCCGCCCCCTATCCGATGCCCACCTACACCCGCAGCTTCCCGCCTGGCGACCGCTGGGGGATGTACCGGCACGATCTGGAGCGCTTCCAGGACGAGCGCTGGCGCAACCCGCCCGGCCGCTATCACAACGGCGGCGTCTGGCCCTTCATCGGCGCCCTCTACGTGGTCGCCCTGCAGCAGGTGGGGATGGTGACCGAGGCCCGCGCCGAGTTCTCCCGGCTGACCGCGGCCAACCGGCTCAACCGGGCTTCCGGGACCGGCTGGGGCTTCCACGAGTGGATCGACGCGGGGAGCGGGGAGCCCGAGGGGGCACCAGGCCAGAGCTGGAGCGCAGGCGCCTATCTCCTGGCGGCCGAGGTGGTGAGCGGCCGGCCGGTCAGCCTCTGAGGGGCGCCTCTCGGCCCGTCACTCCTTGTCCGTGACCCGGTACTCCAGGTAGGCGCCGAACATGAGGCGGGTCTGCGCCTCCAGTGCGGGGATCACCGAGAGCGCCAGCCCGACCACCGGGTAGAGGAAGAGCTGGAAGTCGGCATAGAGGCGGCGCCACCTCCCCCACTCGCCGGGCTTGGGGCACATCGCCCGGTCGACGACGATCAGGACCAGGGTGTTGAGCAGGGTCATGGTGAGGATCACGGTGGTCAGCAGGCCGAGCGCGGTGGCGGTCGGCGAGAGGCTGTAGTCGAGGTCGATGAGCGCGGGGAGCGAGCCGCCGATGGGCAGGAGGAGTGGCAGGGTGGCCCAGGTGAGGTGGTTGAACATCAGGTAGCGGAAGCGGCGTGCCCTCAGCCTCCAGGGGATCTCCGGATGATTGAGCAGGCGCACGCAGACGTAGGGCACGTCGGTCGCGCCCCAGGCCCAGCGCTTGATCTGGTTGTACTGGCTCACGTGGGTGGCGGCGTAGTCGCGCGCCCGGGGAGCGTCACCGAAGACGGGCAGGAAGGCCGGGCGCACCTGAAGCTGCTCGCCGTAGCGGAAGAACGCCTTCCAGAAGAAGCGCGAGTCCTCAGGGATCACGTCGTCGTCCCAGTAGCCGGCCTCGGTGAGCAGCTTCATCGACATGGTGTACGAGGAGAACATCACCAGGCGCTCGGGATGCTGGTGAAGGAACATCTGCCATTGGGTCGCCGCCGTCGCCATCACCCGGATCGCCGCGGGCACCCGCCAGAGGTTGTTGAGGAAGACGGGCACGGGCTGCCAGATCGAGGTCAGCGCCTGCTCGACGTGCAGGAAGTTCCACGTGATGTAGGCGAAGTACTCGGGATGGAGGCGGAAATCGGAGTCGAGGTCGGTGACCAGCGTCCGGGTGGGGTCGAGGCCGAGCTGATCGCAATGGCGGCGGAGCACCGGTCCCCCGTAGGCCATCGCCGCCGACTTGCCGACCACGATGCCGGGCAGGAGGGGATCCTTGATGTGGATGAAGGCGCGGAACCGGTCACCCAGCTCGCTGCGCAGCCGGGCGACATTCTCACAGCCCGCGAGGTCGGTCTCCCGGGTGATGATCGCGCAGACCTTGAGCTGATCCGGATAGCGCTGGGCCACCAGTGCGTCGACGGTCGCGCGCAGCACCTCGTAGCGCTCCGTGTAGGTGGGGATGAGCACGCAGTGGGTGATGTCGTTCGGTCCGGGAGCGCCCTCGGACGGCTGGAGGGCCTCGCATTCGGCCCACCAGTCGATGGCCTGGACGCGGCGCAGCTCGTGGAGTGATCGCCACACGAAGTAGACGGTGACGGCGGTGCGGAGAAACCAGTAGGCGTCGAGGAGCACCGCCCCCAGGCCGAGCACCCAGAGATCAGCCGGGTCATTGAACCTGATGGCGAAGCCGACGATGAGCGGGGTGAGCAGGACCGCCCAGGTCAGCGCGCCGGGGGCGATCTCCAGGGCGCGCTGCTGGGCTCGGGGGGAGAGCGCCGTCCAGGTGCGAACCGCCATCGTGCCCGATTCTAGGCTGACGCCCGCACGCGCCCTCGGCGACTCACGACGCCGTATCGGGGCGGCACCTGGCTCATGAGGCGGTATCCTCCCTCTCTCAGCCACTCATCCCGAGAACGAGAAGGGGAACATGCCTGGCGACGATCTAGACGACGAGCCCGCCGACCTGGACGCCGTTGCGAGCGACGACGATGACCTGGAGCTGGTCGCCGGCGAGGTTCACGACGTCCCCGATGTCGAGATCCCTGACGTCGTCGACGTGGACCTGGTCGACGACGTCGTGGTCCAGGTTGACGAGGAGGAGGAGGAGGAGGCGGACCCCGTGGTCGGCCCCGTGCTCCCGCCGCCGGTGCGGCCTCAGCCGGGTCGCCCACCGAGCGCCCGGGAGGAGCCGCCCCCACCCTTCGCCGTCGGCGAGCGGGTCGTGCTCATCCAGAACACCCGCCCCCGAACCGGCACGCTGATCGGGAACTACCCCGTCGGCGCCACCGGCAGGGTTGAGACCGTGCTCAGCCAGACGGCGATCGTCCGCTTCGACCAGGCGCCCGAGACCAAGGAGGTCGTCGCCTTCACCTGCCTGGAGAGCGCCGAGAAGCCCAGCGAGGGGAAGCCCCCCGCGTAGCTGGGGTCAGGGGCGCCTCGCCGGCGGACGGCCGTCAGCTGCGACGGGGTCCCGCGGATCCGCTGCCGGAACATGGCCTCTTCCATGGACGCCGGCGTGCCGGGGAGGCAGCAGCGCCGCCACCTCGGCGGCGATGGCGTCGGCGATCTCCTGGTCGTTGCTCCCCGCGACGGTCACCGGGCGCCCGAAGCGGACGTGGAGATGCCGCCGGCGGGGCAGCAGGCCGCCGTTGCGGACCAGGGCGTGCTCGGTTCCCCAGATCGCCACCGGCAGCACCGCGGCCTGGGTACGCCGGACCAGGAACCCGGCTCCCGCCTCGGCGGGGCCCATGCCGTGGCCCCTCGAGCGGTGACCCTCCACGAAGATGAGCAGCCGCCCGCGAGCGCGGAGGATGTCGAGGCTGAACCGGAGGGCGCGGCGGTCAGCGGTGCCCCGATCCACGGGAAAGCAGTTGCACCCGGCGAGCAGCCAGGCGAGCGGCGGAGGCCGGAAGACCTCCCGCTTGACCATGGCGAAGAGGGTCCCCGAGAAGAAGGAGCCGAGGATCAGCCCATCCCAGTTGCTGATGTGGTTGGACGCGACCAGGAGCGGCCCGTCCAGGGGCACGCCCGCGCCCCCCTCGAACCGCAGGCGCCGGAAGAAGAGCATGCGCAGGCAGATGCGGCAGAACCCGGCGGTGATCCGGTAGCGCCAGGGGCGGCGGCCGTCTCGCCGCACCGGGAACTCGGCGGGGAAGCCCCGAACGGTGGCGGGCACGCTGCAGATGGTGCGACATCGGCCCGGCCCCGGGTGGTCGCCAGGCTAAGGCCTCGGCCCTGCGGACGCTGGCGGATGCCGCGGCGAGGGCGGGCCGTCCCCGGCGCCCGGCGAGGGGGTGGGCATAATGCGGTCCAGCCGCCCCCTTAGCTCAACGGCAGAGCAGCCGGCTTTTAACCGGTTGATGCGGGTTCGATCCCTGCAGGGGGCACGGCGGAGCCA
>Ga0181520_10004140_pt1 | contig 24646 bp, 19 predicted proteins | sample PEATcosm2014_Bin_29_FD_132451 | JGI IMG/M metagenome (GOLD analysis project Ga0181520, IMG submission 132451) | Peatland microbial communities from MTU Mesocosm Facility, Houghton, MI, USA - PEATcosm2014_Bin02_30_metaG | ecosystem: Environmental > Terrestrial > Soil > Wetlands > Peat | place...
GAGAGCATTGCCGGTCCTAATTCCCGTGCCAGAGAGCGATATGCTCTGTGGGCTGTTTTGCGCGCTGTCCGTAATTACTACGCTGCCGGGCACTGGCATTGTGATCACGGCTTTACTGCGAGAACTCCGTGTAGGTGTAGTCGTTGTAGAGGTAGGTCGTGCCGTTGAGGATTGTCCAGAGCCGCACATAGATTGGGGTTCCGTTGGTGGGCAGATTCACAGTCACGCTTGTGCCGGAAAGGAGGCCGATGTTGATCAGATCGGCGCTGCCGATGCCCGTCGTACCGACGTTGAGGCCGTAGCCCGTCGTTCCATCAGGGCCTGCGCTCCAGGTGAAGGTGGTTGAAGCCGAGGTCAACGTGCTGGTGTTTGTCGGGATGGTTATCACGGCTGGAGATTGCGTGAACTCGGTGTAGGTTTAGTCGTTGTAGAGGTAAGTCGTGCCGTTGAGGATTGTCCAGAGCCGCACATAGATCAGGGTTCCGTTGGTGGGCAGATTTACGGTCACGCTGGGGCCGGACAGAGGACCCCTTTGTCAACCATTGATTGCTGCGATGGCTGCTGATCTGTTCGTTCTCCCGCAGGCCTGCCTCAACCAGCAGGACCTTCGCTGGCATCGCTGTGGTTTCGTTCGCTTGAGAAATAGCGTCGTGACACGCCTGGCGATCCCGCTCCAGATCGCCCGGCGCTGAAATGAACACCCGGTACGCCTCAAATTTGTGAGGCATAGAGAAAATTCAGCATACTATATGTCGACTCGACAAATCGGCACATGCTGCACAATTCTCCGGCATAAGAGGTGTGAGGTTTCGAGGAGCCTTTTGATTTGTGCGTCCCGAACCGCATCAAGCGATCGGGCTGCTGCGCAAGGCCGACCCAGTCAGCGCGGGGCGCGCCCTCCGGTTGCAGCACGGTGCTCTCTTTCGGGATGAAGGCGCTCGGGCATCGCGAGTACACGGTGCGGAAAGTACTGGTCTACTCCTTGCCGCGCCTGGGGAAGCCCCGCGCCCTCCCTCGCGCCGCCACCGGCAGCGCCAGCGCGCTCAGGGCCAGAACCAACAGGTTGACGCCGAGCAGTGAGTGCTGGGTTTCAATGAGTGAGTTCTACAGCTCGGCATGGTCTTGCAGTCATCTCGATTCGAATTTCCCATAACGAGAACGTCAGAAGGGCAGCCGCGCGGTAAAGATCAGGTTGTGGTTCGTGGTATGGAACTGCGTGAGGGCGATCTGCTCGCCCACACCAAACGTCACGCCAAGACGTCCCGGTCGGCCATTTTCCTCGTGCGTCAGCGGAATGCGTCCGACCACCAATCCGGGAGTCATGAATACCGTCTCCTTGCCGTCGTTCGCTCCGCCCTGATAGAAGTTCGAATTGATTTCAACTTCTGGCCAGAAGAACCTCAGTACACCACTCGGAGCCAGACGGTACTGCACAACACTGTTCCAGGCGACGGTATGTCCAAGGCCTTTTGCATTCGAAACAGGAAGAGAACCGCCGGCCGTCGTCGTCAGAGCAAGCAGGCCAAATCCTTTGCCAATAGCCAGGGTTGGCGTCACCACGGCGCAGCAGCTTCCATTTCCGTTCTTGCCGGTAGGTACTGAAGCGCCCAGAAACGCCGTCACAATCGCGTTGCCGTGCTCTTCATTGCGCGCAAAGATCCGCTCCTTCAGGAGAAAGCTAACGTCGCCAAAACCATCCCGCGAGTGCGGGGATTCACGACTAAAGAACGGCGGCACATTGAAAATCACCTCGGTGTGCCGCTCGGGAATCAACTCCAGTCCCTTGCTGTTGCCATAGTTCCAGATCCTGTACGACGAAGCGACCGACTCCCTGACAAAATCAGTGCGGAATTCCTGTTCCAGACGTGGCGTCACAGTCACGAGCGGCGTCACCCAGTGCGGCTGTTGACTTTGCGTTGCGCTGACCCGGCTTTGATATCGCGCAAGAAACGAGGGGTCCGTTCTTGATGCTGTCTGCGCGACCGCGAACAGCGGCGCCAGAAGAACAAACAGTGCGGCAACACTTGCCAGCCTGGGGCCTCCTGCGTATCCAGCTAACGAGCTTTTCGAGGGTTTACGACGAAAGGTCCCTGTCTCTTCCATTCGTTCTCACATTCCTAAGTCGAGCGGTGCGGATGGAGTGCGCTGCGTTCGCCGGCAATTCATGCCACTCTCAAAAAAGATCGCCCAATGGCGGGAATGTCAGCAATACGCTGAGACCAAGCAGCACAAGCGCGATGACGTTGATGCGCGTGAGAGAAATACTTCGGCTTCGCCACTGCCAATTAAGGATTGCCCACACGGTGAGCCAGAGAAGAACGGCCACCGAGGTTTCGCCAGAGAGAGCTCCGGTTGGTTTGTAAAAGACAAAAAGGTTCTTCACAGATGAAGATTTGTCCGCCGCAATCGCGAAGACTGCAACGGCGAGCGATCCAATGCCAGCTGAGAGAATAGCTGCAGCACCGGAGCCATTAGGCATTACGGACGAGTCCCGCGAGACTATGACGTCTGTGGTCATGACTATTCTTCCTGTACCAGATGAATCGTTTGGCCGCCATTGACGGGAGCATTCTTGTCGAGCATCACGCCGAAGAATCCGGCGATGCCCGCCGCAAGAAGAGAGATGATTACAAATCCGTGAACGGCGATTCGCAGCTGTGGATGATTCCCAAGATCGCGGGCATACTTGATCGCAACGTACGCAGCCACGGTGATTGCAATCGGTACCAACCATGCAATGTGCTCCTTCCACTCCATTCCTATCAAATGCCATTGCCTGGTGGCTGGATGGGAGAGCAGAAGAGCACGGGGGAATGCCTCGAGGTTGACGGTTCCGTTTGGAGGTGTGGCTCGGTACCACGGATAGATGATGTAAGTTCCGGTCAGCACCGTGAGCCATGCGAGGGCAGCCATAGTTGCGAGATAGATGCCGAGGAAACGATCGCTTTGGGGTGGAGCACCTACCGGAGCATCGGCGGAAAAACGCCCGTACAGTAGTGCGACGGCGCCGGAGCCGGCCAGCAGATAGAGCGCACCAAAGCCCATGCCGTGGATCAGAGTCCAGAAACTCTGGGTCGTGATTTCCATTGTCGACGGCCTCCGATGGGATGTATTTAGAGATTTCGAGCTGAAAGGCTTAAGAGATTCTTCTTGAACGACTGGCGGCGCTCGATCTCTTGAGCGCCGCCTTGCAGGCTAGAAATTGATCTTTGCGGCAAACTGAATCTGGCGCTCGGTCCGTTGAAAGGTTGATTCAGCAGCTGCCGAGGAAACGGTGCCGAAGCCATTGCTCCACTTTCCGGTTGTCGCGTTGTAGGTTCCGACAGTAGCGGCCGGGTTATTAAACTGCGGTGTGTTGGCGAGGTTGAAGGCCTCCGCGCGCAGCTGAAGAACCTTCGATTCGGTCAGGTGAGTGTCCTTGAAGATTGAAAAGTCTACGGTCTTTGTGCCCGGGCCCTCAAGAATATTGCGGCCCGAGTTTCCATACGTCCCCGCGGCGGGAACTGCGAAGGCCTGGGTGTTGAACCACTGGCTGAGCGTACGCTGCCCTTTGGGCAGAGATCCGTTGCCGAAACCGGGAAGCAGCTGTGCGCGGGTCGTCAGCCCATCGCCCAATGCAGTGCCCGAAGCCACGGAAAACGGCAAGCCGTCGAAGAACTGCGCAACGGCGTTCAACTGCCATCCACGCTCAAGCGGTCCCAGCAGCCCGCTGCCCTTGAAGGGCAACTGGTAATTTGCGCTGGCTACGAAGCGATTCGGGACATTGTAGTCCGCATTTCCGTAGTCGTAGCGGAGGTTATAGGGATTTGTAACGGTGGCCGATTCAGCCGAACCTTCGTCCAGAGCGTGGCTATAGGTATAGGAGGCGAGGAAGCCCAGTCCGTGCGCGCGACGCTCAGCCGTAACTTGCAGCGCGTTGTAGCTGGATTCCTGCCTGGTTTCAAGTTCGCTGATCTGAGCGAAGACAGAGTTACCGGTTCCAGGATTTCCGAAGGGACGATTCGCTGTAACAGTGGTCGCTCCATTCGCTCCCAACTGGTTCGTATTGATGTCCCGAAAATTGTCCAGGTGGGTGCCTTTGGTTCCGACATAGGCAAATTTGAGGACAGTTGAGAAGGGGATCTGCTGTTCGATGGCCGCATGCCACTGCTCGGTGTATGGAGTTTTGGCATTTGGATCCACGGCAAAGGCGGGTGTATTGGGTTGCACCGCACTGCCCGACGTGACAGGGGTGTGAACAAATCCGCTCCGCGCATAGTTGAACACAGCGCTGCTCGTGGCGCCGGCTACATAAGCGGCCGGATTATTGAACGCCCAATAATCATCCACGGGGACATTGGCCGACAAGGTTGACGAATTGCCAACGTCAGGCGCCGCATAGTAGATGCCAAAGCCGGCGTGAAAGACCGTCTTGTTGGTGATCTTGTAGGCTGCGCCCACGCGCGGCGCAAAGTTGAAGTTGTTGCCGCTCAATCCGCTCGCGGGGATTCCGTTGGTGCCCACCTGCTCCAGCGCTGTCGTCGAGATGGAGGGATCAAAGGCCCACTCCTTGTTGTGAACTTCAGTCCACGGCCAGCCAAGGAAGTTCTCATAGTGCACGCCCAGGTTCAATGTCAGCCTGTTGCTGACCTTGTAATTGTCCTGCGCATAGAAGGACAGATCGCTCTGTCGCAAACCGACCTCAGAAGGGAAGGAGTAAGTGCCGCTGGTCGGCGCTCCGAAGAGCAAATCGGACCAGGGTAGCCCTGTGTAACGCGTGGCGTAAGCTTCAGAGCCGTGCTCCGCGCCGGTTTGGAACATGTTGTATTCGAGGCGGATCAGATCGAAGCCAATGTCCAGCGAGTGCTTGCCGCGAACCAGAGTAAGATCGTCGTCCCACTGATAGTTGTTGGTTCCGATGTTGGTGGGACTGTTGCCCGCGTCGCCGATCGCCGCGTAGCCCGTGAAGGTCATCACCGGCAGTCCGTCGGTCAGGGAATTGCTCGCATTATAGACACCGGGAATGTTGAGGTTGGAAGGGGAGGCAAGTTGCAGGCCCGCGTCCCAGTTCTTGGCGTACACAAAGAAGCGAGTCCAGCCGTAGCGCGCCGTGTTAATCGCGGTCGGAGAGAAGATATGCGTTTCGCTCAGCACAGCCTGATGCGCAGGGTCCGTCGCCGGCCCGCAGATGACATCGCCCACCAGAGGAGTCGGCAGGATGCCGGGCTGGGAGAAAATGTCATGGCCTTGACTGTAGCGAAGGAAGGCGCTGTCTTTCTCGGTAAACTTGCGGTCGACCTTCACATCGAAGTCGTCTTCGTTGATGATCAACAACGGGCCGTAGAAGAAATTGTTCGCTACCGCATTCGCACTTCCATAATTCGGCTGCGCATATTTCAGATAAAACTTCAGAATGTTCGCACCGGTTGGATCGACGAGCGGATCGCTGATCGGAACGAAATTATTGGCATACGCAACATGTGTCGACGGGTTCTTGATAGCAGCTGAATACGCGGAGAAGTCATAGCCTGTCGGTGTGACGTTGACAACTGGAACGCTCTCCACATTCGTCTGGCCCTGAGCGAGGCGCTTTCCGGCATAGTCGGCAAAGAAGAAGGTTTTGGGATTGGCCTGCTTCCAAAAAACCGGTCCACCAAAAGTTGCGCCAAACTCGTTTTGCCGCAGAGGCTGTTTCTGCCCTGTCGGTCCTGGGATTGGAAGATTGAAATCGTTTCTGGCGTCCAGAGCGGTGTTGCGCAGGAACTCGAATACATCTCCGTGATAGTGTTCGGTGCCGGACTTGATGACCACGTTGATGGTGCCGCCGCCGCCGCGGCCGTAGCGGGCGTCGGCGTCGTCAGTCTCCTCCGAGAACTCCTGAATAGCGTCGATGGGCGGGAATACTGCCGTCATGCTGTTATGGTTCTCCTGGTCGCCAATGCCGTCCAAAAGCGTGCGATTATCCTGATAGCGAGAGCCGTTGATGGCAAACCACGAGGGGCCGCGCTGCTGCGTATAGGGAATGCTGACGGATTGGAGCGTTGTCGGAATAACGCCCGCGCCCAGGCTAAACAGCTCAGTGTAGTTGCGGCCGTTCAGGGGTAGATCCTTCACGGCTTCCTCGGTGCGGAGATTGCCAACGCTCGAACTCTCCGTTTCCAATACCGCGCCTGTATCCTGAACTTCGATTGTTTCCGCATTCGCGCCCACCGCCAGTGCTATATCTGCGGTTGCGCGCTGGCCGACTTCGAGTCTGACATGCTCGACCACCTTGGTGAATCCTGGAACATCGACTTCAATGTCGTAATTGCCGGGGTTCAGTGGCGGCGAAACATAAAGGCCCTGCGTGTCGGTGGTTGTGTTGCTTGACAGGCCCGTATCTGTGTTGCGCACGTTTACATGAGCCTTCACCACCACAGCACCCGAGTTGTCCTTCACAAGACCTGTAATGATTCCCGTTTCGACAATCTGCGCCGGCACTGCCGTGACCGCCGCAAGGGCGAACAGGGCTGCCAGCAAGGTGGGAACGTTTTGCTTTACGAAGTTGCGCAATGAGAAACGTTCAGCGTTCATAACTGCCTCCAAGGGCGATCGGTCTCGATCGCAAAGTAAAATGGTCCACGACATTTGTCGTGGACCATCGCGATGCACGTTTCGCGCACGGCTCTTAGATGGGTACGATGCACTTGCCCACGACGCAAGGCGCATCCTGCTCAGAGAATCGAGGGATGCGACAACAATGCGATCCTTTGCCGGCAAATCGCAGTCTCTTAGTCACGGATAACTTTCCTTCTGTTGAAGTTAGGGACGTCTCGAGCCATTGATTCAGGCTGCAATCGAATGGTGGACGTCGAATGATCGATTGTTGGTCAGGTTTCACACACAGACACGATGTCAGCTAAATGAAGATGTTAGCCAGACACCGCTCCGGATGCGCGGCAGACCAAAACTTTAGCAATGGATTGAGCGAGAGAATATGCGGAGGGTCAACAACACGAGCGACGGAGAGTCAGCTCGGAAGCGGAAACGAGTGTTGCCGGGATGGGTTTCGGCTCCTGCATTTCTTTGTATTGAGCCATAAAGTCTAATTCATGTCAAGCGCAACTCGCGATTTTTTGCAGGAAGAAATAAAAATCATCGTCGCTCGCTTGACAGTTTTCCGATCGCCATGCATTATCGAGTGAGTCCTCGCCGGAGAATTCCATTTTGACGCCTGGCGAGAATGTAAGTACAAAGGAATCGACGTTCAATGCATCTTAGCTTCATATCCCGCGGTTGTTGTTGCCCTGTCGATCTACGACAGTCGAGCAGCCTCGTGGGAACGCGGCAGTGATGCGGTCTTAACCGATTCGCATCCCCTGAATCTTCTAGAGTCCAGGCCCACGAGCTTCTGCCTCGTGGGCTTTTTCATTGGGCACCTGCCCCTATTGCGATTCAGGAAGAGAGCTGCACTGCGATGAAGCCGTTTCACATCATGGCCAAGCCTCACGGCCCTATTTGCAATCTCAATTGCACTTACTGCTACTACCTGGAGAAGGAAAATCTCTACCCAGGCAGCGGGCGCGAATTCCGCATGGCCGACGATGTGCTCGAAGTCTACATTCGCCAATACATTCAAACCCAGCCTGATGAGCACGTGAGCTTTGCCTGGCAGGGAGGCGAACCGATGCTACTTGGGATCCCGTTTTTCGAGCGCGTCATCGAGTTGCAGAACAAGTATGCGAATGGAAAGACGATCGATAACGCCTTTCAGACCAATGGCACTCTGCTTGACGACGCATGGGGAGAGTTTCTGGCGAAGCACAAGTTTTTGATTGGACTTTCCGTCGACGGACCGGAGGAAATTCACGATACCTATCGCGTGGACAAAGGCGGCCAACCGACCTTTGCCCGCGTGATGCGCGGTCTCAACATTCTGAAAAAGCACGGCGTCGAGTTCAACACACTTACAGTCATCAACCGCAAGAACTCTTACCGGCCGCACGAGATTTACCGTTTTCTTAAGGAGATTGGCAGCAAGTATCTGCAGTTCATTCCCATCGTCGAGCAGGTGGCCAAGAAACCGGATACCAACGGCCTCGTCTTGTTGAAGCCCTTCTCACGGCAGGAGTCCTCAGTCTCAGAGTGGTCGGTCGAACCGCTTCAGTTCGGGCGCTTCCTGCAAGAGATCTTCGACGACTGGGTGATTCAGGACGTGGGCCGCACCTTCGTTCAGATCTTCGATGTTGCGCTGGAGTCTTGGTATGGTGTTCCGCAATCGCTGTGTGTCTTTGCACCGACGTGCGGCAGCGCGCTGGCAGTTGAACACAACGGAGATCTGTACTCCTGCGACCACTTCGTTTATCCCGACAACCGCCTGGGCAATCTGATGAACGAGTCCCTGAAGAAGCTGGTGGACTCACCGCAGCAGACGCGTTTCGGCAATGCGAAAGCGGCCGGTCTTCCCTCCGATTGCCTCCAGTGCAATGTGCGCTTTGCCTGTAACGGCGAGTGTCCCAAGCACCGCTTTACGCAAACGGCATCCGGCGAGTATGGGCTGAACTATCTCTGCGCGGGCTACAAACATTTCTTTCATCACATCGATCCATATATGCGCTTTATGGCTGAGGAACTAAAGCAGAATCGGGCGCCGGCGCGGGTGATGGAGTGGGCCAGAGAGAGAAAAAGCGTGCCTCCTCTATTTGCGGCGCCGCAAAAGAAGGCGGGGGTTGTTTTCGCTTAGCAGGCCGTCGCACCGGTTCGTGGGGATGAGCACAGCACTCGCCATCTCTCTCGTCTTCACTGGTTGCGGAACGTTGACGGCCGAATGTCGCTGGCGCGATCAATAACACTTTACCCGAGTCATCACAGAGTCACTCAGACCAACAGGAGCTTTATGAACGAGAAAAGCGCATTGAAGGCGTTGACATCAACGTTAATCCTGGCGTTGGGTGCGAGACTCCCACTGCATGCACAAGACGCACAACCTTATCAGGGAGTGGTTGGCAGAACCCTCGCCGAGTCGAAAGAATGGTGGCCCGAGCCTGTGAAAGCGCCCGCCGGCGCACCAAACGTAGTGTGGATTTTGATCGATGACGTTGGCTTTGGCGCTGCCGGAACATTCGGCGGGCTCATCAATACTCCCACGTTCGACAGCCTGGCTAACAATGGTTTGCGCTATACCAACTTCCATACGTGCGCCATCTGCGCACCGACCCGCTCGGCGCTGCTGACTGGCCGCAACAGCGCGTCCGTGCATGAATCTGGATTTTCAGACGTCACCTCGTCCGCTGGTTTCCCCGGCTGGGACGGCCGCGTGCCCGCCACGGCTGGAACAATCGCCGAAATCCTGCGCGACAACGGCTACAACACCTTTGCGGTGGGCAAGTATGGCATAACGCCTAACGACGAGGGGACCGACGCCGGTCCATTCGATCACTGGCCGACCGGCAAGGGCTTCGATCACTTCTTCGGATTCCTGGGATCCCAGACCGACCAATACAAGCCGGACCTGGTTGAGGATCAGGCGCACGTGACTCCCGATGGCCGTCACCTGAGCGATCAGATCACCGACAAAGCGATCTTTTATATTGACCGCCAGAAGAAAGCCGCGCCGGATAAGCCGTTCTTCCTTTATTACGCACCTGCCGCCACGCACGCTCCGCACATGGTCGACAAATACTGGAGCGATCAATACAAGGGTAAATTCGACGAGGGCTGGGACGTCTTTCGCGAGAAGGTCTTTGAGAATCAGAAAAAACTCGGCGTGATTCCAGCCAATGCGATACTTCCCGATCGCAACCCGAACGTCAAGGCGTGGGACTCGCTGACGCCGGACCAGAAGCGGCTCTATGCGCGCTTCATGGAGGTGTATGCCGGCTATCTGACCTACACAGATTTTGAAGTCGGCCGCCTGATTAATCACCTGAAGGAGACGGGCCAGCTCGACAACACGCTGATCTTCATCTCCATCGGCGATAACGGCGCAAGCAAGGAGGGATCGGAAGAAGGCACGATTGATCGTTCCAGTATCCGCAAGGCGATAACTGAGGAAGAAAATGTCGCCTATAACCTGGCTAACATCGATAAGATCGGAACGCCTGAATCAAAGAACGGCAACTATCCGCTGGGCTGGGCGCAGGCCGCCGACACGCCGTTCAAGTACTGGAAATCGGATGCCAACAGCGAAGGCGGAACGCACAACCCGCTCATCGTCTACTGGCCGAAGGGCATCAAGGACAAGGGCGGCATTCGCACCCAGTACAGCCATGTGATCGATCTGCTTCCCACCACCCTCGATCTGATCGGCATCAAGGCCCCCGATGAGATTCGCGGAATCAAGCAGCAGCCGATTGAAGGAACGTCTCTGGCCTATTCGATCGACGATGCCAATGCGCCCACTCGTCACACGCTGCAGTACTACTACATTTTCGGCTCGCGATCGATCTACGACAACGGATGGAAGGCCGAACTGGCGTATCCCAACGACGTCGAAACCAAGCATGTACTCAGTAATCCGCCGCTCGACGAAAATGCGTGGGAGCTCTACAACCTGAACGACGATCCGACCGAACGCATCGATCTGGCTCAAAAGTATCCGGAGAAGTTGACGCAGTTGAAGGCCGAATTCGAGGAGCAGGCCAAAGAGCATCATCTCTACCCGTACATCACCTTCGACGACCTGTATGCGGGACGAACTCATCATACTTACCTGCCTCAGTGGTATCTCGACCAACAAAAGGAACGGGCCCAGAGCAGCAACAGCAAATAGCATTGCCGCCTTAAAGAGGCAACGGAGGATATTCAATGAATCACGCGCAACAAATCGGACTGCTGCTCAGCGGGACCATGGCACTAAGTTCCTGGTCGCCGGTATGGGCTCAAAATAGCGATGCGACCAGAGCCAGCACGCCGCCCGCAGATCCCGCTCTGCCGCGGCGCGAAGCGCTGCATCCCGCATGGCCTGAACCGCCAAAGGCTCCGGCCGGCGCGCCGAACGTCGTGCTGATTCTGGTCGACGACGTGGGCTTTGGCGCAACTTCAACCTTTGGAGGACCGATCTCGACTCCAACCTTTGACAAGCTCGCCGCCGAGGGCCTGCGTTACAACTCATTTCACGTAAATTCTCTCTGCTCGCCGACGCGCGCCGCGCTTCTAACCGGCCGCAACAATCATGAGGTTGGCTTTGGCTCCATTGCTGAGTGGTCAAGTCCTTATCCCGGTTACAACACGCTTCTGCCCAAGAGCTCGGCCACCATTGCCGAAGTTCTAAGCGAGAACGGCTACAGCACGGCGGCGTTCGGCAAGTGGCATAACACGCCGACATGGCAGGTGAGTCCCGCTGGCCCGTTCGATCGCTGGCCAACGAGTTTGGGATTCGATCATTTCTATGGGTTTCTGCAGGCGGCCGACAACCAGTACTACACGCGCATCTATCGCGACAGAACGCCGGTAGAGCCTTCTACGACGCCGGAACAGGGCTATCACTTCACGATTGACATTACCGACGAAGCGATCAACTGGTTGCATCAGCACGATGCAGTAGCCAGCGACAAACCTTTCTTCATTTATTACGCTACCGGCGCGACGCATACGCCGCATCAGGTTCCGCAGAAGTGGATCGATAAGTACAAGGGCAGGTTCGATCGCGGATGGGACGTGATTCGCCAGGAAGCTTTCGATCAGCAAAAGAAGCTGGGCGTGATTCCGGCAAACGCTGAGCTCACGCCGCGTCCGGACGGATTGCCTGCGTGGGATTCACTCACAGCGGATCAAAAAAAGCTTCTTGCACATCAGGCGGAAGTATATGCGGGATTTGCCGAACAAACAGACTACGAAATCGGCCGGCTGCTCGATGCGATACGCGAAGAAGGTCAGGCGGATAACACAGTCGTCCTTGAAATATTCGGAGACAACGGCGCCAGCGCCGAAGGCGGCCTGGACGGCACCGACGCTCGCGACATTAACGGAAAGCCTCTGACCGTCGAGGCTCGTCTGGATACTGCGGACCTGCTGGGCAGCGAAACTTTTATGAACCACTATGCCGCGGCCTGGGCATGGGCGCTTAGCTCACCGTTCCAGGGAACGAAGCAAGACGCTTCGCACCTTGGCGGCACCACCGATCCATTGGTCATTGTCTGGCCTGGGCACATCAAAGACGCCGGTGGATTGCGCAGTCAGTTCTCACACGTGAACGATATTGCGCCAACAATCTACGACCTCGCCGGAGTCACACCGCCGGCGACGGTGAATGGCGTTGTCCAGACTCCGCTCGAAGGAACAAGTCTCACTTATACATTCGATCACCCGGACGAGCCCACGCATCACACCGTGCAGTACTTCACGACCAGCGGCAATCGCGCAATCTACAAGGACGGTTGGTGGGCCGGCAATCGCTTCCACTCCACGTGGGAAGGATCCGCGCTGCCCCGGGGCAATGACACGAACATCGATATTCACCCATGGGAACTGTATAACCTGAACGACGATTACAGCCAGGCGCACAACCTCGCCGACCAATATCCGGACAAGCTGGCGGAGTTGCAACGCCTCTTTCAGACCGAGGCGGCGCGCAACCAGGCGTATCCAATCCTTCCGGCATACGAAACCTATCCTATTGGTCAGGCGGCTGGACAGAAGGTCTTCACCTATCGCTCGGGCGTCGAGCGCCTGCAGCCGCGCATTGCTCCATCCCTCGCCGGGCACGCATACACTATCACCGCGGATGTCGAAGTGCCGGCAGACGGTGCAAATGGAGTGATTCTTGCGCAGGGCGGGCGGTATGGCGGTATCAGCCTGTTCGTCAAGAATCAGCGCGTCGTTTACGAGGTAAATGCCTTCGGGCACCGATCGGGACAATTGATTGCTTCCGCGCCGCTTTCACCGGGGAAAGCGCACATCGTTCTGAATCTCACTCCGAACCAGGAAAACGCGGACGATTCTGTTCCCTTCGGTCTGCACGGACCGGTTCCCGCTGTTGGTCAACTTTCCATCAACGGGGCGCCGCAAGGCCAGGCTCAATTCACCAATGTTGCTCTCAACTTCAGCGAGACGTTGGACGTTGGCAGCGACCTTGGTTCGCCTGTAAGTCCCGATTACAACTCGCCCAACCGATTCACGGGCAAGATCGACAAGGTAACCATCGAGCTGAAGTGAAACGGAGATAGCGCATAACTGACTTGAAGTCGAACCAGCGGAAGAGCAAGCAAAGGCTTGCTCTTCCGAAGCCATAAGAACCGAGTCATCACAGAATGACTTAGACCAACAGGAGAGTTATGAACGAGAGTAGCGCATTGAAGGCTTTGACATCGATGTTGATTCTTGCGGTGGGTACGAGACTTCCACTGCATGCTCAAGACGCACAGCCGTATCAGGGAGTCGTTGGCAGAACCCTCGCCGAGTCAAAAGAATGGTGGCCGGAGCCTGTGAAAGCACCCTCCGGCGCCCCAAACGTGGTCTGGATTCTGATCGACGACGTGGGCTATGGCGCTGCCGGCACATTCGGTGGTCTTATCCAGACTCCCACGTTTGACACCCTGGCCGCCAATGGTCTGCGCTATACAAACTTCCATACCACTGCAATCTGCGCTCCCACCCGCTCCGCGCTGCTAACTGGCCGTAACAGCGCATCCGTGCACGAGTCCGGATTTTCGCACACGGTGATGTCCGCCGGCTTCCCCGGCTGGGACGGCCGCGTGCCTGCCACGGCCGGAACAATCGCCGAAATCCTGCGCGACAACGGCTACAACACCTTTGCGGTTGGCAAGTATGGCATAACGCCGGACGAAGAAGCCACCGACGCCGGCCCATTCGATCATTGGCCAACCGGAAAAGGCTTCGATCACTTCTTTGGCTTCCTCGGTTCGCAGACGGACCAGTATCATCCTGACCTGGTGGAGGATCAGGCTCACGTCCGTCCTGACGGCCGTCACTTGAGCGATCAGATCACCGACAAAGCGATCTTCTACATCGACCGTCAGGAGAAGGCCGCGCCGAACAAACCGTTCTTCCTTTATTACGCGCCTGGCGCCACGCATGCTCCGCACCAGGTAGACAGATACTGGAGCGATCAATACAAAGGCAAATTCGACGAAGGTTGGGACGTTTTCCGTGAGAAGGTTTTCGAACGCCAGAAGCAACTCGGTGTCATCCCGGCCAACGCCGTGTTGCCCGATCGTAATCCAAACATCAAGGCCTGGGATTCCCTGACGCCGGAACAGCAGAAACTCTATGCGCGTTTCATGGAAGTGTATGCGGGCTATCTGACTTACACGGACTTTGAGATCGGCCGCCTGGTCAATCACCTGAAGGAAATCGGACAACTCGACAATACGCTGATCTTCATTTCGATCGGTGACAATGGCGCCAGCAAAGAAGGCACTTTGGACGGAACCGTCGATCAGAGCTTATTGGCCAGGCCCGCGTCCGAACAGGCAAATATCGACTACAACCTGAATAAAATTGGAGAGATCGGCACGCCTAATGCCACCAACGGGAATTACCCGTTGGGCTGGGCGCAGGCCTGCGACACTCCTTTCAAGTTCTGGAAGCAGGACGCGAACAGCGAAGGCGGCACGCACAATCCACTTATTGTCTTTTGGCCTAAAGGTATCAAGGACAAAGGTGGAATTCGCACTCAGTACAGCCATGTTATCGACCTACTTCCCACCACCCTCGATCTTGTGGGTATCAAGGCGCCTGAGGAGATCAGGGGAATCAAGCAGCAGCCCATCGAGGGTTTCTCCTTCGCCGATTCCATCAACGATGCCAGCGCTCCCTGGCATCACACACTGCAGTACTACTACATCTTTGGCTCGCGGTCGATCTACGATAACGGATGGAAAGCCGAACTGGCTTACCCCAGCAGCTTTATCACTGGAAATGCCGCCAGCGCACAACCATTTGATGAAAATGCCTGGGAGCTCTACAACCTGAACGACGATCCGACCGAGCGCATCGATCTGGCCCAAAAGTTCCCCGAAAAACTGACGCAGCTAAAAGCCGAGTTTGAACAGCAGGCCAAAACGCACAATCTCTATCCGTACATCACCTGGGACGATGTGTTCAATGGACGAATTCATCGCACTAATGGCTCCAAGTCACTTATCGAACAATGGAGGGATGTAACCAAAGGCAGCCAAAACCAGTAGCTTATTCCTTAACTAAGGCCCTCCAGTGCCTGAGAGCGCTGGAGGGCCATTTGTCTTCATGACAGCCCAAAAAGCCAAGGGACTCCGCTCACTTGGAGAATAAAGGAACGATCAACAGCACAGAATCCAGAGCAAGGGGCAGTTAGATTCCTTCCTGTAGACAACGTCCCGTGACAGGAAGTACATTCTGGGGACAGTGAACGCTCGAGGGAATTGAGCGCGAAGCCGATGGGAAGGTCATGATGCTGACGGCCCGCCTGCTGCCTGACCGATGTTGTCGCCTGAATCGATGTAGCCTCTCTGGCCGATGTAGTCTTCCCGGCCGATGTCGACCCGTCAGTCGATTCCTTCTTCTCGGACTTTTGGTTGCTCTTCCCGGCGCGCTTGCCGCGCAAGTGAAACAAACAACTGAGATCATCAGGTTTCGATTGCGCGATGGATACCTGATTGTCGTTCAAACTACAGTGAATGGCTCCGGCCCCTTCAGTTTTCTCCTGGACACAGGCGCTACCCGCACCGTAATTGACCCCGAACTGGCGCGGCAGTTGCAGGCTCCCGTTGTCGGCAAGGCCTCGCTGACCGGAATTTTGCATGTACGGCAGGATGAGCTGGTGCGACTTGAGGATGTACGGTTAGGTGCGGTTTCGTTATCCGGCATGGGAGCAATCGTAGATAAGCTGGCGCGACAAAAAACATTAGCCCCGGGGATTCGCGGCGTTCTTGGCGAGGATTTTCTTTCCAGATTCGACGTTCTCATCGACTACAAACAGCATTCACTGCATTTCGGCGGCGCACCTCCCACAGGAGAGCGATGTCGATTCGAGACGACCGGCCAATATCACGGTTCCCCCACGACGAACCGCCTTCTGATTCCAGTCGAGCTGATGGACCCGAGCGGCACGACGGTGCAGCTTCAGTTGGATACCGGGGCAAAGAGAACGGAATTGTTCCCCGCCGGTCATGATGCTCATCCATCCCAGCTCTGGAATGGCTCCGTCGCGACCACCAGCCGTGCGGATGGAGCCACCATCCTGCCCAATGTCACGATTCGAGTTGGCAAGACCATAGTCCCCGGCCTGGATGTAGTTCAGTCCCGCCGCTCGGTTGCATTCGATTCTGTCGGCCTGCTGCCGGCAGCAATCTTCCACAGAATCTATATCAGCCACTCAGGCGGGTTTGTAGTGCTGAATCCCGCCGAGTAGAGGCCGTTTGCCTGCAACTTTCGTGTATATAACCCCCCTTCCCGTGAGGGCTTTATCGCTGAATTCTTGCCACCAATGGGCTTTGATGATACATTGGTTGTGTGAAGACTCTTACCGCCATGAAGGCCGAAGCGTGTTGTTGCCGAGCGATGTGTTGCGTGCACATGTCTTCTGGCGTGAGGAAATGGCTGGGGTAGAGTAAGTTACAACCCGGCACCTCAAATTGACCCACCGCCAGAAATTGAACTGGCAGGTGGGTTTTTCATTTTTGGGCTGCAATCAATATTGAGGCGTGTCCGGCGGGAAGCGCCGCGCTTCGCAGAGTTGGAGATTAGGAGAAAACAATGGCAGTTCCTGAAATTCGCGTAGAAGAACTGAAGCAGCGGCTTGATGCCGGCGAGAATCTTTTCCTGCTCGACGTGCGCGATGAATCCGAGTACGAGATTTCGAACATTGGCGGGCAGTTGATCCCGCTTGCCGAATTGTCGAAACGGGTCAACGAGCTTGATGCAGACCAGAACATTGTCACGATCTGCAAGATGGGACCACGCGGCGCCAAAGCGGTGCAGGTTCTCCACAACGCAGGCTTTACTCATGTGTGGAATTTGACTGGAGGGATTCACGCCTGGTCGGATCGCGTCGACAAGAGCGTTCGGAAGTACTGAACAGCACCACACGGCTGATCTGTCGCGGGGTCGACAGGCTCAATCGCTTGAGGCGGATCAGAAACCGAATCTTTGAAGAGTTTTCCTGTCGATCAAGCGCCGGTGGCGAAGTGGCAAACGCGCAGGTCTGCAAAACCTGTATTCGCGGGTTCGATTCCCGCTCGGCGCTCCAGACTTCGATTTAGGCCCTTTTCCGAAACCGGGACAGGGGTCGTTCTCCCCACCCCGCTCATTTCTGAATAAAAGCACCATTTGTGTTTTACGCTCGCGCGGTCTAATGCGGTAGGATTTTGATACCAAAGGAGTCACCCTGTGCCAGAGGAAGTCAGCCGAGTCTCGTTACGCGAGGAATCCGCATTTCAGTTAGCCAATGTCACCAAGACTGCTCCTCAATTCGGGGCCATCACACCGCGCTGGCTGGTTCGCCTGCTGGATTGGAAGCCGCTGGAGGCTGGAACATTTCGAGTCAATAAAGTGGACGAGGCCAAAGCCATCGAGTCGACCTGCGGCCACGAAGACGAGTCAAAGCTTGCCTCCACTTATGTCGAATACGAGGAAAAGCCCCGCGAGTACCGCCTGAGCAGCATCAATGCCGTTCTCAACGTTCACACCCGGGTCTCCGATCTCCTCAGCAGTCCCTACGATCAGACTCGCGAACAGTTGCGCCTGCTCATTGAGAGCGTGAAGGAGAAACAGGAAAGCGAACTGCTCACCAATGCGGATTACGGTCTCCTCAACAATGTGGCCGCTCCGCAGAAGATCAAGACTCGCAAGGGCGCACCAACCCCGGACGACCTGGACGAGCTTCTGACCAAGGTCTGGAAAGAGCCATCGTTCTTCCTGGCGCATCCGCGGTCCATTGCGGCTTTTGGGCGGGAATGCACTCGTCGCGGCGTGCCTCCGCCGACGGTGACCCTGTTCGGTACGCCATTCCTTACCTGGCGAGGAGTTCCCCTCATTCCCTCGGACAAGATCGCGATCAGAGGCAAGGACCAGAAATCGAAGATTCTCTTGCTTCGTGTTGGTGAGAAGAAACAGGGCGTAGTCGGTCTCTTCCAGCCCGGACTTCCCGGAGAACAGAGTCCCGGCCTTTCGGTTCGCTTCATGGGAATCGATCAGAGAGCACTCGCCTCTTACCTCGTGTCACTCTACTGCTCCGCCGCCGTGCTCACGGACGATGCGATTGCCCTGCTCGAAGACGTAGACGTAGGACAGTACCATGAGTACAAGTGATCCGGCTTCAGCTTCGGTAGTAACCCCGGAAACGCCAAATTGGTCGTCGGGCCTGAACTCGGGTCCAGGCCCGAGTTCGGGCCTGCCCGCCGGTGCTCCATCGCCGGCAGAGTTGACGCGCCTGGCCAACGAGATCTTCAACGCGTTGCCCCAGGAGCTGCAGTTGCCGGCGGCAAAAGCGGCCGCTGCAGTGTTGCCGCCGAACTCTGCTTTCACGGGAAATCCTTTTGCGGCCGTTCCCGCTCCAACAGCGCCCGCGGTTCCAGGGCTGTTGGGCAGTTTCACGGAAGCGGCGCCTGGAGCGTTCACAACCACGCCAGACAGAAACGCCGCCCCAGACACAAACGCCGTCCCGCATTCCACTGCTCCGTCCGCTCCGCGCCCAGCCGTGCCCGGTGGTGGCATCGACCCTTACGTGGGCCACCCTTTTGCGTTTCTTGCGGATGCGCGGCCGCTCTTTGACGAGCCCGCCGCAGGGCCCGTGGCTGTGAATTCGCCCGCGAATGCATTCGCCGGCGCCGTTCCGAGCGATGAGGGATTTGCGGCCATTCCGTTTTCCTTGGTTACAGATGCTCCGACGTCGCAGCCTGCGCAGTCCCCGCAACCTCCGGCACCCGCAGTTCCCGGAGCGTTCGGCTTCGCCGACTCTTCGGCGATTCCAACCTTCTCATTTCTCGAGGAGGCGCGGCCGCTGTTTTCAACTCCGCCCACGATTCCCGGTCCCGTGCCGTCCGCAGCGGCGCCTCAAAAGCCAACGGCGACAGAGAAGAACACTGCAAACAGCGGCAATCCATTCGCCGCGCCCCTTGCTCTGAATACACCTCAACTCGCAGGGACCGTGGCGCATGCGCCCGGCTTCCGCGCACCGTCCGTGCTGGACGCTGACAGCGAACCTCGACCGCTCTATCCCGCCAATGCCGGGTCAGTTGTCGCGCCCGTTGTCGCATCCGGAGCGGACCAATCCCCGCTCCTGGGCGATCTTGGCCTCTCGTCCTACTCCTTTGACGTGGAAGCAATTCGCCGCGACTTTCCCATTCTGCGCGAAACCGTCAACGGTCATCCGCTCATCTGGCTCGACAACGGCGCAACGTCGCAGAAGCCTCAGTCAGTCATCGATCGTATCGCCTACTTCTACGAGCATGAGAACTCCAATGTCCATCGCGCAGCCCATGAGCTGGCGGCGCGCGCTACGGACGCTTACGAGTCTGCGCGCGAAAAGACACGGCGCTTCCTCAACGCCGGCGCCACTCGCGAGATCGTCTTTGTTCGCGGAGCCACCGAAGCGATCAACCTGATTGCGAAGAGCTGGGGATTCCAAAACATCCAACAGGACGACGAGATCGTCATCACCTGGCTGGAGCATCATGCCAACATTGTTCCCTGGCAAATGCTCTGCGCAAGAAAGGGAGCAAGACTACGGGTTGCGCCGGTGGACGATTCAGGACAGGTGCTGCTCGACGAGTACGAAAAGCTGCTTGGGCCAAAAACGCGCTTGGTCTCCATCGCGCACGTCTCGAACGCCCTGGGCACTCTAGTCCCCGTGAACGCGATGACCGAGGCCGCCCACCGTCACGGAGCTCGCGTATTGGTTGACGGCGCGCAGGCGGTTTCGCACATGCGAGTCGACGTGCAGGCCATTGGTTGCGACTTCTACGTCTTCTCGGGCCACAAGGTGTTCGCGCCAACAGGCATTGGCATTGTTTATGGAAAGTCGGAAGTGCTGGACAGTATGCCGCCGTGGCAGGGTGGCGGCAACATGATTCAGGATGTGACTTTTGAAAAGACCCTCTACCAACCGCCTCCGCAGCGTTTTGAAGCAGGCACGGGAAACATTGCCGATGCGGTCGGCCTGGGCGCTGCGATCGATTATCTTGATCGAGTTGGCATCGCGAATGTCTCGCGCCACGAGCACATGCTGCTCACCTACGCTACCCCGGCCCTTGAGCGCATTCCGGGTTTGCGCATCATCGGCACCGCAAAAGAGAAGGCCGGCGTACTTTCCTTCGTGATCGATGGTTTCCGCACGGAAGAGATCGGCGACTATCTGAATCGCAAGGGCATTGCTGTGCGCGGTGGACATCACTGCGCGCAGCCGATTCTGCGCCGCTTTGGGCTGGAAAGCACCGTACGCGCCACGTTTGCGCTCTACAATACCTGCGAAGAAGTGGATGCACTCGTCGCCGCGCTGTGGGATCTGCGGCAAGGGCGTAATCCGGGTCTGGCGTGAACTTGAGTTGACAATTGCAGTATGAAGTCAGCCTCTTCCGCGGGCTGGCCTTTTCCTCAGCGCTTCAATCCCGGCAGATCCGAATGGAAAGGAGGCAAACCCGCGTGCAAGCCTGGTTCTTTGGAGAGTGGCCCTGGTATGTAGCGGGTCCGCTCATTGGACTTTTCGTTCCGGCCCTGTTGCTCCTCGGCAACAAGGTCTTCGGCATCTCCGGCAACTTGAGTCATCTCTGCGCGGCAATCGCTCCAGGCAAGCTGGAATTCTTCCGCTACGACTGGCGCAAGGCCGGGCTGTGGAATCTCGTGTTCCTGGCCGGAGTGCTGATCGGAGGCTTCCTCGCTTTCCATGGAGGGCCGCCGCAAACCGTCGCCATCTCTGCTGAAACCCGGGCTTCGCTTGCGCACCTGGGAATCCACGATTTTTCCGGAGTGGCGCCGCATGAGCTCTTCACCTGGCACGCGCTGCTTACCTTGCGCGGTTTTGTGTTGGTGGTCGTCGGCGGATTCCTGGTGGGCTTTGGCACAGCTTACGCCGCGGGTTGCACCTCGGGCCACGCCATCAGCGGCCTGGCCAACTTTGAATTGCCTTCGCTGATCGCAGTCTTCGGATTCTTTGCCGGAGGCCTGGCCGCCACCTACTTCATTTTGCCGTTTGTGCTGGGAGGACTATGACCACGCAATCCACTTCCGCATTCGACGGTTGCGGCGCGAGTAGCCCTGAACAGCAAGCGGCCACGCCGGCATTCCTGGCCATCTATCTGTTGCTGGGCATCGCCTTTGGCTTTGTTTTGAGCCGGTCTGAAGTTATCTCCTGGTTTCGCATTCAGGAGATGTTCCGCTTTCAGTCGTTCCGCATGTATGGCATCATCGGCTCCGCGGTCGTCACTGCGGCTGTATCGCTAGCGCTGATCAAGCGGTCGGGGATAAAGTCCGTCGCGGGTGAGCGCATTTCAATCCCAGCCAAGGAATTAGGCAGCGGCATACGCTACGCAGCCGGCGGCACAATCTTTGGGCTGGGTTGGGCCTTGACCGGTGCTTGCCCCGGCCCGCTCTTTGCGCTCATCGGCAACGGCGTGACCGTGATGATTGCGGCCGTCGTGAGCGCTTTGGTGGGTACCTGGGCCTATGGATGGCTGCGGCCGAGACTGCCACATTGAGCTTCGGCTGGTTCTCAGCCCAACGAGGGCACCGGTCAAAAACTCACCGTGTCGCGGTATACGCACTCACGTTCTTCTCGTGGTGGCCATGGCCCTCAATTACGCTCACGCGGAAGGCATCGACAAGCAGGAAATTCCTGAATGGAAATGGCCTTCTGCGAAGTAGGCCAAATTGATCAGGATCAGTCACTACAGAAATCTGAAGGGGTGAACATGAACATTCGTGGCTATCAGAAACCTCTCTACATTCTTCCCTTCGACCATCGCGGCTCGTTTGAGACGGGGTTGTTTGGCTGGAAGGGCGCGCTGACTGCTGAACAGACGGCGCAGATCGCCGCGGCCAAGCAGGTCATCTACGACGGGTTTCAGGAAGCCATCGCGAACGGAGCACCCAAAGACAGGAGCGGCATCCTGGTCGACGAGCAATTCGGCGCTGCCATTCTTCGCGACGCTGCCGAGAAAGGCTTTACTTTCGCATGCCCGGCCGAAAAGAGCGGACAAGAAGAGTTTGATTTTGAATACGGCGACGAGTTTGCTGCGCACATCGAGGCCTTCCATCCGACTTTCTTGAAAGTATTGGTTCGCTACAACCCTGAGGGAGATCAGGCGTTGAATCGCCGTCAGGCAGATCGCTTGAAGCGGCTCTCCGATTATCTCCAGGCTGCGCGTCGCAGCTTGTTCATGTTTGAGCTGCTGGTGCCGGCAGAGAAAGCGCAGCTCGATGAGGTGGGAGGCGACAAGAATGCCTACGACTCAAAGCTTCGGCCCCGGCTGATGGTTGAAACCATCAAGCAGCTCCAAAGTTCAGGGGTTGAGCCGGATGTGTGGAAGATCGAAGGGCTGGATCGACGTGAAGACTGCGAGAGAATCATAGAGACCGCGCGAGCCGGCGGCCGCGACTCGGTCGGCTGCATCATCCTCGGTCGCGGTGCGGACGAACAAAAAGTGCGCCAATGGTTGACGACGGCAGCCAGTGTTCCAGGCTTCATCGGGTTCGCTGTTGGCCGCACGGACTTTTGGCAGCCTCTTGTTGACTGGCGCGACAAAAAGATCTCGCGGGAGACTGCTGTCACACACATTGCGAGAGAATACCGAGGGTTCGTGGATGACTTTGAAGGCGCAGTGGCTGGCAGTCCTCTGCTGTGAGTCCGAAGTCGCTCGCCTGAATTCCAAATCTGCTCTAAAGGGAGTCCGCGCTGTCACGCTGTCCCGTGGTCGGTGTGCTTGAGGAGTGTCACTGCATCCGCCTGAGTGCCTTTCTGTCCTTCGACTATATCGAATTCGACCTCATCGCCTTCTTTGAGTGTTTTGTACCCATCCAGTTGGATTGCAGAATAGTGGACGAATACGTCCGGCCCGGCTTCACGTCCGATGAATCCGTAGCCTTTCGCGCTGTTAAACCACTTAACAATTCCTTTGTGCTCTGCCACAAGTTCCTGCCTTCGTCACCCTGAATTCTTGTATCGAGGATCTTCCATCTCAATCACTGCGCGGTTGAACGGCCTCTTGCACCGAATCCCCTGTTACGCCGCACTGGCGCGAGGCTCTTGCTCGGTGAAATGATCATGCAGAATCACATTAATCAGCGACTTATGGACCCGGATGCGGCCGTTGTATTCGATAAGGCCGAGCTTGCGAAAGCGATTCATGAAGAAACTGACACGGGACCGTGTCGTGCCGACCATCTCTGCCAAAGTCTCTTGCGTGATGGGAGGCAGGAACGATTCGGGTGACCCCGGCTCGCTGAATTCGGCCAGCAGCAAAAGCACCCTGGCCAAACGCTTTTCGCTGGAGTTGAAAAGCTGATCAACAAGGTCGGCTTGGGTTCGCATACTCCGTGCCAGCAGGAATTTCATATACATTTCTGAGAAGGAACGCTCCTCGTACATCACGCGGATCATCTCCTCCCGCGCTATCTGCAGCGCTGTACAAACAACAATGGCGGTGGCAGTCGCCAAATGGAGCCCACCCACGTTCGCCAGAGACTCCTCTCCAATGAATTCCCCGGAGGTGAGAAGCGCGACCGTGGCTTCCTTGCCGCTCTCTGAAACGACTGTGAGTTTTGCTCTGCCCGTCCGAAGATAGAAGATGGCGTCAGCCGGGCTTCCCTGCAAAAAGAAGACCTGCTCTGGCTGCAAGTGGACGACTTTTCGTCCCACTCCTGCTTCTTCCAGAAAGGTGGCGAGGTCAAAGGTCATACTTCTCACCTCCGACACTTGAATGGCCCGTCCCGGATGCGGTCTTCACGGGAACAGTTCGGAAGGGTACGCGACCGCTTCAGTCTTGAGGAAGCCCGGATTGCCAGTTAGGCGCCCCGAATGCCCACCATTCTACTCTCATCCGCAATTGTCGGTGCAATTCTTTTCCTTCGAGGAGTCCTGTATGTTGACAAAGACTTCGCCTGGGCCTATTGTGATTGCGTTTTCAGGAAAGAAAGGAAGTCGAAATGGTTGCCTATTTTCAGCTTCAGCCCGCGGAGTCGGAGCTCCAGCAGTTAGCAGAGCAATATTGGCAGAAGTCCGGCGAGAAAGAACATGAGCTTGAAACGGCAGCGTTCGAAGCCGGAGAAGCGATTCGCAATGGCGACTATTCGCTGGCCAATTTGGAAGCGATCGTGCGCTGGAAATCGGAGTGCGCCGTGCAATACTTGATCGGCAACAGCAACGAGCAGGTCCGGCACGTCCTGGCCATCGCAGCCGCGCCCCAGTCGTCTACTGAATCCGCCGTAAAGACTTTGCTCGAACTCCACGGCGTAGATATTTCCCTGGCGTCGGCGATTCTTGCCGCGATCTACCCTGAGCGCTACACGGTGCTGGATTATCGTGTTCTCGAAGCGGTTGGCTACGCCCGGCACGACGTTCATTTCTACAAGGAGTATCTGGCCTTTTGCAAGCGCCTGGCCGACAGCAACATCCTCAAGCCGCAGAGCGATCTCCCCGGTCCCGCACAGTTGCGCACGCTCGATCGTGCCTTGTTGGAGTGGTCGCGTAGCCACGGTGAGTAGCAGCCGGTTTGGGCCACGCGCCGCACGCTTGAGCGCGAATTGAATTGGCAAC
>Ga0181520_10004141_pt1 | contig 24645 bp, 22 predicted proteins | sample PEATcosm2014_Bin_29_FD_132451 | JGI IMG/M metagenome (GOLD analysis project Ga0181520, IMG submission 132451) | Peatland microbial communities from MTU Mesocosm Facility, Houghton, MI, USA - PEATcosm2014_Bin02_30_metaG | ecosystem: Environmental > Terrestrial > Soil > Wetlands > Peat | place...
GACTATGACGCGTTAATCGGGCATTCTGGTGATAGTCCATTCGATCCTCCTGCTAGAGACTGTTTGCGCTACAACCAGCTTCTCGCGTTCAGATCGAATGGACAACCTGTTGAAACTTCACAACTACTCCCTCAAGCTACCCCGGCGGCCAGGCGAGCGAGCGTCCGCCGAGCACGTGAACGTGGAGATGGTCCACGGTCTGGCCGCCATCCTGGCCAGTATTGATCACTACGCGATAGCCCTTGGCGAGGGCTTTGGCGCGTGCAATCTCCGCGGCGACATACAGCAGGCGGCCGAGCAGCACGTAGTCGCTCTCATCGCTTTCGGCGAGTGAGACAATGTGTTTGCGCGGTGCCACCAATATATGCACCGGCGCCTGGGGATGGATGTCCGCAAAGGCGTAGCACAGTTCGTCCTGGTAAACCGCGGTTGAGGGTATGCTTCCGTCAACAATCTTGCAAAATAAGCAACTCATAGCGGCTCCAGTGTACAGGAATGAGACACTTTCGTGTATAAAAATGAGACACTTTCGCCACTTCCTTCCGAATCGATCTCTTGTTCAGTTTGTCCAATAGGGCGTAGCGCTGAGACCCACAGCAAACCCTGACAGCCGGAGGAGAAAAGAATGCCTGTTTTGTTTCTGCAACAGTGCTGTCTCCGATTGATCAGCGCGCTCGCCCGCCGGGTGGAAGACTCAATTCATCCTGCAAGCGCCACACACGCTTGCCTGAGAAGGAGAAGACCATGCCTCAGAGCCTACATTCCCAAGCAGCGGAACTCCATAACCACGCGGCTCACGCGCACGCAGTAGCCGCCTGCCAGCACAGCACTGGCGATCACCTCCCGGCTCAAGACCTGGCCCGCTTTGCCAACGAACGTTCTGAGGAAGCCGCCCGGTTTTCCCGGGAGCTTGCGAGGCAATTGCCGAAGCCAATCAAGACCTGAGCCGCTCTGGAGCGGTTCTCCAATCCATACGCCTTTACCTGCGCTGTCGGAGGTGGCTTTTGCTTCCACCCCGGCGACCAGGAGCTGTCGTCGGGGACTGTGTTGAGGAAAAAGCACTTGGCTGCATGGATTCTGTATCCAGCAGAATCGAAGATGCTGTAGAGTGTGCCATGGCCGTAAGCGGCGGATAGATGCAGGCAAATCCGTGTCGCGGTTGGTCAGTCAAGCATAGCTGGTTGCGAACCCACCTCTGTCTCTTGCGAATTGAGCTGTGTGGGTGGAGCGCGGACTGAAGTTTTTCAGAGCCGGCACAAATTGCCGTTTCTGCTGTTAGTATTTTTTAATGGACACCATCCAGTACAACCTGCCGCAAAATCGTATTCCCCTCGCCTGGTACAACATTGCCGCCGATCTGCCCAAGCCGATGGCGCCGCCCTTGCATCCGGGGACGTTGCAACCGCTTGGACCCGATGATCTGGCACCGCTCTTTCCCATGGCCCTGATCATGCAGGAGGTGAGCCAGGAGCGGGAGATCGAGATTCCCGGTCCGGTGCGTCAGGTCTACGCGCAATGGCGGCCCGCGCCGCTCTTCCGCGCCCGCCGCCTGGAAAAGGCGCTGGATACGCCCGCCAAGATTTACTACAAATATGAGGGCGTCAGCCCGGCGGGCTCCCACAAGCCCAATACCGCCGTGCCGCAGGCCTACTACAACATGGTCGAAGGCACCAAGCGGCTGTCGACCGAGACCGGCGCCGGACAGTGGGGATCGGCCTTGTCGATGGCCTGCGCCTTCTTCGGCCTGGAGTGCAAGGTCTACATGGTCCGCGTCAGCTACGACCAGAAGCCCTATCGCCGCGCGCTGATGGAGGCCTTTGGCGCCTCAGTCACGGCCAGTCCGAGCATCGAGACCGAGTGCGGCCGCGCCATTCTTGCCGAGCATCCCAACACCAACGGTTCACTGGGGATGGCAATTTCAGAGGCCGTCGAAGTGGCTGCCAAGGACCCCAACACCAAGTACGCGCTGGGCAGCGTGCTGAATCACGTGATGCTGCATCAGACGGTGATCGGTCTGGAGACCATCGAGCAGATGGCGCTGGCCGATGCCGAGCCGGATGTGATTCTCGCCTGCGCGGGCGGTGGGTCGAACTTTGCCGGTCTGGCGATGCCTTATCTGGGCCGTAAGATCAAGGGCCAATGCAAGGCGCGCGTCGTTGCCGTCGAGCCAGCCGCTTGCCCCAGCCTGACCAAGGGCCATTTCGCTTATGACTTCGGCGACACCAGCCACCTGACCCCGCTGCTCAAGATGCACACGCTGGGCAATTCGTTTATTCCGCCGGGCATTCATGCCGGGGGGTTGCGCTATCACGGAATGTCCCCCTTGGTCTCGCACGTTGTGGACCTGGGATTGGCGGAAGCCACTACCGTGCAGCAGTTGGACGCCTTTGCCGCTGGAATTCAGTTCGCTCGCGCCGAGGGAATCATTCCCGCGCCCGAGTCCAATCACGCCGTTGCCGCGGCGATTCGCGAGGCGCTCCAAGCCAAGCAAGAGGGCAAGGAGAAGACGATTCTATTTCTTCTGAGCGGTCATGGCCACTTCGATATGCAGTCCTACATCGCCTACCAGGCCGGCAAGCTGGAGAACTACGAGTATCCAGCCGAAGAGATCGCCATGGCACTCGCCGGCCTGCCTTCTGTCGGATAGTCGAGGCCGGGTGCCCCACCCTTGAAATATCCACACAACTTAGGTGCCCCATCCTTTTCACGTACTTTGTGAAAAGGGTGGGCACCCATGCACCTCGATAGCTTGTCTGCGTTTCCGATGAGTGCCCGTGTGTCAGGATTCCCACCCTTCGCCCACCGGGGTTCCCGGCGCGCGAACTTTGTGCGCTGGGGTGGACAGACCGCGAAGGATGGGGCACACAATCCTCTATTCCCCGAATATCCCTCCTTTCCGTTCCTTCGGTTAAACTGGTAGAGCGATGCTCGATCTTGGATTTGTACGGGGAAACCTGGAAGTTGTTGAAGAGAAACTGCGCCAGCGCGGCGCTGATCCCGCTACGCTGTTGGGCGATTTTTGCTCACTCGACGCCAATCGCCGCGAGGCCATCACGACCTCGGAGCGGCTGAAGGCGCGGCGCAACGAGTTGAGCCAGCAGGTGGGCGCGCTGAAGAAGGCCGGTCAGGACGCGACCGCCGTGATGGACGAAACCCGCGCGCTCAAGGATGAACTCGACAATCTCGACCAGACCGCGGCGACTCTCGACGACCGTCTGCGCCAGTTGCTCGCGGGCATTCCGAATCTCACTCGCGACGAAGTGCCAGTCGGCAAATCCGAGGCCGACAATCCAACCGTGAAAACCTGGGGCGAGAAGCCCAACTTCAATTTTGAACCCAAACCGCATTGGGAACTGGGCGATGCGCTAGGCATCCTCGACCTGGAACGAGCGGCCAAGCTGAGCGGCGCGCGCTTTGCGGTATACATGGGCGCGGGCGCGCGGCTGGAGCGGGCGCTGATCAGCTTCATGCTCGACCTGCACACCACCAAACACGGCTACACGGAAGTTTTGCCGCCCTTCATGGTCAACAGCAAGAGTTTGTTCGGCACGGGGCAGTTGCCCAAGTTTGCCGAGGATTTATTTCGCTGTTCGGACGCCGACGCCGAGGCCGTGGCTCGCGGCGAATTCAAAGACAACGACCACTGGCTGATACCGACGGCCGAGGTTCCGGTCACAAATCTTTATCGCGACGAAATACTCGACGAGGCGCGGCTGCCGATCTGCCTGACGGCTTACACGCCCTGCTTCCGCGCCGAGGCCGGAGCGGCGGGCAAGGACACGCGCGGCATCATTCGCCAGCATCAGTTTCAAAAGGTCGAGATGGTCAAATTCACACGGCCCGAAGACTCCGACGCCGAGCACGAAAAATTGACCCGCGACGCGGAGGAGATTCTCGAAGCTCTCGGCCTGCCCTATCGCCGCGTTCTGCTCTGCACCGGCGACACCGGCTTCTCCTCGGCCAAGACCTTTGACCTGGAAGTTTGGCTACCCGGCCAGCAGCTTTATCGGGAGATTTCTTCCTGCTCGAACTTTGACAGCTTCCAGGCGCGGCGGGCCAACATCCGCTATCGGGCAGCCGGCGCAAAGGGCAAGCCCGAGTTTGTTCATACCATCAATGGCAGCGGACTGGCCGTGGGACGCACCTGGCTGGCGATTGTGGAAAACTACCAGCAGGCCGACGGCTCGGTCGTGATTCCAGCCCCGCTCAGGCCTTACATGGGCGGGCTGGAGCGGATTGCTGTCGCGGAATCGGTGAAGGCGCAATGAAAAAAATTCTGAAAAGCTATTTCTACTGGACCTATCCGCGCGGCTGTTTTCACTACGACGTGATGGTGACGCTGATTCTGGCCTTCATCTTTCTCACGCCGCATATTCCAGGATGGGATTACGGCGACAAGCCATCGAACGCCGCCGGCCCGCAGCATCCCATCCAGGTTATCAGCGATGGCGGACATGGAATGATTGTCACGGTACAGGCCTCGGATGTGAGCGTGGACGTGAATGCCAAGCCCTCGGAGGCGGCGGTAAAGAAGGCTCTGCGCAAGGCCATCGAGCCGGTGACCGGCGACGCGGTCTTCATCAAGGGCTGGGAAACTGCGACCGACGCCCAGGGCAATGTGGCCTGGAAGGTCTGGGCGCGGCGGTAAGTGCAGCTTACAGTCGACAGTTAACAGCTATCAGCTAACAGTTGACAGTAGATGAGTGTGGTGAAAGAAAATGATGTTCAAGGCAGGAAAAATTATTTTTGCCGCGTCGCTGGCGCTGCTGCTGACCGCGGGCGCGCGCTGCTCCTCTCCCGCCGAGGACAAGGACAAGGTTCTGCGCCGGCTGGATGCCGCGGCGGCCAACTTCCGTTCGACCTCCGCCGACTTCGAGTTTGATTCCATTACCAACGAGCCGATCTACGACAAGGACGTGCAGAAGGGCACGGTCTTTTATGAGCGCAAGAATGACAAGTCTTTCCGGATGGCCGCGCATGTTGCAACGGAAAACGACAAGCCGGCGCCCAAGGTTTATGTCTACTCCGGCGGTGTGGTCAGGCTCATCGATAAATCCGGCCAGGTGACCACGCTGGACAAGCTCAGCCAGTACGAAAGCTGGTTCATGCTCGGCTTCGGCGCCAGCGGCAAGGATCTGGAAGAAAAGTGGGAGATCACCTATCTTGGCTCGGAGACGCTGGACGGCGTGAAGACGGAAGAACTGGAGATGGTTCCCAAAGACCCCGCGATCCGCAAGAATCTCTCCAAGGTGGAGATGTGGGTTGATCCGGAACGAGGCGTGAGCCTGAAGCAGGTTCTCCACTTTGGTCCCGATGTATCCAAAGTCTGCGTCTACTTCAATATCAAGATCAATCCCAAGACTCTGCCGGGCTACGCCTTTACCCTGAAAATTGATAAGTAGACCTTGTTAGCGGCCCGGTAAAGCCCAACGCCGCCAAGCGCGAACAGCATCGGAAAGCACTCGATGGTGTAGCGAGCCTCGGGGGCTTCTACGGTCATCAGCATCGCGCTGCGCAGCAGGAAATAGGCCAGCATTGGTCGCCAGAACCGGGGTCTGAAGCACAGTCCAACAATCGCCAGCAGCAGATAAAACGCATTCAGTCCGGCGTAGAACCAACTGAAGCGCGTCTCGTCGTTGTGGTGCGCGTAGACCCACCAATCCAGGTCGATGGGCAGGTTTTCCACACGCGGCCTCAGCCACATATCCGTCACGCGGCCCAGCGGCAGCCAGAGGTAATAGCGCAGCGGGTGGGCGGCAATGCGCTGATCGGCCAGACGGCCAAAGCCCGCGTCGATCTCGGGCGAGATGTCCTGCCCATTGTCGTTGTAAGCCGCGGTCAGCGCGACCGTCTCGGCCTGCTGCGCGGGCGAGTCGAAGGCGCGGCTGGGCAGCAGGCCGAGATCCAGAGCTCCGCCGGGAACATTCCAGTAGATATCGTAGGTGGAGACGAAGTCCAGACACCAGCTCTTCACCCATCGCTGCCAGCCGGGATTTGTACTCTCGCCGGGGTCGGTGGCATAGCGTGTAGCCAACGGCTCGAAGACGTGGAAGACCTGCCAGTTGCGCCAGCTCCAAGCGGCAAAGGGCGCCAGCGCCAGCAGCAGACAGACGACGGCCATGCGGACGAGTTTGGGGCCGGTCGAGCTTTGTGGTTTCCCACACAGCTTTCTCTCAACGCGCCACAGGCCAATCAGCAGCGCCGGCACTAGCGCGACGGCCACCAGCACGCCATCAGGCCGTAGCAGGGCCGCATAAGTGACAGCAAAGGTGAACCAGAGCGCTGGTCCCCATCCGGGTTCGTCATAAAAGCGCGCCGTCGACCACAGCGCCAGCGCCAGCACAAACAGCGTTAGCGACTCGGTGAGCGGCTCGGCGGCGAAGATCGCTGTAAAGGGGCAAAGCGCGGCCAGCCACAATGTACAGTGCGCCGCGCCCGCATTCACAGTCCGCCGCGCGAAATCGGCCAGCAGCAGGCAGCCGGCCAGCTCCAGCGCAATCTGCGTGTACGCAACCCAGGCGTAATTTTCCAGCCCGAAGAGACGGAAGCACGCGGCCAGAAAGAGTGGGTAGCCGGGCAGCCGAATCAGCGTCGAGTGCAGCACGCCGTCGGAGCCTGTGATCGCATATTGACCGTGCAGCAGCAGGTTTTTGGCCAGGCCGCCGTAGATCAGCGAGTCGCCGTTGACCTCATAAAACCTTAGCATCCACAGGCGCAGACCCAGTCCGGCGGCCAGGGCCAGCAGGACGGAAAGAGTTGCAGCCGGGCGATGAAGAATCCGGCGCAAGAGTGTCGATTGACTCATGGAGGCAGCTTCCATACGATTCGTAATGTATAGCGTAGACTGTTTTACAGGTTTTCGCGCCCCGATTTTTGCAGAGACGGCTCTTACAAAGAGGATTTTCCAGGACATTCATGCCCGATAGACAGATATTCTTCGATCCACAACGTAAGCGATGGAAGCGGCTGCGCCGCATCCTGGATGTGACGGCCGTGGTTACCACACTGGTTCTGGCTGCTTTCATCTTCAATGTGCTGCGCTATCAACAGTTACCGGAGCTGTTGCTGCTTACTCCCCGGCACAACTACAAGGCATTGCCGGACCGGCCGGTGTTGCTGCACGGAGCAAAAAACCAGCGCCCCGCGCGCCGCAAATCCAACCGCAAGCCCTCCGACATTCCCTTCAACACCGGTGAAGGTTTGCGCGCCGCCTACTACGTCCAGAGCGACGAGGCCAGCTACTCCTCGCTCAAGGAGCACGTTCACCAGATCGATCTCCTCTTTCCCGATTGGCTGCACGTGGACGCCCCGCAGGGAATGCTGCTGGGAATCAACAACGACACCCATCGCGAGTTTCCACTGATTGACGGCGCGACGGTGCATGATCCCGACGATCTGAACAAGGTCAAGCGAGTCATCCAGGCAGCCAAGGAAGATACGGAAATCTTTCCTCACCTGAACAACTTCAACCCCAACACGCAGAGCTGGGACCCGGCCATTGCCGGCGTACTGGCAGATGGGAACAAGCGCGCCCTGCTGCGCCAGCAGATTGTCAACTTTTTTGCCGCGATGCCGGCCTATCGCGGCCTTTCGTTGGACTTTGAAAGCCTGCCTGACAGCGGCAGCCAGAGCTATCTGCTCTTCATCCGGGAACTTTATGCCGACCTGCACGCGCGCAATCTGCGGCTCTACGTCAACACCATGGTCTCCACCACAGACGAAGAACTGAAGCAGATTGCCGGCAACTCAGACGGCATTATCCTGATGAATTACGACGAGCACCAAACCACCAGCAATCCGGGCCCCATCGCCAGCCAGGATTGGTTCGTCAATAATTTGACCCGCGCGCTCAAAGTCGTGCCCAAGGAGAAGCTGATCTGCGCCCTGGCCAACTACGGCTACGACTGGACGCTCTCGATTCCCAACCCAAAGGACCGCAGGCACCCCAAGCCGAAGGTGCTCAACACCGAAGATTTTGCCGTCTCCGAGGCCCTACAGCGCGCCTCCGACTCCGACGCCGATATGGATCTCGATGACGACAGCCTCAATCCGCACTTCGAGTACATCGACGAGGACTTGAATCAACGCCACGTGGTCTGGTTCCTGGATGGCGTTACGGTGCTGAATGAGCTGCGCGTCGCCCGTGCACTTGGCCTGCAGACCTTCGCTCTCTATCGCCTGGGCGAGGAGGACAGTTCGCTGTGGAACGTCTGGGACAAGCCCAGCAGTCCTGACGCGCTGCAGGCGCTCGGCCAGGTGCAACCCGGCCACGATGTGGACACCGAGGGCGACGGCGACATCATTCGTGTCACTGGCCTGCCCCAGGCTGGCAAGCGCACAGTCGTTGTAGACAGCGACGAGCCTGATCCGCGCAAGAAGCTGATCATCGATGAGCACATGGAGGTGTATCCGCGCACGTACACGATTGAGCAATACGGCTATCACGCGAACGAAGTTGCGCTCTCGTTCGACGATGGTCCCGACCCCAAATGGACGCCGAAGATTCTCGATATTCTTCGCGACAAGGGCGCCAAAGGCACCTTCCTGATGATCGGCGACGAGGGCCAACAGAATGTCGGCCTGATGAAGCGTGTGGTGCGCGAAGGCCATGAGATTGGCAACCACACCTGGAGTCATCCCGACATAAGCGAAATCTCCAACAATCAGCTCGATCTGGAGATCAGATTCACCGAGCATCTTTTCGAGAGCAAGCTGGGCATTCAGCCGCTCTACTTCCGCCCCCCTTACGATATCGACGAGGAGCCGGACACCGACGACGAGGCCGCACCGGTAGAAATCATTCAGAAAGCCGGCTACACCATCATCGGCAGCAAGCTGGACACCAATGACTGGAATGAAAATCCACGCAAGACGCCGGCCGAGATGACCCAGTCGATCCTCGAGCAGTTGGAAATCATGAAGGTCAAGCCGCAGTTTCGCGGCTCCGTCATCCTCATGCATGACGGCGGTGGCGACCGCTCCGCTACCGTGGCCGCGTTACCGGTGCTGATTGACGCGCTGCGTGCCCGCGGCTACTCCATCGTTCCCGTCTCCACGCTACTGGGCAAAACCACCGCCGAGGTGATGCCAAAACTGAGTTGGAAAGTATACCTGAGCACTCTGCCCGACTCCATCGCCTTCTCCAGCATGGCCATCATCGGCGAGTTCATCGTGATGGTCTTCTTTTTCGGCAACATACTCATGACCGGTCGCTTGCTGCTGGTGGGAATCTTTGCCGTCATCGACCGCCTGCGCCGCCCGCACCGCGCGGCTTCGCCGGGCATCAATCCCCGCGTGGCGGTGCTCATCCCAGCCTTCAACGAGGAAAAGGTCATCGTGCGCACGATTCGCTCGGTGCTCAATTCCGACTACGCGAACCTGCACATCATCGTCATAGACGACGGCTCAAACGACAACACCTGTGAGGTTGCCCGTACGGCGTATGCGACTGAGATCGCTGCCGGGCGCGTCCAGGTGCTGACCAAACCCAACGGCGGCAAGGCTGCTGCGCTGAACTTCGCACTCGACCGCCTGGTTGAAGAGGTTTATGTCGGCATCGACGCCGACACCGTTATTGCTGCGGACGCCATCAGCAAGCTGATCCCCCACTTCGAGGACCCGCTGGTTGGCGCCGTCGCCGGAAACGCCAAAGTCGGCAATCGCGTCAACCTTTGGACCCGCTGGCAGGCCCTCGAGTACATCACCAGTCAGAACTTCGAGCGCCGGGCACTGGATCTATTCAACGTCGTGGTCGTGGTTCCCGGAGCCATTGGCGCATGGCGCACAGGACCCGTCAAAGCCGTCGGCGGCTATCCCATCAACACCGTAGCTGAAGACGCCGATCTGACCATGGCTCTACTCGAACAGCGCCTCAAGGTGGTTTATGAGGATCGCGCGCTGGCCTTTACCGAAGCGCCCATCGACGCCAAGGGCCTGATGCGGCAGCGCTTCCGCTGGTCTTTCGGGATTCTGCAGGCCGTCTGGAAGCATCGGCTGGCCTTTGTCCGCAACAAGGCCATGGGCCTCTTTGCTCTACCGAACATACTCATCTTCCAGATGTTGCTGCCTCTGGTCTCGCCATTTATCGACCTGATGTTCCTCTGGGGCATCGTCAACTATTTCATGGATCGCCACTTCCATCCCCTGGCAGCCTCGGCGGCGAACTTCGACAGGCTGCTGGTCTACTTCCTCGGCTTCCTAGTCATCGACTTCATCACATCCACAGTGGCCTTCTCGCTGGAGCGCCGCCATCCCGCCAACAAGGGTGATGGCTGGCTGCTTTTCCACATTTGGCTGCAACGCTTCGCCTACCGGCAGGTCTTTTCCATCGTGCTCTTCAAAACCCTGAAGCGCGCCATCGACGGCAAGCCCTTCAACTGGGACAAACTGGAGCGGACCGCCAGGATGAGCAAGCGTACCGAAGCGCTGACAGAGACGCTTTAGCGGAAATGAGGTTTGAAAGGCGGCGGATTTTAAGCCTGCACTGAGCGAGATCTAAGGATGCCGTAAATGCAATTGCACAGTTTTTAACGCTTCCCACGATCATTCTGCCGAGTCAAAGAGCTATCATCAGAAGGATAGGGATCAGGGGCACACCCCTCACCCGAATGCCCTCGAAACTGCTGTAGCTGATCCACGACAACTGTCATGATGGAGTTCATGGTGCTAATTTCCCGTATTGTGGCTGTTTTTTTTGTCTTGCTGCTCTCGTACTGCACTGCCTTGGCACAGGATCCGACTCCCGCGCCGACTGCCACGGCTACTCAACCTGCAGTCACCTCGGCTGAAAGTCCGGAGATTCGCGACTTTCAGAAGATCGAAGATTCCTGGGCCAACGCTATCAACCAGCGAGACCAGTACGCCCTGGAACTGGTGCTTTCGCCTTTGTTTGTGGATGTCTCCGCCTCGGGCGACATCACAACGCGCAACCAGCAACTGGCTCAATTGATTACCCTTGAAGACAAGTCCCTGCATTTGGAGCAGCGGGTGATCACAGTGCGTATGCTGGGTGACGTTGCGGTGGCCAACGGCACGTACGTGCTGCATCACAAGGCCATCTCCAGTTCCAACCAAGTGGAAGAAAAAGGCGTCTTTACCCATGTCTTCGAGCACGCGCGCGGCGGCTGGATGTGCATCAACTCCCAGCGCACCGTGCTGCGCGAGGACTCCAACGGCAAGAGCAAAAGGCCGTCCAGCGCCGAAATGCCCTTCCATTTTAATCCCTTCTCCAAGGGCGACAAGGGCAATCAATAGGCAAGGGTCAGACCTGCGCCGGTCGATTTCTCGCTGTACCCGAACCAGTCTCGGAGCCGTATCAGGGGATTGCAGCCGCTGCCTTGCGGTGCGTTTTTGCTGTAAAGCGCCCACTTGCCCCGTTTCTTTCTTCCGACTTCCTCAAGCGCTTTCCTTTATTGCCGATATCCTCCTCAAGCGCCTGTCTGGTTCTTCCGGCTTGAGATCGAGCCGTGCGGGCGAAGGAAAGGGCTCTGCTCTGCCATGAAGCACTCCTCGCTAGGTTTGCGCCTTGCCGTCTATACCATGCTGGTGGTTTTCATTACCTGCCTCATCTTTTCTGTCATTACCTGGCGCATCGTTTCGGCGCGGGTCGAAGAGGAGGCGGTGCGGGAGTCCGTCCTCCAGTCGAATGAGGCGATCAGCCGTCTGGCGACCATCGACCAGCTCTCCAGCGCCCAGGTGGAGAGCGCCATGCACATTCTTGAGGACCAAAGCCGGCTGAAAGGGGTGCCCTCGCTCAAGGGAAGCGCCGTTGTCGCCGGCAAGACTGTTCCCGATCTCCACATGGGAGGCGAATCTCAGGTGATGAATTTTGCCATGGTAGACCACCTGAAGGAACTGGCCGGTGGCACGGGTACACTCTTTGTCTGGGACGGAAGCAGCTTCACCCGCGTGACCACCAGCGTCCTCAAGCCGGATGGCTCGCGGGCGGTGGGTACGGTACTTGATCCCAAAGGCAAGGCCTTCGCCGCTCTGAGCCAGGGCCAATCCTTCAAGGGTGTCGTGGACATTCTGGGCGTGCCTTACACCACCAACTACCAGCCTATGTTGGACGGCGACGGCAAACTGGCCGGTGCCTGGTACACCGGCTTCCGGCTGGACTCGATCACATCGCTGGGCAAGCTGATCGAGGAGGCCAGCATCCTGGACCATGGCTTCGTGGCGCTGCTCAAGCCCTCGGGAGAGATCGTCTTTCATGGCAATCAAGTCACTACGGATAAATTGGCGCGGCTGCGTAAAAATCCGGTTGGTTGGGTGATACATGAGGAGAGCTATCCGGCCTGGGGATACACCGTTCTGACCGCTTATCCGAAGTCGGACGTAACGGCGCGTATGTTGCGCATAGCGGGAATGCTGGCCGTGGCGGCAGCGATTCTGGTGGGCGTGATCGTGGTGTTGCAGTTTTTGCTGCTGAGCCGGCTGGTGCTGCGCCCAGTGCTGTACTTGACCGATCGGCTGGCCCACGCCGATATGAATACCCGGATCGAGATCGAGCGGAACGACGAGATCGGCGCTCTGGCCACTGGCTTCAACCAGTTTGTCCTGCGGCTTCGGCACGCCCTGTTGCAGGTGCGCGATGGCTCGGCGGCCACAACGGCCAAGTCCGGCGAGATTCGCGGCATCTCTGACGCCGCCGTAGCTCGCATGAACGAACAACGACGAAGCGCCGAAGATGCCTCAGGCGCCGTGGACCAACTCTCGCGCGATATCGCCCACTCGACTGGCTACACCGATGAAGCCTCTGAACACGCCCGGACGGCAGCCCAGGCAGCCCGCCAGGGAGGCGAACAGGTAGCCGCCGCCGTCCATCTCATCCAGGGACTCAGCCAGGACACCCAGCAAAGCGCCAACCGCGTCGCCACTTTGAATGAACGCACCAAGCAGATCGGCGCCATCGTCGGAGTGATCGAAGAGATCGCCTCGGGAACCAATCTGCTGGCCCTGAATGCCGCCATCGAGGCGGCGCGTGCGGGAGAACATGGGCGCGGCTTTGCGGTGGTGGCCGGCGAGGTGCGCCGCCTGGCCGAACGCACCGCCCAGGCCACTCGCCAGGTGGCTGACCTGGTGAGTGGCATCGAGGAGGAGACTGGACAAGTCGCCAGTGGGATTCTGAATGCCTCAGAGCACGCGGCCCGCAGCGCCGAGGCCGTCTCCAGCCTGAGCAGCACCTTCGACAGCATCGAAAAAATCGTAGTCGAGGTTCAGGAACGCGTCGAGCAGATAGCCAAGGACGCGCACCATGAGGCGGTCGCCGCCCGTCAGGTGAGCGACTCGATGCGCCAAATGGCCGCCAACGCAAAAGACAACGCCAGCGGCACCGAACAGGTGCTGGCCGCGGCCGGCGAACTGTTGAGCACCGCCGGCACGCTCGATGGCCTGGTCCAGCAGTTTCAACTCAGCGAATCGTGATTCCGGAGTCTCTCCGGGTAGTCATCTCGATGGGCGTCTTTTATCGCGATGGGATGATTCGGTGGCTTCCGAGGCTACTCCGGCATGAGCACCACCTTGATCGCCTCACCCGACGGCCTCGTTACTAATTAATTACCTGCAAAATCTTTACGCCAAAATGCATATTTTAGGGGGGGGGTGGGGGGGGTACCTCAGGCTGGGGTTAGGGGTCAGGAAATTCCCGGGGCTGTGGTCGTGGTTCATGCTTCCATTGTGCGCTCTGGGATGGTAATTATCTGCAAACCACCGTTCGACTTCGCTCGAGGCAGGCTCTGCGATGCAGCAGACTGCGCATACGCGACCTGGAGTTTGTCGTATCACAGGTCCCAAAAGCGGGACCTCCATCCCACGAACGAAGAGCTGTCCGTGAGGACCCCGTAGCTGGAGCACCCTCCAATTAAGCTGGCACGTACCGCTCGATGGAGATGTTCTTTGCGTGCGCTCTGGTCCTGGACACGTCATAGGCAAGCTGCATACGAAGGAGGTGGTCCATCTCCTGGCCGAAGGCTTTTTCTATGCGCAGCGCCATGTCGGGTGTCAGGGCGGAGTTGCCGTTGAGAAGATCGGAGAGTGTGGCGCGGCGCACCTGCAAAATTTCCGCAGCCGTTGACACGCTGAGGCCGAGCGCTCCGATGACTTCGGTTCGGATCAGGTCGCCTGGATGGGGCGGGTTCTTCATGGGCATTTCGGTCTCCTCAGTAGTAGTCAATCAGGCCAATATCACCTCTATCATGTACGGTATAACCGTACACGTCAAGCAGAATGGCGGCGGAATACGGGCGCGTGGAACGAATGTGGACGGTTTCCTACCCTTCGTAAAATACGCGAAGGACAGCATCCGCTGAATATACTAGTTGTTGATTTTCCCAATTGCCTAAGCATACGATAAACTCAGTTCCCGATGTTGATAACGAGGTGCACCGATGGACACTACGCTGAAAGCCGAAATTCAAGAAATTGTGGAACTCGTAAAGACCGTGCCAGAACCGCTTCAGATCCGGACCCACGAACTCCTTTTGCAAGACCTTCTCGACCGCATGAGTGGACGGAAGCGCCTCACTAAGCCCGATGAGAGCCGCGACGAGGATAAAGAGCTACGCAATGATAAAGCGACGAAGAATAAGAGCGAGTCAGAGGGGCTCAACCCCAATACGCTACCGATGCGCGTTAAAGCGTTCATGAAGAGGACGCAAGTGACGGACAAACAACTCGATCACTTGTTTCACATCGAGGGGAATCAGTATGAGCCGATTTGGGAGCTGAAAGCCACCACATTCGCCAAAACTCAAGTCGATATTGCGCTATTGCAGTCGCTTCAACGGGCACTAACCTCTGGCGAGTTCTCTTTTGACCGCGAGAAAGTCAAGGAAGAATGCAGAAATAAGAAAAGCTACAACATGAAAAATTTCAATGCAAACTTCCAAAACAGCGGGAAATATTTTACAGGATTAGAAAAGGATGGACTCGTGTCACTCACGGATGAAGGAATGACTGCGCTTGCTGCACTTGTGAAGGAACTAGCAGGTGTGAAAGATGGCGACTAAGCAAGCGGTGATTGAGTCACTTCGCTCATTGCAAGACGGTCTTTCTGAAATCGAGAAGATCATCCGAACGACCACCACGGTTCGGCTAGCCCCCTCGATTTTTCGGACGAGTGTTGACGATGTTGTCCGGCTCTGGGCAGAACGTGTGGAAACGGATATTTTGAAGTTCGGCGTGGACGAAAAAATCTGTGCGAAATACCGAGACGGCCTTCGCAAGCTCCATAGTCTCGCAAGTAAGCGGAACAAAAGTAAAAGCCACCATCAAGCGATCAAGGAGCTACAGGCGGACTTCCATTCTGATTTGCTACAGCCTGTTATGTTCCACGGCGGGGCCAACCCAAGCGAAGCAATAAAGAAAATCATTGCGGAGATTCCCTATCCCGACCAGAAAGGCTATCTCGAAGAGGCGCTCCGATGCATCGAATCAGACTGTAAACGTGCGGCGGCAGTTCTCGGATGGTCGGCTGCGATGCACCACATCCACTCAAAAATTGAAGAAATCGGATTCGACCAGTTCAACAAGAAAGCGGATGAGATGTCGAAACAGACCAAAGGTCGTTTCAAAGGCTTCAAGTCGTTCGCGCCCATCGAATCAATCAGCGACCTTCGAGAAATTCCTGACCGCCGTATCCTTTGGGTCCTTGATGGCATGAGTATACTTGAATCAAACCAACGTCAGCGGCTTGAATATGGATTGGATATGCGAATTCAGGCAAGTCATCCTGGTGACGCCGAGGTCACGCTCACAAATCTGGAATCCTTCTTTTCAGATCTATCAACCCTCGTTTTTAAGAATCCTAAACTCTCTGTGTAGAAGTCATCTCATAAATGCCTTTTTGATCGTATAAAGCGTCCCTCAGGGGCTAAAGCCCGGGCATTTTTTACGGCTATGCGGCACGGCTAAAGCCGTGCCCTTTCAAAACATCGACGCGAAGCGGTCTGCCTGGACGACCAGTCCTTACCAACCTCTCGTCTGCAATTGGTCTTTTTCTTCGATGGCGGCGGCGGCTAGGCCCTTCATGGTTCCGGTGACCTGCTCGCTGACTTCGGCGAGGATCTTGGCGTCGTTGAAGTGGGTGGTGGCGATGACGATGGCTTTGGCGCGGCTGACGGCCTCGGCGCGCTCCATCGGATCGTTCTCGACATCGAGGGGGGTGGCGTTGCCTTTCATGAAGATGCCGGAGCCGACGAAGATGGCCTCGGCGCCGAGTTGCATCATGAGAGCGGCGTCGGCGGGGGTGGCGATGCCGCCGGCGGAGAAGTTGGGCACGGGCAGCTTGCCGGTTTGGGCAACCATGCGGATCAACTCATAGGGAGCCTGGTGGTCTTTGGCGGCGCGGTAGAGTTCTTGCTCGGAAAGCACGGTGAGGGCGCGCATTTCGCTCACGATCTGGCGCATATGCTGGACGGCGTGGACGACGTCGCCGGTGCCCGCCTCGCCCTTGGTGCGAATCATGGCCGCGCCTTCCGCGATGCGGCGCAGGGCCTCGCCGAGATTGCGCGCTCCGCAGACAAAGGGCGTGGCGAAGGCGTGCTTGTCAATGTGATGAGCCTCGTCGGCGGGGGTGAGGACCTCGCTCTCGTCGATGAAATCGACGCCCAGCTCCTGAAGAATCTGCGCCTCAGCGAAGTGGCCGATGCGGGCCTTGGCCATCACCGGAATCGAAACGGCGGCGATGATCTGCTTGATCAGCGCGGGGCGGGCCATGCGGGCGACGCCGCCTTCGGCGCGGATCATCGCGGGGACGCGCTCGAGAGCCATGACGGATGTGGCGCCGGCCTCTTCGGCGATGCGCGCCTGCTCGACGTTCATCACGTCCATGATGACGCCGCCTTTGAGCATCTCGGCGAGGCCGATTTTGAGGCGCAGGCTGGTGGCGGCGAATTTCTGGCTTCCGTTTGAATCTGACATGGAGATTGACCTCGCTTGAGCGCGGCCGGGGTTGGATGGAGGCCCGCAGACCGCTTATTGATCTCTATATGCAAGTGTAGCAGCGAAGCTGGCGGCGGGTTTTGTGGAGCGGGACGGGGCGGAGACATTCTTAGCTCCCGCCAATCCTTCTGACTCGCTTCTGGTCACCTTTCTGCTTGATTTCTCAGCGAATGGCCGCCATCCATCCACTTCCGCCTCCGCCGAATGCTCCACCGCCGTCTTTCGCGCCGCCGGTCAACGCTCCGCCGCGCGCGCCGGAAGCGGCGAAGACGCCGGAGATGATTGCTGAACAGGCGTTGGTGCCATCGCCTCATCCGTCGGCGGAAGAGGCCAAGATTGTGCTGACTACGGCGCTGGCGCGGTTGCCGGTGGAGCTGGATGTGGCAATACCCGTGCGGGAGTTCCGGGTGCGCAACCTGTTGACGCTGGAGCCGGGACACGTTATCGAGACGATGTGGGCGCATGGAGAGGATATGCCGCTGGCCTCGGGCAAAGTGCAGTTGGCGTGGAGCGAGTTCGAGGTTGTCGATTCGCAGTTGGCGGTGCGCGTGACCCGGCTGGCGTGAAAAGACGGGGAGTAGGGACTGAGGGTGGAAGATGATGCATCTGGGAAGCGCGAAGCGAGAAACGGACGGTGGAGTGGCCGGCGGTCTGGCGGGCTGGCTGCTGGGGCGGTTGCGCTCTGGAGTACGCCGGCAGCCACGGCTGGAGTTGCTGGAGCGGATTGCGCTGGCTCCGCGGCAGTCTCTGGCGCTGGTCGAAGCCGAGGGGCGGCGTTTTCTGGTAGCGACTTCGCCGGAGGGCGCGCCAGCATTTTTCGCGCTGGATGAGCGGACGTCTCCGGTTCGGGCGTGGCCAGCGGCGAAGGCCATTGCACAGCTTCCGGGCGCGGCGCGGCCCGCAGCGCGAGCTGCCGCGAGGGTCTCATGGTAGCTTCATGGGCGCTGCTCAGCATGGCTGCTCCGGCCTCGGTGCCGATGCTGCCTGATTTGAATGCTCGGCTTCACCCCGGGGATTCGACCCCGTGGACGATTCTTGTTGTCCTGACGCTGATCACGCTGCTGCCGGCGATTCTGATGGCGATGACGCCGATGGTGCGGCTGCTGGTGGTCTTCCACTTCCTGCGCCAGGCGCTGGGCACGCAGACGGCGCCGTCGAATCCGACGCTGATGGGTTTGGCGCTGATGATGACCTGGTTCCTGATGACTCCGGTGCTGAATCAAGTGGACCAGCAGGCGGTCGAGCCTTATCGCCTGGGGCAGATTACCGGCATGCAGGCCATCGACCTGGGCGCGCAGCCGATCAAGCACTTTCTGCTGAAGTACGCTCGCGAGAAGGACCTGGCGCTGTTTACCGCTGCAGGGCAAGTGGCGCGCCCCAATACGCCCGACGATCTGCCGATGCGGGTGGTGGTTCCTGCCTACATTCTCTCCGAGTTGAAGGCCGGCTTCGCCATCGGCGCGGTTTTGTTTCTGCCGTTTCTTTTGATCGACATGGTCACGGCCGCGATCACTACTTCGATTGGAATGTTCCAACTTCCGCCGGTCGTGGTCTCGACGCCGTTGAAGATTCTGCTGTTTGTGATGGTGGATGGCTGGAACCTGCTGGCCAGCTCGCTGTTGAAGAGCTTTTGAGTTGTTGAAGTGCACGGGAAAGGATGCCGATGACGCCCGACCTGGTAGCCGAACTGCTGCGCCAACTGATGAAGGAGGCTCTGATTCTGGCCGCTCCGCTGCTGGTGGCGACGATCCTGATCAGCTTTGTGCTGAGCCTCTTCCAGACTCTTACCAGCTTGCAGGAGCAATCGCTGACCTCGGTGCCGCGGCTGGGGGCGATTGCGATGATCCTACTGGTGGGAATGCCGTGGTTTTTGGCGCGGATGGCGGACTATACGCGGTTGCTGCTCTCTGATTTTCATCGCTATCTGGGGTAGCGGAGTTAGAGTTGTTAGCCGCGCTTCGCGCGTGATAGCGGAGTTCGTGACTATCAGGCATCTAACCCTGCTAGCTCTGTTAACAACGCTAACCCCGCTTCAGAGAAAGGACACCATGCCGGATTGGACGAGCTTTTTGAGCGCCATGACGCTCGCCCTGGTGCGAGTGAGCGGGATGGTGGCCTTTGCGCCTTTCTTCTCTTCGACGGCGCTGCCGTTGCGCACCAAGGCGGTCTTCGTGGGCGCGGTGGCGTTTCTGCTGGCGCCGGTGGTGGCGACCTTGCCCAACGCGCATCTTTCGCTGGGTTTTTCCGCGCTGCTGGGCGAGCTGGCGGTGGGGCTGGTTTATGGACTCACTCTGACCCTTTTGACCGAGATGATGCTCTTTGCCGGACAGATTCTCGGAGTGCAGTTCAGCTTCTCGATGGTCAATCTGCTGGACCCAACTTCGTCGATTCAGACGCCTCTGTTGGGCGACCTCTTTCAACTGATGGGCACGCTGGTGGTGATTACCGCCGGACTCGACCGGATTCTGCTGGCCTCGATGGTGCGCAGCTTCCGGGTGGCGCCCTTGGGCAGCTACGCTCTGGCGCCCACCGCGGCTCTGGAGATTGTGCGCGCCGCGGGAGGAATCTTTCTTGCCGCTCTGGAACTAGCCGCGCCGGTGCTGGCCGCGACCCTGCTGCTCGAGGTAGCCGTGGCGGTGCTGGGCAAGCTCAGTCCGCAGTTGCCGGTAATGATGCTGACGGTGCCGATGAAGACGCTGACCGGCTTTATGCTCTTGACCGGCTCGCTGGCTTTGTGGCCGCGCTTCATCGAGGCGCGTTTCAGCGGGTTGCTGGATATGGCGGAGCGGCTGATTGGCCCAGCGGGCAACGGCGCTCAGGCGATCGCGCACGGGCTGGGAGGATAGGCGATGCCCGGAGAGCCCACAGAACAGGCAACCCAGCACCGGCGTGACAAGGCGCGCAAAGAAGGCGACATCCTGCACAGCCGCGAACTGTCGTCCGCGGCCGGAACCCTGGCTGGGGTGATGGTGCTGGGCGCGATGGGCAGCCATCTGCTGATTGTCTGGCGAGGAACTTTCGCCGCCTTTCTCGATCTGGGGCAGCCGGCCCGCTGGGAGCCGTCCGAAATTCAGCCCACGCTCTATGCCCTGCGCAAGCTGACCTTCGAGATACTTGGTCCGCCGGCGGTGATGATGGCGGCCGTGGCGATGGCTGCCCTGGGGGTGGGCGTCTTGCAGACCGGCGGGGTGAATATCCATCCCGGCTCGGTGGGCTTCAAGCTGGACCGGCTCAATCCGGTCTCGAATATCAAGAACCTGTTTTCACTGCGCGCCGCCGCTCGCCTGGCCAAATCCTTGATCCCGGCGAGCATTCTGGCGGTCTTCGCCTATCAGCGCGTTGCCAGGCAGTTGAGCCTGCCGCCGTTTTCTACCGCGCGCCTCGAGTTGCTGGGCACGGATGTCTACGGGCTGCTATTGGCCGCCGCCTGGCTGCTCTTTGCCTGGTCGCTGATTGATTATCTGGTGGAGTGGCAGAGCCGCGAATCGCGCTTGAAGATGAGCCGCGAGGATCTCCGCGACGAGTTCAAAGAGACCGAGGGCAACCCGCAGATTCGCTCGCGCATTCGCAACCTGCAACGGCAGGCGCGGCGGAAAAAGGTCAAAAACGATGTCTCGAAGGCCGCCGTGGTGCTGACCAATCCGACGCACTATGCGGTGGCGCTGGGCTTTGATTTTGCCACCATGGAAGCGCCCAAGATGCTGGCCAAGGGGCGCAACCTGCTGGCCGAGGAGATCAAGGCCGAGGCCCGCTGGGCGGGGGTGCCGATCATCGAGAATCCGCCGCTGGCCCGCTCGCTCTACCGCTCGGTCGAGGTTGGGCAATCGATTCCGGTTGATCTGTACGCGGCGGTGGCGGCGATTCTCGCCTATCTCTACCGCCAGCGGCTGGAGGCCGAGATGCGCGAGCGCCGCGCGCGCGAGGCAGCGGCCAAGGCGCAAGCCGGGCCTAGCCAATATAGAGGAGGTCCGCAATGAGTACCGCCGCTTTGGCCGTAGGCGCCTTGCCTTCACAGTCGTTCCTGCAGCGGCTGCGCGAGTACGTGCTGCCTCTGGTGACGATCAGCGTGATCTTCGTGATGCTGGTGCCCTTGCCGGCCTTTGCGCTGGATTTTCTGCTGGCAATGTCGATGGCGGCCTCGATTGTCGTCTTTCTCTCCGCGGTGCAGATTCGCCGCGCGGTCGAGTTGAGCGTCTTTCCCACGCTTCTTCTCTTGCTGACCCTCTTCCGGCTGGCGTTGAATATTGCCAGCAGCCGCCGCATTCTGCTGCATGGGCAGGAGGGCACGGCGGCGGCAGGAAAAGTCATCGAAGCCTTTGGGCAGTTTGTCGTGGGCGGCAACTATGTCGTCGGCTTCGTGCTTTTTCTGGCCCTGATCGCGATTCAATTCCTGGTCGTCTCGCATGGCGCGGTCCGAACCGCCGAGGTCACCGCGCGCTTCACCTTGGATGCCCTGCCGGGCAAGCAGATGGCCATCGACGCGGATATGAACGCCGGGCTGATCGACGAGCTGGAGGCGCGCAAGCGCCGTCAGGCGATTGCCCGCGAGGCCGAGTTCTACGGCGCGATGGACGGCGCGGCGCGCTTCAACCAGCGGGATTCTCTGGCCACGATTCTGATTACCGGCATCAACATCATCGCCGGATTGCTGATCGGCACGCTGCAACAGGGCATTGAGTTGGGCGAGGCGGCGCGGACTTATACGGTTTTGACGGTGGGCGATGGGCTGGTTACTTTGATCCCCTCGCTGCTGGTCTCGGTCGCCGGCGGCATCACCTTGACCCGCGCCAACTCGGCCGGATTGCTGGGCGGCGAAATTCGCGCGCAGCTGTTGGCCAAGCCGGTGACGCTTTATTCGGCCAGCCTGGTCTCGGCGGCGATGTGCCTGATTCCGGGGCTTCCCAAGATAGCCTTTCTGACCGTCGCGGCAGGCCTGTTTCTGGCCGCGCGGCGGGTGGCGGCCCGCCCCGTGCAGGCTCCTGTGACCGAAGCCGGAGCGGCGAGCGAGAAGAAGAAGGCCGGTGACGCGCAAAGCTCCGACCTGGCCAACCTGCTGCGCCTGGAGGACCTGACGCTGGAGATTGGCTTCCAGTTGATTCCGCTGGTGGACGAAAAACAGGGCGGGCAGCTTCTCAGCCGCGTCCGCTCGCTGCGGCGGCATCTCTCCGCCGAGATGGGCTTTCTGGTTCCTCCGGTGCACATCAGTGACAACCTGCGCCTGAAGCCGCGCGAGTACCTGTTCAGCCTGCGCGGCATCGAGATTGGCCGCTGGCAGATCGAGGGCGGGCAGCTACTGGCTGTATCGAGCGATCCCAACCGGCGTCCGCTGGCCGGCAAGGAGGCGCGTGAGCCGGCCTTCGGAGTGCCGGCGATCTGGATTGTGCCGGCACTGGAGGATCAGGCCATCGCTTCTGGCTACTCGGTGGTGGATGCGGTTACCGTGATCACCACGCATCTGGGAGAACTGATCCGCCGCCACGCCTGGGAGCTGCTGGGCCGGGCCGAGACCAAGCGGCTGATGGACTCGCTCAACGAGAGCCACCCAAAACTATTGGAGGAACTGGTTCCCAAGCTGCTCTCGCTGGGCGAGGTGGGCCGGGTGCTGGAGCAACTGCTGCGCGAACGGGTTTCCATTCGCGATATGGGCGCGATTCTGGAGGCGATGCTGGAGACCGCGGCGGTGAACAAAAGCGTGGTCGCCTTGGTCGAATCCGCCCGCCAGGCGCTGGGCCGGAGACTGATCCAGCCCTTGCTCGATGGGGAGGGCCAGTTGCCGGTTCTGTTGCTTGATGGTGCGCTCGAAGAGGAGATTCTTGCGACGCTTTCCCCGGATACCGGCCCGCGGATGCTGGCCGCCGGAGGGGCGCCGGCTACCCCGGTGGTTCGCCGTCTGGCCGATTCTTTGAGGCGGCTTATACCCGCCTCCAGCGCTGCGGCGCTCCCCGTGCTTCTCTGTCCTAGTCCAGCCCGTTATCACGTCAAGCGCTGGCTGGATCCAGTGATGCCGCGCCTGGCAGTGGTGGCTGCCGGTGAGATTCCTCCCGAGATTCGCCTGCGTCCGGTGGGGACGGTGCGATAGGGAGTTGGGTAGGGGCTAGGGGTTAGGGATTAGGGACTAGGGGTCAGGGAACAGAGATTAGGACACGCTTAAGAAACATAAAAGGGGATGGGGATGGGGATGGGCATGGAAGCGGCGAATATAGCGGCAAGCCCGAGGACGCCGCGACGCAGTGCGGCAGGGGACGGCTACCCGCCGGGCGGCGCGCAACTTCCGGTGCTGACCGGCGAGCAGGAGCGGGTTTTGCTCGAACACCTGCCGATTGTGAGATTCTTGGCGCGCCGCATTCACGAGCGGCTGCCCCAGCATGTGGACATCGAGGATCTGGTCTCGGCCGGGGTGGTGGGGCTGATGGACGCCTTCTCGAAATTTGACCCGGCTAAAAAAGTCCAGTTCCGCAGCTATGCGCAATTCCGCATCCGGGGCGCGATTCTGGACAGCTTGAGAACGTTGGACTGGAGTCCGCGAGAGTTGCGCCGCAAGGGCCGCGCGGTGGAAGAGGCGATTCGAGTCATTACGGCCAGGCTGGGCCACGCGCCGAATGAGGCCGAGGTGGCCGAGGAGATGGCGTTGGAGCTCGAAGAGTATCAGCAGCTGCTGGGCGACCTGAAGGGTCTGGAGATTGGCACGCTGCATCTGGAGCGCAACGAGGACTCGGGCGAAGAGGAGCTGGCCTATGTTCCGGGCCGTCCCGAGGAGGACCCGTTGTTCCGCTGCCTGCGGGGCGAACTCGAGGAGCGGCTGGCCGAGGCGATTCAGAATCTGCCCGACCGGGAGCGGCTGGTGATGAGCCTCTACTACTACGAGGAGATGACAATGCGCGAGATCGGCCTGGCGCTGGGGGTGGTCGAGTCCAGAGTCTCGCAGGTTCATGCCTCGGCGGTTGTGCATCTGCGGGCCGCGCTGAAGGATCTGGCGTCGCGCGGGGCCTTTGACCGGCCGCGCGTGAAAAAGCCGCCGGTGCGGGTGCATCCATAGTGCGCAGGGAGTAGGGACTAGGGGACTGAGATAGCAGAGACGGGAAACAGCACATGATGGAGAAGACGCTCAAGCAGAACGAGATCGACGCCCTCTTTCAGGCCGCGCGCAGCTCGGCGCCCGAGGCGCAGAAGACCGAGGTGCGCGCCCGGGTAGTGCCCTACAACTTCTCCTCGGCGGGACAGATCTCGAATGACCAGTTGCGCGCCATCTCGATGCTCAACGATCTGTTTGCCCGCAACCTGACGCACAACCTGGCCGCCTGGCTCAGGACCCGCTTCCAGGTCAACCTGGTCAGCGCCGAACAGATTCCCTTCAATGAGTTTCTGCTCAGAATTCCTGAGATCAGCTATGTAGCTTCTGTCCGTATGGAGCCTTTGGGCGCGCTGGCTGTCCTGCAACTGGATCTGGCATTGGCGCCTCCGGTGATTGATCTTTTACTGGGCGGCGAGGGGCGGGACGGCCCGTTGCGCGAGCTGACCGACATCGAGGAATCGATTCTGGCCTCGGTGGTCGAGATCATTTGCAGAGAATTGACAGCGGCTTGGCAGCCGGTGGGGTTGAGCTTCAACTTCGAGCGCCGCCAGATGCAGACCCAGGTGGCGCGCATCATGTCGGTGACCGAGAAGACGCTCTGCCTGAGCTTCGAGATTCGTATGCCGCACAGC
>Ga0181520_10004142_pt1 | contig 24640 bp, 21 predicted proteins | sample PEATcosm2014_Bin_29_FD_132451 | JGI IMG/M metagenome (GOLD analysis project Ga0181520, IMG submission 132451) | Peatland microbial communities from MTU Mesocosm Facility, Houghton, MI, USA - PEATcosm2014_Bin02_30_metaG | ecosystem: Environmental > Terrestrial > Soil > Wetlands > Peat | place...
AACCCACGCTTTTGACCAACTGCCTGTACAAGAACTACTTGCCAATACATCGTGTCAACTTAAAGAAAATAGCTTTTGTAACCAACTAACCCTCAATGGCTTCTAACCGGATGATACTGATTCCAAATAACGTTCCGACCTTTCCTGTCTGGATGATTTTTCTACATGCTTCTCTCTTCTCCAGATTCCTTTGATTGTCCAACAGTTGGAATTTTGATCTTATTTCTTCGTCAGACATCTCATCGGAATTTTTCTCCCGAGTATTTTCATCCCAGCTTATTTCTGGAAATTTATGATCTGGCAGAAGAACATTGGGAGGACGCACTTTGCCCTCGTAGGCATCGTAACTACCAAGCACAGATATAATTCTCTTTCTTAGCTTGGGGCTAAACGTTTCATAACCTGTCTTAACGCCTCTTGGAAATGGCAACAGAAGAATATGCGTGGTACTCCTTTTTAACTTTGGGCAATACATTCGAGTATCAGTCGCAAGCGTATACCCCATTTCCTTGATGTCTTGGATTCTTCGCGCCCAATTCCGATTGGCAGGCAAATCACCTTCAACAGAGTTCCATTTTAAGTTCAGCAGCTTATAAAAAAATGCCTTTGTTACACCCTTACCGCCATATTCTTTCCCCCACAATTCTTTTTCTGCAGCAATCCAAATCCTTGCGCTCGCCTCGGATACCCAATCGTAGGCCTTCTCCACAAGGGCCGTTAACTCTTTGGCAGATTCTATGAAAAGCCCTGTTCTTCTATAACGATAAGGGATTGAACCGCTCCAATCCGCTCCACCTGGATAACTAAAAACTACATCAACATATTCTTCGCTCGCCTTGGAATGAGCGCGGAATCTGATAATTTTAATGTTTTTGTTTGTTAATAGCGCCTGTACTTCCGAAGGATTCATATTAAAATAGATTTGAGATCTTTACGCCAAGAGCCTTTGCCAATTTCTCAATGTTTTCCAAAGTAATATTCTTCTCCGCCCTTTCTATCATCCCAATGTAGGTTCTATGCAGATTAGCCCGCGCAGCCAGTTCTTCCTGGGATAATCCCAGTTGATTCCGCTTTTCACGGACTTTATTTCCAAACTCAACTAAGACGGCTCTCTTCATTGATAACTATAGTATACCTCTACCACAAAAATCGTTCTACAGACTATAGTTAGCAGTTTCTGATTTAATAAAAACTGGACTCTTGCTTGGGAATAGCTACCACTTCACCAGGGCAGCGCCCCAGGTAAGACCGCCGCCAAAAGCAACCAAAAGCACCGTATCACCCCGTTTGAGTCTGCCAGAGGCCTGTGCTTCGCTCAAGGCAATCGGAATCGAAGCCGCAGAAGTATTGCCATAGCGATCCACATTCACAAAAAAGCGCTCCATCGGCACCTTGATCCTCTCGCTAATGGCCTCTATAATTCGACTATTGGCTTGGTGGGGAATAACCAAAGAGACGTCCTCCTTTGTGAGGCCATTGCGCTCCAAGAGCCGCGCCGCACTTTCCCCCATCACCGTCACGGCCAGCTTGAAGATCTCCTTGCCATTCATGGCTACAGTCCCGCTCCGGGGAAGGGTCAACAGTTCGCTGGCCTTGCCATCCGCGCCGAGAATAACATCCATGATTCCTGTCTTAGGCTCATCGGTTAGTTTCAAAACAGCAGCTCCGGCGCCGTCTCCAAAGAGAATGCAGGTTGTGCGGTCAGTCCAATCGACAGCAGTAGAGAGCTTCTCCGCGCCAATTATAAGCGCCGTCTTGTACCCGCGGGACTTCATCAACGCTTCAGCAGTGGCAATGCCATATACAAAACCGCTGCAGGCGGCTGCCAAGTCAAAAACGGGTACACCCTCCAGCCCCAAATCCTTCGCGACCATGCAGGCCGAGCTGGGCATCACACGATCGGCCGTCATGGTGGCCACCAAAACCAGCTCTATAGACTTGGGGTTGATTTTGGCGTTCTGGATGGCATTCTTGGCCGCGGAGACAGCCAAACCAAGCATGGTCTCCTCCGGACCGCAGATCCGCCTCTCGCAGATACCCGTACGGGTGCGTATCCATTCATCCGAGGTATCAATGCCCTTGGCGACAAAATCCCCATTTTTTAGGACACGCTCCGGCATATGATGCCCCACTCCCGCGATGATAACTGACGACATAAAGCCCATCATCTTAAAAAACCGGCTACGGGTCAAGCCGCACCCCAAGCTCGCCTTGGGTCCACAGAATAAGTGACTCCAATATTCTTATTCCCTCGTCCGCGGGAAGACCTTCCAGGGGAGCCTTTAGGAGCGTTTGAGCCTTCTCTCCTAATTCACCATCCAATGTATTGAGCCACCCCTCGCCAACAGGAAAACCCTCACTGCTGAGCATCTTGTAAAACGCCTTCAGGGTCACTACAGCAGACGCGGCGCCATGCTGGTAGTTGTCAATGGCCCTATTGAAAATCGCGCAGATCTCATGATAATCCGGCAAATGCACAAAAGATAGTTGCATCAGGCGCACCAGCCTTGCCGCCTCATTGAAGGCCCGCATATTGCGCGCCAGCACCTCAGGACGCTTGAGCAGGTGGATCTCACTGAGAAAGAAGCCGCGGCCACGGATATTAGCGACTATCTCCACGTGATCAAAAGGCCCAAAGGGACAGGCCGTCTTGCGCGGAGCCGTAACGCCGACAAAACCATCCGGGCAGATCAAATCCACGCGGCAAAGCTGTTCCGATCGGGGGGCTACCGAGAGGATTGTCCCTGTCATTTTATGTGTGGGTAAGGACATACCTTTGCGCGTACCTGGCCCGGGCACCCCTCAACATTTCCTGAACAAGAGAAGAGTAAGAATACCCGCAGGCGGCCGCAGACTCTGGCAGAAGACTCAGCGGCGTCATGCCCGGAAGGGTGTTAATTTCCAGAAAGTAGGGCGTGCCATCCTCGGCCAGCCTAAAATCGGCCCGGGCAAAATCACGACAATCGGCATTGTTGTATATGGCCAGAGCGTATTCTTGCAGGCGTTTGGTAACCTCCGATGAGATCCTCGCGGGGCACTCGTGCACGGCTGCTTCGGCCGTATACTTGTGTTTATAATCATAGACGCCCCCGTTGGGAATGATCTCCACTATCGCCAAGGGCTTGTTGTTTAAGAGCCCCACGGTAAGCTCGCGGCCCTCAATATAGGTCTCCGCCAAATAGGGCTGCCCGCCAATCTGCCCAAGCGCCTTTACAAGGTCAGATTTATTATCAATAACAAAAAGTCCCACCGATGAGCCCTGCGCGTTGGGCTTGAGTATGAGTTTAGGCCCCAAGAGCGTCCATATCTTGTCTGCGGGTGGCGGGCTCGTGAAATAAATACCCTCGGCAACACTCACTCCGGACCTGCGCGCTATCTCTTTTGTTTCTTCCTTGTCGAAACACTTTGCTGAACTCCGGGAATCGCATCCGGTATACGCAAAACCCTGTTTCTCAAGAAGCGACTGCAATTGCCCGTCCTCTCCAAACGACCCGTGCGTTGTCAAAAACAAGATGTCCCTGCGGGGATCCAGCGCCTGCGGAAGCCTCTCATCCATGATCTCCAGCGAGGCGTCTCCCGTACTTTGAAGCGCGGAATAGACTCCCTGGGCCGAGATGATGGATATCTCTCTTTCCGCGGACGGGCCTCCGCCCAAAACCACCACTCTCTCAGACATATTTGAAAGTAAATATCTTCCCAATCTGCTTTGCAAGAGATAATCCGATTCTCTCCTGCCGGCGCATCTTTATCTTGGATTTTGGCTGCAGATCATCATAGCCCAAAAGATGCAGATATCCGTGAATCACGTATCTGCACAACTCATTTTCTGGAGAACCTCCGTGCTCTTTGACGTAGTCTAGTGCCGCCTGTGGGGAGACGCATAACTCGCCAAAAGATTCCGCTTCCAGGGCAGGAAAGGTAATCACGTCCGTGTGGGCGGGGTCCGCGCAGAACTCCCCGTGAAGACGAGCCAACCTGTCGTCAGTAACAAAGGCTAAAGACAAACTCCCCCTATTTGAAGGATTATAATGTACATCCAAAGCATCAATCAAAGCCGCCAGAGAACGCCTATTTACGTGAAAAAATCTGCATTCATTAAATAGCTCCAGCCGACGCGATCGAGGCATACCGACATTCTAGTCTAATTTACTCCTCGCAGGCACTAAAAAACCGCGACCCACAGTAGAGCCGCGGTTTTGGAGAAAAAGCGTTATTTGCTCAGAGTCGAGGCAGTCTTGCCGGACTGAGTGCTGGCCTTGTGATGCTTATGGGCCTTCTTGGCTTTGTGAGTCTTCGTGCCAGACTTGGTCGCGGCTTTTACTGCAGCAGTCTTGGGAGCAGCAGTCTCGGCAGCGGGTGCCGTCGTCTCGGGGGAGGAGGGAGAGGGAACCACACTTGCGGGAACCGCGGAATCAACGGGAGCTGTGGGGGTAGACAAGGCTGGAGCGGCGGTATCTGTAGAAGCCGCGTAAGATAGCGCGGCAAAGGTTGCAATCGTTAGGGTAAGAATGGTTTTTTTCATAGGTTTATAATGCAAGTGTCAGACCAAAAGGCCATATATCCACTGGAAATAGAATCAATTATTAGCGCTTGCATGTCAATAATAAAAACTCTAGTTTTGGGTGTTCCCGACTCGGGAAATTATCTCGAGATAATGGTTCTCCCACCATGAAAAAGGCACCCACGCAAGCTCCTCGGTTATCATTTCGCTGGCACACCGCTGTCGATGATATAAAGTATGAATGGAAATCATGTCTCGGTCAGGATAATATTCTGAAAGGTGCTGATTTGCAGAGGACTATAGAAGAAGCAAAACTCCCGGATGTCAGCACATGCCATCTTGTAGTCGAAGATAACGGCGAATCGGTTGCTGTGATCCCCTGTTACCGATTCAAGCTCTCCCTGGTGGGCGTATCGTCCCCCTGGATCCAAAAGCTTGTGGGAGTCGTTCAAAAGATATTCCCGGGATTTCTGGTGGCAAAATTGTTTGTCGTAGGCAGTGCCATCAGCACCTACGGAGACCTGTTGGGATTCAAGGAGATGGAGAATCATGAATATTGGATGACCGCCAGAGTGCAAGCCATATTCAAGGAGATCACCAGGAAAGCTAGGACGCTTGGCATCAACCTCATCATCGTGAAAGAGATGGAAGATTCAGTGAAGAAGTTTTGGAGCCAAAAGGTCAACGACCGTATGTTTTATGTGGAAAGCCTGCCTTTGGCGACCCTTGGGGTAGCCCCGCGCGAACGCGGCGGGTATTTGAACTCCATTCGCACCCGATACCGCAACAAGCTCAAAAAACGCAAGTCCGTGAGCACGGAACACGGGCTTTCCTGGAAGGTTGTTCCCAACATGAAGGGCCAGGAGGATGAGGTTTACGGGCTTTATCTGCAAGTCTTGCAGCATGCTGAGCAGGTCTTTGAAAAATTGAACAAAAACTTTTTTGTCAAGGCTGGCGAATATCTCGGGAAGGATTCCTTCTATGTATGCGGTTATCAAAAGACGGGGGAGACTCAGAAACTTGTCTCCTGCGAATTCGTTGTCAGGGAAGGGGACACTTTGCACGCGCTCTACAGCGGGTTTGATTACGGTCTGAAGCGGGACTCCGATATGTATTTCAACACTTTTTACGCCATCATAGAAGAAGCGGAAAGATTGGGCTGCGCGAGGGTGTCGCTTGGCCAAACCTGCTACGAGGTCAAAGCCGAGCTGGGATGCACACCGACACGCCTATGGGTGGGTGTCTACCACCGCAACCCTTTGATGAACTCCTTTTTGAAGGCCACCCGCCATCTCTTTTTCCCCAAGACCAAATTTCCCGAGCGGGACGTTTTCGCCACCCCTCCCGCCCCCAAGAAGACGGGCCGAAAGTCCGTCGTCGCACAGGAAGCATAGGCCTCACCGCCAGATCTTGTCTTCAGTCTCAAAAGAGACTATACTCCCGTCTCATGTCTACAGACCAGAACCCTCCCTCCTACGAGCCGGGAATCATAGAGCCCAAGTGGCAAAAAAAGTGGCTTGAGACCAAAGCTTTCGCTGCAAAGGATTTTGACAAAAGACCCTCGTGCTATGTATTGGAAACATTTCCTTACCCGTCTGGTGCAGGATTGCATCTAGGCCATTGCGAAGGGTACACCGCCTCCGACATTTTCGTCCGCTTCAAACGCACGCAAGGCAGCAATGTGATGTACACCATGGGCTGGGACGCCTTTGGTCTGCCAGCGGAACAATTTGCTCTAAAGACAGGCCAGCACCCGAGCGTAGCTGTAGAAAAGAATGTCGCCACCTACACAAAACAACTAAAAAGTCTCGGTTTTAGTTATGATTGGGACAGAGAGATTAATACCACAGACCCCAAATATTATAAGTGGACACAATGGATCTTCTTAAAGCTTTTTGAGAAAGGTTTGGCCTATGTTGATCGCAGGCCCGTATGGTGGTGCCCCGAGCTCAAAACAGTTCTAGCCAACGAAGAAATCATCGACGGAAAGAGCGAGGTCGGTGGTTTCCCGGTCGAGAGAAAGTTTTTGCTGCAATGGGTATTAAAAATAACCGCATATGCAGACAGCCTCCTTGCCGGATTAAAGGATGTCAACTGGGCCGAGAGCACGCGGAGAATGCAGGAAGCATGGATCGGTCGCAGCGAGGGTGCGGAAATCTCTTTTGACATAGAAGGATTTCCCGACGATAAGCTGATCGTTTATACCACACGTCCGGATACTCTCTTTGGCGTTACCTTCATGGTGATAGCGCCCGAACACCCGCTCGTTGATAAACTGACGACGTCGGCAAATAAGGCTAAAGTGGAAGCCTATGTAAAGGCCGCGGCATCCAAAAGCGACCTGGATCGCACTGAACTCAACAAAGATAAGACCGGAGTATTTACTGGTAGTTATGCCATTAATCCCGCAAGCGGGCGAAAGGCTCAGATATGGGTAGGCGACTATGCGTTGGGCTCATACGGCACAGGGGCCATCATTGCCGTCCCTGCTCATGACGAACGCGATTACGACTTTGCCCAAAAGCACGGCATTGAGATTGTCCCTGTCATAGAAGGCCCAAACAAAGAACCACTACCATATACTGGGACAGGCAAGATGATCAATTCTAGCAAATACGACGGCATGGACTCGGAAGTCTTTAAGAAGAAGATCGTGGAAGATCTCGCCAAAATTCAGCGGGGAAAGCCCACCGTAAATTATAAGCTGCGCGACTGGCTCTTCAGCCGCCAGCGTTACTGGGGGGAACCATTTCCGATTCTATGGATTAGCGATGCGGATTACCGTAAAATCGATAGGGCAAAGACTAAGTTAGTCCTGCCTGCTGCTAATGTCTCTTATTCAGAAAACGGCAAGATCCAGTATGCCGTTGGGTTACCTTTCGATAACCTGCCACTAAAGCTACCGGAAGTAGACAACTATAAACCATCGGACACAGGCGAAAGCCCATTGGCCCATGCCACGACCTGGGTGAACGTCTATTTAAATATTACAACAGGAGAAACGCACGATAATCCGCAATGTCAAAATTGCGTACCCGCGCGCCGTGAAACAAACACCATGCCTCAATGGGCAGGATCCTGCTGGTACTACCTGCGCTACATAGATCCACATAATAGCAGCCAGCTTATCGCTCCTGAAAAAGAGAAGTATTGGGGTATGCCACAGTTGTATATCAACGGGGCCGAACATGCTGTGTTGCATCTGCTCTACGCCAGATTCTGGCATCATTTTCTGTTTGATATAGGGGTTTTAACGCACCGAGAACCATTCCCCAGGGTTGTACATCAGGGAATTGTTCTGGGAGAAGATAATCAAAAGATGGCCAAGAGCCGTCCGGACTTTGTCGTCTTACCAGATACCGTCATCAAAGAATACGGCGCGGACACACTGCGGTTGTACCTGATGTTCATGGGGCCCCTTGAGGACATGAAACCGTGGAGCTCGAAGGGCATCGAAGGCGTACACCGTTTCCTACGCAGGTCCTTCCGCGAAATCATCGGAGAGGACGGCAAAATCTCCGCCAAAATCAAGGAGGGGCCCGAAACCAACGCTGAGACGGAAAAGCTCCTGCATGCGACCATCAAAAAGGTCTCGGCCGACATCGAGAACCTGCGCTTTAATACCGCCATTTCGGCGCTGATGATTCTGCTCAACCAGCTCCAGGCGGCAAGTTCCATCAGTCTGCAAACGGCCAGTTCCTATGTACAGCTCCTGGCCCCTTTTGCCCCGCACTTGGGCGAGGAGCTGTGGGAAAAGCTGGGCGGAGAAGGTTCCGTCGGAGAAGCCCCGTGGCCGTCTTTTGATGAGAGCAAGCTGGTTTCCTCCACCGTCAAAATCGTCGTGCAGGTCAACGGTAAGCTTCGCGCCGAACTGGAACTGCCAACCAATGTGGATGAGACCAAGGCTGTTGAAGCCGCCAAGGCAAATGAGAAGGTCAAACCGCACCTGGAAGGAAAAACCATTCGCAAGGTGGTCTTTGTAAAAGGAAGGCTGCTGAATCTGGTGGTGGGATGAATCTATAGCACCTTCACAGCTTCTTTGAATGCCTTCTCAATGATCTCAAAGTCTGCATCGGTATGGCCTGCGGAAACAGCCGAGCGGATCAGATCCTTACCGATCGGCACCGCCGGAGAGACACTCATCACCGTAAAGACACCATTCTCGAGAAGCTTCTTCCAGAACATGAACGCCTTCTCGCGATTCCCGATGACAATTGGAGTAGCCGGAGTCTCACTGCCCCAAATATCCAAATTCAAGCCCTTGAGAAACTCGTGGTAGCGCTTGGTATTGGTCCACAGTCTTTGATGATGCTCCGGCTCTTTTTGCAGGACCTGCAAGGCCGCCAAGGAACAAGCCGCCTGGGCGGGAGGAATAGCGGCACTGAAGATGAGCGGCTTGGCGTGGGTTCGCATATATTCGATGAGTGTCGCCGAACCGGCCACAAAGCCACCTACGCTCGCCATGGACTTTGAGAGCGACCCGGTGATAATGTCAATTTTGTCCTCGAGTTTGAAATGGTGGGGAGTCCCGCGACCGTTTGGCCCCATGACTCCCAGACCATGCGCGTCATCCAAGATCGTTATTGTACGATCATGATTTACGACCTTGAGCAGATCGGGAAGCTGGGCAACGTGGCCTTCCATCGAGTAGACACCCTCCACGACCAGGAACATCTCTCGCGTCTCCGGCTCCGCGTCGATGATCGAAGCCAGATCCTCAGCACTATTGTGACCAAAGCGCACCACCTCGGCCCCAGACAGATTGATGCCAGAAATAAGAGAGGAGTGCAGGTTTCTGTCAGCCAGGATTAGATCGCCCTTCTGGGCAAAACCACTGATGGAAGCCATACAAGCCAGATATCCGGCCGCAAACACGTGACAGCTCTCCTTCTTTAGAAAATCGGCCAGGGCTTCTTCCAGTTCACGGTGATATCCGCGCGAGCCGTTCGCCATACGGGAGCCAGTCGGGCTGGAACCCCACTTTTTGATGGCTTGCGCCCCCGCTTCCATCACCTTGGGATGCCAGCAAAGCCCCAGATAATCGTTGCTTGAGAGCATCACATACTCTTTGCCATCCATCCATACCCGTGTTTTATTCTGCCTCTCAAAGCTACGAAAGTAAGGATTGTAAAAGTGCCTCAGACGAGTGGCGTCGTCATCAGCGAAACGTTTGAGTACCGGCCTCATATGCGGAATTTGTACATTCTTGGGCAAAAAGAACCCCGCCTCAAGCAAAAATTCCAAACTCACCTCATGAACAGCTTATCGGCCACCTGCTCCCAGCTCTTTGAGGAGGCCCACTCTCTGGCCGCTTCTGACATCTCCACGCAAAGTTGGTCGTTTGCGGATATCTGCAAGATGGCGTCCACAAGCGCATTCCGATCGCCGGGGGGCACCAAAAGTCCGGTCCGACCGTGTTGAATAACCTCGCTTATCCCGCCGCTATCATAGGCCACCGCCGGCAAGCCCATCGCCGCGGCATCCAAAAGCGAAAGTCCGTAACCCTCTATACGGTTATCTTTGACAACCGCTGGCAAAACAAAGATCCCCGCCTGTGCGTATAGAAGACTTAGTTGGCGGTCCGGTACTTCCCCCGCAAAATTCACAGGCAGCTTTTGGGCCGCTACAAGCTTCCTTGTCTTCACGGCATAGCCGCCACGGCGCGAAGGTCCAGCGACCTCATAAGAAAACCCCGGCAAAGCCCCTTCCTTCATCGCGTGAATCACCGTCTCCTGCCCCTTCCGGGGATGAAGCCTGCCCACCGTGATAAGTCTGTGAGGATCGTGGAGCCCTGTAATCTCGGTCAGATTTGGATTGGGGGCTCCTCCCGTCAGGGTAACTTTCACCGAAGGCTCCATCCGCAGGACCATCTCCGCCACAACGCGAGAAAGCGTATAAATCTTTTCGGCTCGCCGTAAAAGTTCGTGAAAACGCATTGAATGCTCCAGCTCCAGTATCTCTGAGCCGTGTAGAACAAGCCGGATCTTCTGTTTTTTTGTCCAGTCCCAAATCCATAGGGAGGCTCTTATAGCCGCAGCCTCCGCCAGGTAAACTACAGGCGCGGTCAGCTTCTCCATCGTTAGTCCAGCCCTCCACAGGTTAAACGGCATCTGGCCGTGGTCGCAGTCAAGCGGGATATCCACATGCGTCGAACCCCTGGGGGCGGCCAGCTTGACGCCCAACCCTAGTTTCTTAGCCGCCAAGACCGCATTCTCCACGTAGGTTGCCACGCCCCCCACCCGGGGAAGCGCCTCCAAACTCACTGCAATAGGATCTTGCACACATCTATCATAGAGGATTATCCTGCTTATATGCGACTTCGATTTAAATCCGCACTTGTGACTGGGGCCAGCTCCGGTATCGGGCAGGCCATCACCCAGGCGCTTCTGGACAAAAATATCGAGGTTGCTGCTGTTGCCCGACGCTCCTCGGGCATCCCGGACGGGGCCACGCACTGGCAGTTCGACCTCTCCAATGAGACCGACCTGCACATTCTTCAGGGCAAAATTGTCAAGAGTAACTTCGATCTGGTCATCAACGCCGCCGGGATGGGACAGTGCCTTTCTTTTGAGGAGATCTCCGCTGAACAGTCAAGGCGCTCCTGGATGCTGATGGTGGAGGCCCCGCGCAGAATCGCCGTGGCGGCCCTGTCAAACCTTCTCAAACAGAAGGGAGCTCTCGTCAATGTCAGCTCGATGGCGGCCGATTTCCCTCTGCCGTATATGTCCCTTTACAACTGTGCCAAGGCTGCTCTCTCGGCCATGACCCAGTCTATAATCGACGAATATCCCAGGCTGCAAACCATTGATCTCAAGCCCGGGGACATCAACACGGGTTTCACGGAAAACTGGAAAGAGGAGCCCGGCAAGCCGTGGGTAGCCACCATGAAACACATGAAGGCCATGATGGACGAGGCCCCAAAGCCTGACGTGGTCGTCAAAGCGTTGCTGAATGCATTGGGGTCGACGCAAAGCGGTTCCATGCGCGCAGGCGGGTTTCTCCAGACGGTCATCATGCCCTTTGGGGCTAGGCTGGGACCTTCCAGGATCATTCAATCCGTCCGCAGGGCCTATCTGAAGCGCTGAATATGAATTTGGTGGTCTTCCAGGCATCACTGACAAAAGGAGGCACCGAAAGACAGGCCATTTCGATTGCCAACGAGGCTACACGAAGAGGCCACAAAGTGACGCTGCTGACCAGTCGTCCTGGGGGTGCCTTTTTGGATGAACTAAAGGCTCCTCGCATAGCACTGCAGCCCTTTGACACAGGCATAGAAGAGTGGATGCCGGGACTTGTCTCTACTCTCAAGAGGCTCTCGCCGGATCTTATTTTATGCATGGGACAGGCGGCCAACACAATGATTCCAGCCATAAAAGCCAGAGTCCCCGCCAAAATAGTCGCCACCGTCAGGACTGGCAAGAGACTCTCCCAACAGCGCACCAAGTCCTATCGGCTAGCCGATCTGGTCATGGTGAACAGTTTCGCGTGGGAAGCCGCCCTGCGCGGCTACGGTCTACAAAGCAGAATTGAGGTGGTCGGAAATGCCCTTATGGAAAATCCCATCAGGGATGAGGCTGCGCGCGTGCTTTTGCGCAAAAAATACGGAGTCAAACCAAAGACTACCGTCATCCTGTGCCTCCAGCGGTTTCTCCCCGGGAAAAGACAGCACATCCTCATGGAAGACTTCATGTGCGCCGCCCACGATCTGGACGCGCAGTTGTGGCTGGTGGGCTACGGAATGTTCGGCTGGGTGCTAAAGGCCTACGCAAAAGCCCTGGATGCGAACCGAATCAAGATCATCACACAAGAGCTGCCAGTCGGCTACTATCATAGCGCTGCCGAGGTGGCCGCCACCGTAAGCCATGAAGATTCCCTGCCCAACTTCCTCATCGAGGCACACGCTTTCGGGTTGCCCGGCATCTGCGAAGATTATGCCGGCTGCGGAGAAGTCGTGATAGGCGGCATTACGGGCTTTGTAATACCTGTGGACGATGACGCCGCCTACTCGACAGCGCTGCGGCAGTTGATCCTCTCTCCTTCCCTGCGGCGCTTTATGGGAGAAAACGCGCGAAATCTGAGCTTTCGATTCAGTCACGACAGGCAGATGCAGGGAATTTTTGAGATATTGGAGGGACTGTGCCGAAAGTAGGACAGCCGCTTCTTGTTCTGGTGCGTCCTGATAGGTTGGGGGACGCAATTCTGAGTTCTACCGTGCTTGCTCCCACTCTCAGAGCCTATGGGAAAACGCACCGCCTCATCTGGAGCGTAAGAGGGGATTATGTTCCGCTTTTTGACGGTATCAGCGGAATCGAGTCTCTCTCCTGCGAGACACTCCACGCAGCCCTGAGCAGCCAGAAGGACACCAACATCATATTTCTTAATCCAGATACTGAGCTTGAAAACCAACTCTCCGCTTCTGGCACTATTTTCACTTGGGGCAAAACACTTCCGGACGAAAGAAAGCTCTGTTTACGTCCCGAAGCCGAAGAGGCCGCGATCTTGATGAAGGCTGCTCGTTTCCCCATTGAATCACCGGGATACCCACTCGTCATCCCCAAGGAGCCTTTACACTCCGCCAGTCTCCCACCGGGGCCTTATATCATCTTACATATCAGCGCCTACGGCAAAAAACCGACCCTGCCCGTAGAGACCCTTTTGGAGCTGACTGTCCACTTTCAGCACGCCGGGAATACTGTCGTCTGGCTCGGACTTGATGAACGGCCCGATTCGCAATGGCTGGGCAGACTCTCTATGGAGAGCAAAGCCATCGCCATAAATCGCCCCACCATCCCAGAGCTGTACCCGATTCTAAAGAACGCGGATGGGGTAATCGGGCGCGACAGCGGAGTCTGCCATCTGGCCGCGGCCATTGGGACGCCGACCGTTGCCATCGTGGGGCCCTTGGGCAAACGCAAGGCGGCACGACGTTGGAGTCCCGTTGGGCAGAGAGTCAAGATCATCGAGGCAGATCTAAAGCCCCGCTGGTGGGAAAGCGACCTTGTCTACCAGAATCGTTGCTTCGCTGCCGTCAAGGCGGTGGAGATTGCCGAGGCACTGGAGAAATTGATGTAGCAAACTCTTTATTTTCCGTTCCATCCCCATAGTTGCAGAGGAAAAACATTGTCAGGCACGGGACTCATCCACAGAATGTCTGTATGCGTTTCTTTGCGATCCTGCTGTTTCTCGTCTGTTCCGTCTGCTACGGACAGGTTCTTACCACACACTTCTTCCCTGAGATCAAGGAACTGTACAAGTCTGCCGAAGAAAATAGTCTCACCGCCAGACTGATATCGCTACGCTACAAGGAAGCCTCTGCCAGTGCCACTATCGACTCTTCATGGAGATGGCCCTCCTTGGTGGCCGGAGTGGACTGCGACGAGACACTCAAACAACAGCAGGGCTACAACAGTACTGTCTACGATCAACAGACCACCCCTTCTGTCACCTTGACCTATCCTATTTACCATTCCGGAGCCTACATGGCAGCTTCCCGCAGGGGTAAAGAAGCCGTTTTGCAGGCCAAGATGCAAAACCTCTCGGACAGGCGTGCCCAGTTTTCCCAGATAGAAGAGCTGTATTTCGACCTGATGCTCAAGGAAAAACGCTTTGTAATAGCCCAGGAAGACTACGAAGCTTTTGAGAGAGGCCTAAAGGCTACCGTCACCTCCACGGCCTCCGCGCTCTCCCTTGAGGATCAACGGCTACAAAAAGCACAGAAGAAGCTGGATCTGGATCGTATGCAGGGGGACATTCTTGCCACGGAAAAGAACCTCAAGAAGGCTTCCGGCTGGCAGGGAAATCTTAAACTCGACTTCACTTTCACAGGATTCCCAGACAGCCTCATCACCCCCGCAGAGTGGCTACCGGAAAGTCTGCTGGGTACGCCCGCAACGCGTTCTTATGAAAGCCAGGCCCGAGAACAAGGCGACTATGCGGTGGAATCGAGGGCCGAGAACCTTCCCACCCTGGATTTCACCTCTGGCTTCTATCAAAACCAGATTGACCTGGTAAACGCACATTCCGTCAACCAGCAAAACTACTTCGTGGGCCTCCAGCTAAGATGGACTCTCTTTAACGGCTTCCGCGCACAGGCCAGTACCGCTGCCGCGCACGCACGCCAAAGACGTTTGCAGGAACTGGCCCATCAGGAGCTGGGCAATTCCAGGGATGCCTTGTCCGAAGATCTGCGGGCTCTCAAGGAACAGGCCACCGCGTATGATATTGCCATCTCCAGAAGGAAGATAGCCGCCACGCAATACGAAGCGCAGGAAGCTCTCAAAAAACAGGGACAGACCTCCCAAGAGACCTATGAGGCGGCAAAACGCAACTATGATAGCATGGAAATCGACGCCCTGCAAAGCCTGACCGACTTTCTGAAGCTTTATGCAAAAATTCAAAGAAATATGGAAATGGATAAGAACGCCTAAAGGCATGGCCGGCTGCTTGGGCGGCCTGATCGTCCTCTGGGTCATTCTGGGGTTCCTCTCCCCGCATATGGAGGTAACGCATGTCATCAAAGGAACCGCCATGGATTCCGTCATGGGAACGGTCAAGGTAACGGCCGCGCGCGAAGTGACTGTCAAAACCCAGGCCGACGGCAAGCTCTCCTTCATCAGCAAACTGGGCCCCTCTGGAACGCTTCCGCTTAAATCTGGCGAGGCGTTCGCACAGCAGGATACTTCCGAGCTTGACAGGGAGATCGGGCTCTATCAGGAGAAACAGAGTACTCTTAAAAACAGAATTGCCATCGGTTCCGATCAGGAGATTGAGATCGCCAATGCCAGAACCGATTTGGGGGTGGCAGAGACTCTGTACAAGTCCGGTCAGTACGCGCAAAATGATCTTGAAAAGAAAAAGCGTGATTTGGAAAGACTGGAACGCGACTGGCAGAAAGAGAGACTGGATCTGGACAGGGAGCTCTCGGACGCGACCTACGAGTGCCAGACCCGTCAGGACCGCCGCGACAAGATGACCCTTCGCAGCCCGATGGATGGAGTCATGTGCGAGATCTATGCCGTTGCCGGACAGATACTGACCCCTGAGGCACCGGTGGCACTGGTACGTTCCAATGAACTCAAAATAGATGTCAGCTTGGACGAGGAGGACTTCCCTGGAGTAGCCGTGGGACAGCGATCCACACTAAGCTTTACCGGCATCAATCAGACCTTCAGTGGTCATGTCAGCGAGTTGTCCGCTTTCAGTAACCCCGACACCCGCAGAAGAAGCGCCTACGTTACTCTGGACAAACCCAACAGCCAGATTGTGCCGGGATCCACGGGATACGCAACCATTGTGAAGGCTGAGAAGAAGCAGGCCATTATTATCCCGCGCCGGGCGCTCTTCGGGGACAGCGTCTATGTACTGCAGTTTGGCAGTCTTCATCGCCGCAAAGTGGAATTGGGGTATCAGAGCTTTGCCACAGTGGAAGTCACAAAGGGACTTTCCGACTGGGATAGCGTCGCGCTCTCAGGCAGTCACGACATCGAGGACGGCATGAGAATCAACGCCGATTGGGTCCAAGAATAACATGAAGCCCACCCTGCTCATTGCCTGGAGGTTTCTGCGTGCGCAGACACGCGCCGCAGCCATGGGAATCATCGGCATAGCGCTGGGGGTGTCATTCTTCATTCTCACCCAGGCCCAGACACGCGGCTTTGAGGAGTTCTTCATCAAAACAATCCTGGGTACCAATGGGGCCATCCGGATTTCAGACAAATATCAGAACAGCCGCGATTACGTCGAGGAGGTTGCTTCCAACAATGAGCGCCACGGTTCCTGGCGGCCCACCGAACGCACCTATATTGAGGGGGTTGACTATCCGAATGCCCTAATGAAACAGCTGCGCCCCGTCTCCGGAATCAGCGGCATTTCCGAGATAGTCGAAGGAGGCGCAGATCTCACCTTGGGGGGTAAAACTTATCATGTAAGGATGAATGGCATCCGGCTGTACGATCATCTACGGGTCAGCTCCCTGGCTGGCCAGATTGTAAGCGGAGACCTCTCCTCCTTTGAGACCAACAGTCTGCCCATCCTTGTGGGCGAAAGGCTGGCCCACCGAATGGACCTAAAGGTCGGGCAGAAGGTAATGCTACACGTGGGGGACCAGAATACCCAGGCACAAATCGTCGCCATCTTCCAGACTGGATCGGGCGACATTGATCTGGAGCGTGTCTACCTGCCGATCAACCAGGTGCGCACCCTCCTTAAAAAACCTTTTGGCAACAGCATTCTTCAAATTGGCATGGATAATCCGGCAGACGCCCCTGCCCTGGCCAAGTCCATAGAGGATAGCTTTCACTACCACGCCGTATGCTGGCAGGAGCGTGAGAAAGTCTGGCTGGATGTCTTCGCGGCCCTGCGCGTCTCATCGGCCATTACTGTCTGCAGTATTCTGGTGATAGCGGCCATGGGTATTTTCAATACGCTGACCATGATGGTACTGGAAAAGACCCGCCAGATCGCGATTCTGATGGCTATGGGTTACTCCACCGCCGATATACGCTCGATCTTCCTGTGGCAGGGGGTCTTTCTGGGCAGCGTGGGCTGCGTTCTGGGCGTCGCACTGGGGGCCCTGGGAACTTTTATGGTGGAGAAGCTCCCCATCAAGATTCGTGGAATCTTCTCCACTGATCACTTTGTGGTCAGCTGGAATACCTCGCACTATGTGCTGGCCGTTGTACTTGCGCTCATTGCTGTTTTTGTGGCAACCATCGCCCCTGCCCTGAGGGCAGCCAAGCTCCAGCCCGCCGATGTTCTGAGGGGAGGCTCCCTGTGATAAATCTCCAAGCCATAAAACTCTCCAAAACGCTCCTGCTTCCTTCCGGCGAAGTTCCCGCTCTTGTTGAATTCAGCGCCTCCTTCGAGGCAAGGAAGTGCTACGCCGTCACCGGACCGTCCGGCTGCGGCAAGAGCACTCTGCTTTACCTGCTTGGGCTTCTGGACACACCCACAAGCGGAGAGATTATCCTGCATGGGATAGCCACTGGGAAAATCTCGGCTGAGACAAAAACCAAACTCAGAAACCAAAATCTCGGGTTCGTCTTCCAATTCCACTTCCTGCTGCCTGAACTCACCGTCACAGAGAATATTATCCTGCCAGCGCTCAAGTTGGGGCTCCCTGAAGAAGCAGCCACCCTCAGGGCGCAGACTCTTCTCAAAGAGATAGGTCTCGCACAAAAGGCGGATCGTCTCGCCTGGCAACTCTCCGGCGGCGAACAACAGCGCGTAGCCGTAGCGCGCTGTCTTATCAATAATCCGCCTGTCGTGCTGGCTGACGAACCGACGGGGAATCTGGATACACACAACTCTGGCCTCATTTTCGACCTACTAAGCCACGCCTGCATTGATAGGGGGTCCACGCTGATCATTGTCACGCACAACTCTGGCCTTGCCGCAAGGTGCGACGTGGCGCTAAGGCTGAAAGACGGCAAGTTGGTGGAATAGGCTTGAAACAATAAGTCTTTTGAGATAGGATGACTGTTCCTACCGGGTCGGTAGCTCAATTGGCAGAGCAATTGACTCTTAATCAATTGGTTCCGGGTTCAAGTCCCGGCCGGCCCATAACCATTTTAGATTCGTCCAACACAAGCTTTTGGGCTGGCGAACCACAGTCTGACCCTTTAAGCTCTCAGGATGCTCTCTAAAGTCGGGAGATACAAAGACATAGTCATATACAGAATATGGGCCCAGCTGAAAAGTGAGGCCAGGCAATATTATCTCGGATATCTGTGGTTCGCGCTGGAACCGATGCTGATGACCGGCATCTTTTTTCTCGTCTTTGGGTTTCTCTTGGGAACGCGCTCCCCAGAGTATCTGTGGTTCTTGATCACAGGCATGATCACCTGGCAATGGTTCGAGACAGCCCTCAACGAGGGGATGCTGGGCATAAAATTCAAATTGCATATTCTCTCCCAGATGCCACTGCCCAAATACCTCTTCCCCGTGGTGAACGTGGGCGCGGCCACCTGGAAATTTCTGTGCGTATTGGCCGTCATATTGGTTGCCAACGCGATCTGGTGGAAGGGCATATGCATATACTGGCTCATGTTGCCGGTGATTATGCTGGTACAACTGGGAATCATTATAGGCTTATCCTGGCTTTTGGCTGTAGCCACCAGCTATTCCGAGGACACCATCAAAATCACGCAGGCCGTTCTCCGTCTTTTATTTTACTTGTCCGGTGTATTCTTTGCCTCCGATCGGGTTCCCGTGGAACTGCAAGGTGTGTTCTGGATGAATCCAATGGCGGTTCTCATGCAAGGCTATCGTGACATCCTCCTTTACCAGCAGCCACCGGATCTGCCTTCGCTGGCCTACGCCGGGCTTTGGGCTCTGAGCCTGATGGTGGCAGGGTTTGCTCTCTGCAAACATATTGACAAAAGACTCATGAAGGAGGTGGTCGCGTGAAAAAACTTATGACGGCCCACGAGGTTGGGCTTTGCTACAGGCTTCGCAAACAGATTCTGAAGAGCAGTCGCGAGATCTGGGCCCTCAAGTCGCTTTCCTTCGATCTTTTTGAGGGCGAGAAACTGGGGATCATCGGACGCAACGGCACTGGCAAGAGCACCCTTATGAAACTCCTGGCCGGGATTTTCTCTCCCTCCAGGGGCCGCATCACCTGGCATAGGGCCGTTCATGTGGGACTCTTATCGCTTGGCGTCGGCTTTGAGGGCAGCCTGACCGGACGCGAAAATGCCGTCCTGAATGGTATGCTTCTGGGTAAGAGCCGTAAAACCATGCTAAAACGGGTGGATGCCATCAAAGAGTATTCCGAGCTGGGGGACTTCTTCGAGTATCCCGTCAATACCTATTCCTCCGGAATGTTAACGCGCCTGGGATTTGCTGTGGCTATGGAGAGCGATCCAGATGTACTGCTCTTGGACGAAATCCTGGGAGTGGGTGATGCCAGTTTCCAGGCCAAGTCGGAAAAGACTCTTCGGGAAAAGTTCAAAGGGGAAAAAACCGTGGTGCTCATCTCTCACGACGGAGGACAGATTCTTCACGTGGCCACCCGCGTCATTTGGATAGAAGGGGGAGTCGTACATATGTCTGGAGATCCCGAAGAAGTTATCGCCAAATACAATGAGGCGGTAAAGTAGGCACGTCGCCAATCTCTAACCGGATTTTCCCAGTCTTTCCAGATATTGATTTTCTATTGGCTCCCTCCATTGCCCTTCATATTCTTCTCCCAAGGTTTCTTCTGCGGGGGGACAAATTCCACCGACTTGGCTTTGATGTCCACCACGCAGGGGGACTGCGCTATCTGATGAAATTTTTGCGGATCAAAACGCCATTTAAGGGACTTGGGCAACTGCGCCACCACCAAAGCTTTCTCTCCAGCCACGATCAACTCTACTTCCGTATCCCCCGAGAATGCCAATAGTTCCTTTTTGAGATCCTTCAGCCATTCCAGGCAGGAGGCACCGCCTTTTATGGTAAAAACAACCTTCTTGATAAGGGAGGGCAGGTTATCCCTGAGAACCTTCAGGCTATCAACACTAAACCGTTTTTCTCCATTCTGATCGCGGACCATGCCCGTCGCCACAACGACCGCACCATCCGCAAGCATTCCCCCGAAAGCCGCATAGGACGATGAAAATAACGACATCTCATAGGCGTTTGTCTGAGTGGAGAGCTTAAAGAGCGCCCAGGGTTGATTATCCCGCTTGGAAAACTTTTTGGTGACATCACTGATCACTCCGCAGAATCTGAAATTCTTTTTATCCTCAACTGTTTTGAGATCGTCCGCTGTATTTATTGCGCTCGCAAGCCCCGGATATTCATCAAGCGGATGCCCACTCAAATAGAAGCCAAGCAACTCCTTCTCATATTGCAACCGCATCTGGAAGGGCAGGGGATCCACGGCCTTTCCCCTGGGAAGCTCCTCCTCAAGGCTGAACAGCATCCCCTGATTGGCGTCTTTCTTCTCTCCCGCCTTCATCAATTCCTCCAGATTCTCGATCAGATAGGCCCGCTCCTCCCCCAAGCCATCGAATACACCGCTTTTAACAATGTTTTCGACCACTCTGCGGTTGACCGCTTTGTTTCCAAGTCGGCTCATAAAGTCCGCGAAACTCTTGAAAGGTCCTTTTGTTCTTCTTTCCTCTATGATCTTAGCCGCACCGCCTTCGCCAACGCCCTTTATGGCACCCAAACCAAAGAGAATTTCTTTTCCAACCGGGGTAAAGTTCAACCCCGATTTATTGATATCGGGACCCAAAACCCTTAGTCCCATCGCGGCGCACTCTCCAATAAACTTGGCCACATTGTCGGCGTTTCCCAGCTCGCAACCCAGTACTGCCGCCATGAACTCCGTGGGGTAATACGCTTTTAGATAGGCAGTCTGATAGGCAACAATCGCATAGGCCGCCGAGTGCGACTTATTAAAACCATATCCGGCGAATTTCTCGATCAACGCGAAGAGCTCCAGCGCCTTTTCTTTGGGAATGTCATTGGTTTTGGCACAACCCTCCACAAAGATATTCTTCTGTTTTTCCATCTCCTCTATCTTCTTCTTTCCCATGGCACGGCGGAGAATATCCGCGCCTCCCAGCGAGTATCCGGCCAGAATCTTGGCCGCCTCCATCACCTGCTCCTGGTAAATCATGATTCCATAAGTCTCCTTGAGCACATCCCCCATGAGCGGATGTGGATAGACAACCTTGCTGGGGTCTTTTTTGCCCTCGGCGTAGTTGGGGATAAACTGCATGGGCCCTGGGCGATAAAGGGCGATGATGGCGCTGACATCGTTGATGTCCGTCACCCCCACCAGCTTCAGGGTGTTTTGCATACCACTCGATTCCAGTTGGAATATGCCCGGGGTGCGGCCCTGGCGTATAATGTCGAAGACCCTGGGGTCGTCCATCTTTCCTATCGCTCTGGCCAAATCAAAATCGGGGGCCGCGTATTCTCTGACAAGTTTTACGGCGTCTGAAATTACAGTAAGCGTCTTTAGCCCCAAAAGATCCATTTTCAAGAGCCCCAGTTTCTCCACCATACGCATATCATACTGCGTGGTAATGTCTTCTTCCTGCAGGGTCAGGGGCAGGTACTCGACCAGGGGCTTCTCCGTAATGAGAATACCGGCGGCGTGCTTGCCGGTGGAACGCGTCATTCCTTCGATGATCGTGCCATTCTTATAGATCTCCTGGGCAAGCGGGTTGGCTTTGAGCTCGGCACTAAACTCCGGGTTCTCAGCCACATCCTCCAGCTTCCACGCGTGCTGCGTCTTCGGATTGATTCCTTCTGGAACCATCTTGGCTATCCTGTCGGCTTCTGAGAAGGGCACGTCCTTCACGCGGCAGATATCCCGTATCACCATCTTGGCGCCAAAGGTGCCATAAGTCACAATGTGCGCCACATTGTCGTTTCCATAGCGGCTTCGGATATAATCAATCACCTCGCCGCGCCTCCTCATACACACATCCAGGTCTATATCAGGAGGCGAAATACGTTCTGGATTCAGGAAACGCTCAAAGAACAATTTGAACTTGAGCGGCTCCGTGTTGCCAATATCACACAGATAACTGACCATGCTGCCAACCGCAGATCCCCGCGCGCTGATGGGAATCCCCGCGCGCACCGCCCACGCCACGATGTCGCGCACGATAAGGAAATAATCCACAAACCCCATTTTTTTGATCATTGCCAGCTCATAGTCGAGCCGTTCGGAAACCTCCCGGGTTCTTGTGTCCAAAGAGTTGGGATCGTAGGCGACGCCATACTTTCCCGGCAGCTGCGCAGTGCAGCTCGCGTGAAGAAGTGCGAAGTGCTCTGCGTACTTGGACTTCTCCTCGGGAGTCATGTGGTACCGCGGGTAATTGTTCTTCTTGAAATCAAAGGCAACATTGCACCTTTCGGCTATCGCCTGGGTATTCCTGAGGAGCATCGGTTCCTCCCCGAAAATCGCCTCCATCTGCCTGGGGCTCTTGATAAAGAACTCCTGCACACCAAATCGCATCCGGTCAGGGTCGGCCAGCTTGGCGCCTGTCTGGATACACAGCATGATATCGTGGGGAATCGCATCCGTGTCCTCCACATAATGACTGTCGTTAGTGCATACGGCCATCAACCCGTAGTCCTTGGCCAGCTTCAGCAACATCGGGTTGAGCCTCTTTTGTTCCTCAAGCCCGTGGTCCTGCAGTTCTATGATAAACCTCTCCTTGCCGAAGATCTCCAGAAATTTCTCCAGATAGTATTTCGCCTTATCAATCTCCCCATGAAGCAGGTGCTGGGGAATCACTCCGTTCATACATCCGCTAAACCCGATCAGTCCGGCGGAATAACGCGCCAGTGTTTCCAGATCCATTCTGGGTTTGTAATAAAACCCCCTTAAGTGGGCGTCCGAGACCAATTTGATGAGATTGTGATACCCCGTATTGTCCATGGCCAGGAGGCCCATGTGAAAGATTCTCCCCTGCAATGAGCCTCCCCCTCTCTTCCCATAATCGTCATCGTCGGCTCTCGTACGCTGGAGATGTTCCGTGTTCTTGTGATCCACCACCAGGTAGCATTCGCAGCCGATGATCGACTTCATATTCATCGCCTTGGCCTTCTCGTAAAACTCGATCGCGCCAAACATATTTCCATGATCGGTGAGCGCTATCGATTTCATACCCAGGCTGGAGGTGTACTGCAAGAGCCTTCCAATCTTGGCACAACCGTCCAGAAGCGAGTAATCGCTATGGACGTGCAGATGGACAAAATCGGACATGAATGTATTATGGCGCTGCTTTGATTTTGTGGCAAAGATTTTCGAGAGGAGAAATCACTGCAAAATCACTGCTCCACAGTGATTTTGGGCTCCTCACCACGGGTTTGAATCCATCGGCTGTATTGATTCTGTCACACCAGCGGAACGAGAAAAATACGCCACGCCCGTTAATAGGTCTATAACGCTCCTTAATCACTTTTATCTCACTGTTTATCAGTGATGATTGGGTATTGTCGCCTGTATTATATTGGGCCATGAAAGCCCCCTGAGAAAAACTATTGTACTTATTGAACATATAAGACATATGTGAAAACCCGCTGCTGATTCCTTTGGTTGGAAGAAAGCGAAAGTATACTTGGGGCATTATATCAGGTTTTGGGAGAGGGGGGTATCGCCCACCACGTACCATTCTTTACTCCACAGGTCGTATTTGATATAGTTCCCCCATGTTCTCAAAGTATCTCCCGCACTCCTGGAAAGATTCCCAGTCAATCGCCATCATGGCGGGTCAGGGCGGGAAAGACTCCTACCCGTGGCTGATGGCCAGCGCCGCCATCAAAAGTGGAATCCCCGTCAAACTTGTATCCTTCAAGGGCGAGACATCTCCGGAACTGGAAGCTCTTTTTGCCCCCAAAGATGTTGCGCGCGTAGCCATAGGCGATATGGGGGGGCTTTTAAACGCACTCAAAAAACTTGGGGCCAGCGGAGCTGTCATGGCAGGACGCGTCAGCCCCGGACACGTATTAAAGGGAGTATTTCCCGACCTGCGCGCCATGTCCATATGGGCCAGCCTTAAAGAGAAGAGCGCCGAGGCCATACTGAAGGCCATTGCAGACGAAATCCAAAAGGACAATATAGAGGTGCTCGACGCCAGGATATTCATGGACGGACTCATGGCAGGGAAAGACACTATGTCCAAGGGAAAGGAACCTTTAAAGGAGGGGGATGTATCCCACGCTATAAGAATTGCAGAAGCTGTTGCAGATCAAGACATCGGGCAATCGATAGTCACCCGAAAGGGCACCGTTTTAGCCGTCGAAGCCTTTGAAGGAACCGATGCCATGATAGCTCGGGCCGGACAGTACCGTGAAGGTAACAAGATTTTTGTAAAAACGGTTAAGAAGAATCAGGACTGGCGGTTTGACGTCCCTATTTTGGGGCCCAAAACGCTGGAATCCATCATTGCCGCCCATATCGGTACCGTTGTGCTTAAGGCAGAAGGCGTTATCATGGTTCAGAAAGAGGAGATCCTCAAAGAAGCATATCTTAACAAGATCACCGTTCTAGGTTATTAAAAATATTAACTTTTGGGGCTGACCTAGGTAATGGGTGTATAATAGACACCTAGATGAATAAAAGTCATTACAAGATAAGCAGATATAAACAAGACCGGCTGACAGAAATGTTCGTGGCCGCAGCAACGGCTC
>Ga0181520_10004143_pt1 | contig 24636 bp, 20 predicted proteins | sample PEATcosm2014_Bin_29_FD_132451 | JGI IMG/M metagenome (GOLD analysis project Ga0181520, IMG submission 132451) | Peatland microbial communities from MTU Mesocosm Facility, Houghton, MI, USA - PEATcosm2014_Bin02_30_metaG | ecosystem: Environmental > Terrestrial > Soil > Wetlands > Peat | place...
ACCCGCGCCAGCGTCCCATCCAGGCTGTCGCCCAGCCAGTTCAACACCACGCACAGCACCACCAGCAGCAGCATGCGGCGGTCATACCGCGCCAGCGCGTAGCCGACGCCCGCGGCCACTTGCGCGCCCAGACCCAGCAGCGTCAGCCCGTCCGAGGTGACCCATCCGGGCGCCCGCTCCGCCATCCACACCAGCGCACGCTTCTCCAGCGACGCCGTCAGCGCCCCATTCACTCGTCGCGCCGTTCGAAATGTTGCCTGCTGCTTCCCTGTCACCGTCGTCGCATTCATCGTCGTGTCCTTTCTGAGCCAACACCGTTACTGCCTGCGCAGCGCATTGCACGTGGCGCGCAACGTAAACTCGAGCGATTCCCGCGGCACGCTCCCCACAAACGGCCCAATCGCCCACCCCAGCCCGGCCGGGGTCGCCCGCGTCAGCGACACCGACTCGATCTGCATATACAGCCCGCCGCCGCGCTCCTCGTAGCTCCAGTAAGTATTCAGCCGCCACAGAAATCCGTGCTCCTCGCTCGGGCCGAGCGCGCGTTCCTGCGCCGTTCCCGGCGCGTCGATCTCCGCAATCCGCGTGCTGCGCGAAATGCTGTATCCGTGCTGCGCGTCCAGCCGCGCGAACGTAACGTCGTAGGCCGTATCCATCACCACCGTGATGACGTGCTTCTGCCGCACGCGCATCATCACCTGCATGTAGTCGCCCTGCTGTGCGATCAACTTCGCCTGCACGACCTGCGGCGCGTAGACCCGCGGATAGGCGCCGAAGTCCTTCATCAGCCGCTCAAAGTCAGCGGCCCTGGCTCCCGGGACAAACGCCGTTCCGCGCCAATCGTGCAGCATCGCTCCCGGCAGCGCCGAACCTGCCGCCGGAGCAATCTGCTCGACGACCAACTCTCCCCGCCGCAGCCGCTCCGCATCCACCGGGACCAGAAACGCCCCGGCAGTGTGGTGCGCCTGCGCCAGCCGCGCCTCCACCGCACCCACATATTGGTTGAACCCTGCAACCGCCCCTGCAGAAGGCCCCGCCGCCGCGCACACCGGTCCAACCGCCAGCAACACCATCCCGCCCAGCAAGCTAGAGATTCGGAGATTCGAGATTTGTTCGCGCTTCATGTACTCCACCATCCTCCGCGCCGGCGTTTGGCGCAATGCAAGCAACCTCACTTGTTTCTCACCCGGCAAATGATTGCAAGCAAGGCAGTTCGCGAGAGTGGTCATTTGCCCGCCGGTCTTGAATCGATGGATCGATCAGCTACACTGGTCGTCGACCCGATGTCCAACCCACCCGCAGACCGGCGTTATCGCTTTGGAACCTTTGAAGCCGACGGCAGCACCGGTGAACTTCGCCGCCAGGGGATTCGCATTAAGCTGAGCGCGCAGCCCTTCCAGGTGCTGCTCCTGCTGCTCGAGCGCCCCGGCGAACTGCTCACTCGCGAGCAGATCTCGCGCGAGCTCTGGCCGGATGGCACCTTCGTCGACTACGACCACGGCGTCAACTCCGCCGTCAACCGTATCCGCGAGGCCCTGGGAGACACCGCGGGCAACCCCCGGTTCATCGAGACCCTGGCCCGCCGCGGATATCGCTTCGTCGCTCCCGTGGAGCCGATCCCCGTCAACGCCGCCGCATCATTCCCCGCGCCGGCTTCCAACTCCCCAGCTGCACCCGAACCTGCCATAGCCCCGGCGGCGTCCGAGCCTGGGCTGTTCACCAACATTCTTACTTCCCCCGAAGAGCTGCCCCGCACCTCGCACTCCGTGGTGCAAACCCTTTTCGTGCTGCTGCAACTCATGTACGTCGGTTTCTACGTCGGAGCGCTCGCCAACCTCCCGGAGATCGATGAACTCTTCTCCCCTTTGCCCCAAGAATCGCGGATCATCGCCGGCATCATCGTTACTGCCGCCGTCCTGATCCCGGTTCGCGCCTTTCTACTGTCTGCGGTCTTCTTCCGTCCGCCTCGCGCACGCCAGAAACTGCTCCGCATCTGGCCGTTTCAGTTGCCGTTCGATGTGGTGTGGTCGTTATCGCCCTTCCTGCTGCTGCATCACATCAGTCTGGGCCTGGCTCTTTCCTGCACCGCTCTTCTGGTCTACTCGCCCTTTGCCCAGCGCTCGCTCATCCTGATGGGCGCGGGCGGCGACCCACCTCCCACCCCGGCAACGATCCGCTAAACACAGCCTGCTATTGCCGCCAAACTATTGACAAATAAAAGCTAACCGCATAGCATCGCGGCCACACAGGTTTTCCTTGACATTCCATTCCGGCGCGGCACTCGTTGCACCCAAACGGCCCAATTCGTCACCTTTGGCCCTTCGCGACCGCAAGCCGGCAATAGTTTTTTTTCGATTTCCCGGCAACTCACCAACTTCTGGGCCACATAATCCGTATATGGCATTGGCATCGAGGTGAACGAATGATGACTCCGCTCGAAGTTGCTCCGCTGAAGACCTTCCTCCGCCGTCTGAGTTTCATTGTCCTTGCAGGTCCGCTGGTTGCACCTGCCAGTCTTAACGCCCAAGCCCCTGCGGCGAAGCCGGCCGCCCCCACCCCGAGCACAGCCTCCGGCTTCTCGATCGAAACCGAGATGCTCACGTACCGCGCTCTCGAATCCAACAGCGAGGCCATTGCGTGCGACATCGCTGCCTACCTGCACGGGACAACGGTCAATTTCTCCAACCCGCCCCAGGGATCCGCCTGCAACGTCGCCGGCAACGGAGCCAAAAGCAGTGTGATGGTCTTTCCTTTTGATCGGGCCGTCTTTTCCGACTTTCAGCTCTGGCGGGCCGACATGCAGACCATGACCGAAATCGAGCGCCGTGGCGCCGACGCCTGCTCCGCTGCCAGACCTGCGCCCCAACCCGCACAGCAATCCGCACCGCCGGGTGTGGGCAGCCGCGGCTTGACTGCCACTGCGCCCCCCACTCCCAGCTCGTTGCTGGGCCTCACCCCCGGCGGTTCCGCGGTCGCCGGCGCCGAGGGCATTCTCGGCCTGTTTGCCTCCGACCATTCCGCCGAGCCGGTGGGTGGCACCATCGAAGACCAAGCCATGATGGATAACGTGAGCCGAGAACTGCGTGCGGCCAATGTGGCCGTGATGATGCCCTCAATCTATACGCCCTTCGCCCTCAGCTCCATCGACCCGGCGCGCTCGCCGTTCGCAAACGCCCTGGACAAGGTGTTGCACACCCGCGATTGCCTGGTTGCGTCCAAAGGCGCCGCCGATCCGGACGTCAAGAACATCGACGGCTTCCTCGCGTCCCTTTCTGCGGGTCCCAGCGAGCCGGCGGCCAAACCCGCCGCCCCGGCATCCGCCGCGACCACTGCTGGTCCCGCTGCTGGGACCGCAACTCCCACCGCGGCAGCCTCGACCAACTCGACCGGGCCGTCTCATCTGCAGTCGGTTCTCTCCGCGGACGGGCTGGCACAGCGCCTCGGTGCCGATCCCCAGACCGGACTGATACCCGACTCCGCGCCTCAGCACATCCTGCTCCTCAAGGCGCTGGAGTCCGGCGGATCGGTCAACCATTCCTCCAACATCTTCGGAACGAAGATGAGCTACAGCGGCGGCTCGGTTGGGACCTTCGCGCTGTTCGACCTCAAAGGCGAATTGGAGTGCTCCGGCAATGTGTATGACTACGCCGGGTACACCTCCGCGAAGAACTTCAACCAGCAGCTCCGCAACTACAAACCCGACCCATCCGCGCAGGTCATCTTCCAGCGTGGCAGTTGCCGACCGCAGTAAGGCACGGCGCTCGGCAGAAGGTCGGCGATCTCTACGAAGATCGTGTCAGTTTCCGGCTTCAGGGTTGCGTCCAGGTTCACCGGGGGTTCGCGCCTCCGGTGGATCTCTTCGTCCCGGAACGGGACCGTTGATTCCATCGTTACTGCCACAATAAGGGGATTCCCGCCCGAATCCTCGGATGACAAGATAAATCAGCATCCGGAATAACTCGAGCTTGCTATCCAACCCGTCCGCCATGGACGGAGGTGCGACTCATCCGGCAGCAGCTCGGTCAACCTATGCAGGAAGTTCTCGCAGTGAAGGAAGAGCGGCAGGTGGCCCCCAGTGGTGCCGAGCCGGCAACGAATGGGGATCGTCGTTCGATGGACCAGGCCCGACCCAGCAGGCGCAACGCTGAACCCAAAGCGCCATTTCTATTCGGAACCATCCATGCCGAATTGCCCGAGTGCAGCCCTGCGGCCGCGGTGCTTGCCTGTTTGCGGCAGCAAATCGCCGCTGAGGACCTGGCCGGCCGCGGCCTCGATACCGGCCCCATTCACATCACCCTGCGCTACGGAATCCAGGGCGAGGATATCTCCGCAGTCGAATCCATCCTGAGGGAACAGCCGCCCATCTGCGGCCGGTTGGGTGCGACCTCCGCCTTCCCTCCCTCCGCGGCCAGTCCCGGGGTCGCTGTCATCTTCGCCAGCATCGAATGTCCTGAGCTCCATGTTCTCAATCGGCGCCTGGGAGAGGCCGTCGACTTCATCGAGATGGCTTATGACTACGAACCCCACGTGACCATTGCTTATGTGAGGCCGGACGCCGTGGCGAAGTATATCGACAACCCCATCACCGCCGGACATACCTTCGTCATCACAGAAGTAGTCATCCGCACAAAATCAAAAGAAGAGACGATCGTTACCCTGTCCGAGTAGGTCCGCGGTTGGCAGTTCGCAGCGCCGAAGCTCGCCGCTCTGCGCAACGGAGCGGTTCCCCGGCAGTTTACGCCGAGGCCACATACTGCAGACCCGGGCGCGGCACTGCCAATTGGATCTGCACCAATCCGGCAGCCGGTTGGGTGCCACGGAGTTTCATGCCTGCAGTCTCCACGCCGGTACGAGCGTACGATTTCTCGCAGTCCTGGCTCGACGGCCCGCGCATGTTTCCCTCCAGGTAAGCCAGACCCGGGCAGCGTGAGCAGGAGCCTCCGCCATGCGAGCACGTGGAACACACTGGCAGATCGGCCATCGTAATCGACCGCACTTCGTTCATCTGCGGAGAGTGCTTCCAGATGTCGATGAACTTCGTGGTGCGCACATTGCCGGTGGGCAGCGGAAACTGCACACAGGGATACACCTCGCCATACGGCGAAACGTAGCAGGCGGTGTGGCCGGCGCTGCATGGCAGCGTGTTCATCGCGTCCTCTTCATCCATTGGCCCAGCGGGCGGCGCGCAGAACTCCTCCGAGCTCATCCCGAGCAACGACGCATCACGGAATACCTGCTCCAGTTCGGCGCGTTCAATATTCAAATTCAAAATTGAGCGGTCGCCGTCCATCATGGGAGTGATGGTCGGGTCCACCGTGTACTCGGCGCCCGCCTCCGCGGCCAGTGCCTGCACCCCCTGATAATCGCCAAAGTTCTCGCGCATCAGCACGTTCGCGAAGATCACCTTCACTCCGCGCTCTGCCAGCAGCTTTGCGCCCCGCATTGACTTCTTCAGCGATCCCGGCAGTTTGGTAATTGCGTCATGCACCTCGGCGCGATGCGAGTACACGCTGATCTGCACGGATTCCATCGTCAGCGCCGCAATCCGGTCGGCCTCTGCTTCGTGGATCATCACCGCGTTCGTCTTCAGCTTGACGCAGAACATCAGCCGCCGCGCGTGCTCCAGTATCTCGAAGAAGTCCCGCCGCATCAGAATCTCGCCGCCGCTGATGGTGAGGAAGAACACGCCCGCCTCGGCCATCTGGTCCAGCAGGTCCTTGATCTCGGCCGTGCTCATCTCGCCATGATCGTCGTGGTCCAGATAGCAATGCACGCAACGCTCGTTGCAACGATAGGTCAAGTCGAGTTGAACGCCCAGCGGGATATTCAGCCTCTGGGCGGTGTTGCTCATCTCCCGGATCATCGCAATCATGACGCCTCCTCGATCGGTGCGTTCGAGATCTTCAGGATGCCATGCTGGGCCAGCCCCTGCACCAGTTCTTCGGCATCGGGAAGAGCCACGGCCGGATCCACCTCGAAAGCCGCGCACACGTGCTGTTTGACGATCTCGTCCAGCGGAGTCACGCCATCCGCCGCCTTCCAGATCGCTGCCGCCGTCGCATTCAAACTGAACAGCGTGGAATCGCGGGCCGACATAATCATCATCTCGCCGCCCAGCATGCGTGCTGCTACTTCCCGGCTTCGTGCGATATAAACAGCGCTCATGCGATCAACTCCCACACCCGGTCATCGGGGAAAAAAGTCAGGCGTTGCACCGGGACGCTCTGCACCAGTTCGCAAACAGAGTCAAACACCTGGCCCACCAGCTCGGTATCGTGCGCGAAGAACAGCACGCTTTCCAGCACTGCCCGCGTGGCGTCCGCCGCGCCCACAGCTTCGATGCGATTCTCCGGGCCCTGCGCAAGCAGGTAGAGCGCAGCCAGGGGTGCGCGAACATTCTCCCCCGGCTTGGCCAGTTCCCCGGCGAAGGGCGTGCCATACGCGACGTACCCATCGCCTTCCCGCCGCAGGTACGAAATCTCATCCGTCAACAGCGTGGCGTCGGGCGGAGCCAGCCGCGAAATCGTCGTCTTCCCTGCTCCGGACACTCCCGCGAACAGAAATGCCTTGCCGTTGCGGATGGCGCTCGACGCATGCACCAGCAAACCACCTTGCCTGGCCAGCAGCAGCGAATGCACCACGCGAAATGCAGCATCGATGGCATAGGGGCTGGCCGCCAGTTGTATCTGTCCGCGGCGCAGCGCCGGATCCAACTCCGCGTGAAAATCGCCACGCTCCAGAATCCAGCGGTTGTGTTCAAACTGCACGCTCAAATCGACGTCGGCGTCGTCCGCGCCCGGCAACTTGCTGGGCGGGACCACGTCCACGTCGAACTCGAAGCTGGGATCGGCGGCCGGATTCATGAAGCCGCCGTAGCGATTCTCAAGTACCTGGAGAAATTCGGGGCTGCTGGTCCGGACCAGCACCGGCATCGCACCAATTTCGACGATGACGTCATGCGCAATTGCGGTGGTCATCCATTCCCCCACGCCAGCCGCTGCCGCCGGTGCAGCCTTAGCAGCATCCACGTGGCAACTTCTGACCGGGCTGCGACCCATGCTCCAGCCCGCTGCCACCAGGCCGCAACGACTGGAACCGGCTGGCCGCCTCGGTGGATCGAAACCACCTCTCCCAATACGTCCTCCGCGCAGAAAGGAGCATCCTCGAAAGAGTGCGAATCCCCGCGCGCAATCAACTGGTCGTCCCGTATGCCGACCAATCGGTGGGCAACCAGGCTGCCGTTCCGATAGAAGAGCGCGATCCGGCCCGGGACAAGATCTGCCGCGCTGCGCCGGTGCACGGTCAGGACGTCTCCCGGCCACACACACGGCAGCATACTCGCCCCGTTCGCCTGCAAGCGTAATTCTCCAAATTGGCGGATGACCTCCGCGGCCAGATCGCATTTGGCCGCGCTGTAAACCTCTCCGGCCAGTTGCATAGGATACCTTCCCACCTTCAAGAATCCCTTTGGTTTCGACTCCCCATCGACAGCTGGCGAACTACTCGGTGCCGCTTACGATAGCTTCCGGTTGCTGTGGCAGCCGGATTGCGTGGACTGCACCTTGCCGCAACTCAGGGCGCTCGTCTCAAAAACGCTCTCGTGGCGGAATGCTGGCTTCTGATACGGCGTCTTCTGCACGGGCGCTTGCACCGAGTTGGACCGCTCACCTTGATTCATCTTCATCCTCTCTCCTCTTTCCTCTGTTCGTAAAAGAGCGTCCCTTGTCTCTACTGCGCCGATTGTACGCCGAGGAGGTTTACCGTCGCCTCGGCCCCTATATAGATACTTAGATGCTGCCAGGCTAAAAGCTAGTCTGGAGCGTTTGGATGGCGCAACCGCCGGAATCCGTCAGGCTGAACGCCACTCCCGTATTGGAACTCGTAAAGTCGTTCTGGTTCATAGTCGCCGCAGTGGAACTCTGAACGCTGCTGATCGTTGTACCACCACTGATTCCTGTTCCAGTGATGGTGGCGCCAACGTCACCGGAGGTGAAGATACCCGACGTTGCCGTGATATTGGCGGAGAACCGCGTGTCGTTGCCGGTGACGGTTCGAGCGCAACTTTGACTGGCAAGCGTCGCGAAGTAAATATTGGCTGCCCCAGCGGGACTACTCGCATTGTTGTCGATGATGATGCCGCTGGTTCCCGAAGCCTGGACCACGGTGTTGGCTGTGGTTGGCGCGGTCGTACTGAAGGTCTGTGAGCCGCTATTCACGTTGAAAGACATCAGGCAACCGGTGCCAGTGGGGCAACTAATGGGTGCGGCGGTTATGTTCGTCCCCGTCTGGCTCACGAAAATCAGGTCGTCGGTACCGTTGTCGAACTCCGTGGTCGGAGAGCAGTTCGCCGTAGCCGTGCCGCTGAGAACCGGCCCGGTACTGACGGTACCGAAGGCCCCACTGGTGATGGCCACCCGGAAGAGCGTGGGCGCAACCGTGGCCGTCGATGCGTTGATGCTGTCGGCGCACACATAAAGGTTCCCGCTGGGACTCGTCGGGGTGCCGCTGGTGTAGTAACCGTTGTCGAATTGGCCGGCGTACATGACAAGGGTGTCGAGCGAGGTCGCCCCCCCGGTCCCCAGGTAGGCGTACGAGGGCGTACTGGTGTGCGTGAAGGCCGCGGGCAGAAGGATCACGTTCGCCGTATCGTGAGTCGGCCCTTGTCCGTGCGAGGTGAAGACGTAAACCAGCTCGGCGCTCGAGTCCACGATAATGTCGAAGCTGTGCGTGGCGTTGGCCTTGTTGAGGGTAGGGCTCAACACGACCGTGCCCGACTGCGACACGCTCGCGATGCCTTCGGTCGCCGCGTCTATTCCGACAAAGACCAGTCCAGACGTGCCGCTGTCCAACACCGGCGAGCTGAGAGGATCATTGGCGAGAACTGTGGCCGGGAACCCGCCCGAGGACACTTCGTTGACCTCGGTGGTGTTGGTCGCGCCGTAGTAGCTGTGGAACACGTTTTGGAACTTGTGCAGCACCCCTTTGGCATCGCCCACGTAGATTGCATTGCCCGAATAGTCATAAAACGGAGACGAGGTGGTATCGGCGTTGCCCGGGGTGAAAGCAATCCAATTGGCGCACGGAGCAGTGCAATGCGTGCTGGCGTTGGTGGTGGTGCTCTTGGCTGTGATCTGGGTAACCGTCACATTCGTGGGGGCGCTCGGCAAATCCATGACCACAAGGCTGGCCGTCGTGCCGATGGTAGCCACAAAGGCCACCTGGGTTCCATCCAGCGACAGCACAGGAGAGGTCACGACCGTGCCTGCATTCAGGTTCACGGCGGCTATCTCTTCCGGTGCTGCGCCACTGCAGCCGCTATACAGGTTCGTGTAGATGTCGATGCTGGCCGCTGTGGCCGATCCGGCAACGCCGGTCGGGTACACAACATAATCTGAGCAGCTTGCCCCAGTTGCGCCGGAAGACGAGTATTTTGCCGGGAAAACGCCCGCGGTACCAACGGCGGCCTTGGTTGGCAGCATCGACCAGTCCAGATTCAAACCGGATGCAGTGCCAGAGAGCGACGACGTCCCAACTCCGGTGCAACTGGTGAGGGTCAGGAACATCGCCGTCACAACCATCAGCGTAAGTGCCGAGGCCCACCGGCGCCGCCAGAACAAGACCGCCACCAACGCGATCGTCAGGACGACCGCCAACTGTAGGGCGCCCCGCACCGTTCGATTGCTCGACCGCCATGCCGAGAGCGCCTGCGGGAGGAACGGCGCGCTGATCATGCCCGCATCCTCGGTACGGCCGTTGCCCGTGAGCCCCGGCCGAAACGCGCGAGCCTGCTGCTGGATCGGCATCGAGCGCCGAATTTGCTGAATCTTATAGCGAGGGTCGCTCACCGTCGCGGACCACTGTGCGTATCTTCCTGCCCGGTTCGCCTCGTCCGCTGTGCCGGGGTTCGAGAAAATGACGCGGTGCGACGACCAATCCTCGGGAATGCCGGAAATCTGCGCGTTACCCGCGGCGCTCGCCGTGGTGGTCCCTGCCCACATTGGAAGGCTACAGGCAGCGGTCACCGCTAACGCTGCAAAGAACTTCAGGATCGCCGGCCGAGAACGATTTGCAGTCCACATGGCAGGCATTCTCCCGTTCACGCATGCCTGGGCCGTACGCCTTTCCACCCATCCCTCTGTCTGCTCGATCGCCATCCCTGCCCCCCCGCAGTTCAATGAGACATCAGCTTTGATTGAGGAATCTGCCCAGCCAGAATTCCAGATACTCCCTCGTACACGTCGGCCCCACGTAGGAACGCCAGTCAATCGTACAAACGCCGGAACACCGTGGTCCGGATACACCTACCCAGAGCGCTCCGCCTCGCGGATAAAACCAATATAAGCTCTTTGTTTATATGGCTTACGCCCGACTCGACAGAGACGGACACATGCAATCTGAAGTTTGACACAACAATCCACCGTGCCTCATCTTACCCTAGCAGTTGCCGATGACCAAACAATACCACTTTTAGGTCGGCCCAACAAGCTTCCCTCATTAGAATGAATCTGGGCGGATACCAGTTGGATGCCCTTCGTTTGGATCGTGCGTAAGTCCGGGATTTTGTTCGCGGCAGACGCGTGGGCTGAACTGAGAGGGACTCGCGTCACCATGCCTGACCTAACGGCACCAGGTTCAGACCAGCAGTTGCTGCTCCAATGCGTCCGCGCCAACCGCGACGCGTCGGATCGCGTCAAAGTGCTGGCCCAAACCGTCACCGACTGGAACGCGCTGGCCGATGCAGCGGAATACCATGGGCTCGCCGCGGTCCTTTACCGCGCCCTCGATCGCGCCGCTCCCGGGCTGGCGCCGGAAAACATCCAAAATCGCCTGCAAAATGGCTATCGCGATTCCGCAAGGCGCAATCTCATCCTCACTACCCAGCTGCTTGCGCTGCTCGACATCTTTGCCGCCGAAGGCATTGCCGTCCTGCCCCTGAAGGGCCCAGCCCTGGCCGAATTGCTCTACCCCGACCCGCTGCTGCGGACCTTCTCCGATCTCGATCTCCTGGTTCGGGAGCAGGATGTCCCCGCCTCCCTGCGCGTCCTCGCGCGGGAAGGTTACACCCTCAGTCCCCGCCTGGCGCGCCTGCCGTTTCGCGCGCTCATGCGCCTGGATTTCCAGTTGTTGCTCCATCATCCGCGCAAAGCGCCGGTGGATCTTCAGTGGGACACCGCGCCCGCAGATTTTCCCTTCCGCTTCGATCCGGAGATCCTGTGGCGATCCCGCACCTCCATCTCCATCGACGGCCGGCAGGTTCTCAGCCTCTGTCCGGAGACTTTGCTCCTGTATCTCTGCGTCCATGGCACCAAACACCTGTGGTCGCGTCTGCAGTGGCTGGGAGATCTCGCCCGACTGGTAGCCATGCCGCCCAATTGGGCTGGGGTTTCCAAGCTCGCCGCCGAGGCCGGATGCGAGCGTCCGCTCCTGCTGGGCCTTCTGCTCGCTCACGATCTACTTGACGCGCCCGTGCCGGAAGAGATCGTCGCCCAGGCGCGCGCGCAGCCAATCGTCCAGACACGCGCAAACCAGGTGAGCCACCGTCTGATGCGCATCCCGCCGGTCGAACCGCAAGGCGCGGAATTCACAACCTTCAATGCAGGGATGGCGGAGCGTACGCGTGACAAGTTGCGGCACTATGCCGCCTTGTTCAAGGCTCCCACCGACAAGGAGCTGGAGCTGTTCCCTCTGCCCGAGCCGTTGTTCTTCCTCTACTATCCACTGCGCACAGTGCGCCTTGTCCTCAAATATGCGCAACAGCTTGCGCGCCGCTGAGGCGTCGTCCCCGGCCCGGCACGCCTCCAGCTTCGGGCTGATTGAGCCCCATCAGCCCGGCACGTCAGCCTCACCCAGCCACGCGTGAGACCCGGGGGCATGCGGTGGCGTGCCGACTCACCGATGAGTTCCGCCGTGGTGCGTCGTCGTCAGTTGCGACTTCTCCAGCTCCTTGATGTCCAGTTCGCCGCTCTTGTCCGTATCCAACCGGTCAAACTCGGCCGCCATGAAGTCCAGGAACTCTTTCCTGGATATCTTGCCGTTCTTGTCGGTATCCATTAACAGCAGAAGCTGTTTCACGTCGACCTCGCCCGCCGCGACCTCGGGCGACTGGGGCGTATAGCCGCCGGAGCTCGCACTCTGCCCCAAGGCACCATTTCCCTGGGTCAGTGCTTCCATCGCGCAGAACCCCGCTGCAAGCGGGATCAGCTTCAACATGTTCCTTCGCATCAACATCACCAACCTCCGAAAAACTGGCTCACTATACCATCCACCGATCCCACCCGCCGCTGTGCCGTTGGCGAGGCCTCTTGCATCAATCCGACCGCATCGTCAGTTCTGCGTGCTCGCCGTCGATTCTTGCACCGTGTACCTTCCGCGGGTCGGCCTGCCTGTCGCAGTCACAAGGGTTTCATAATGACGCACCACTCGTCGTGCCGTCTTGGAGTCGTTCGGCGAGTGCCAAGCCCCACCCAGATCGGACTATTCCAATTAATACTTTCCATATTTGTAACCTCAATTCTCCAATAACTGACATCAGGACAATATGAAGTATCCACCGAGGCATACTTTTTCTTTATCTTTCACTATCTGTCCTTATGCGGCCCTTATGTTTCGCTTCATACACTAGGCCTCGGAGGGACAATTGAATGAACCAGCGACTGCTTATATCAGCGGCACTTGCGCTTACCGTATTGCTTTTCTCCACGCAGTCGCCGGCTCAGGCGCCAGCGACTCCTGCTCATCTGACCCACCACGACCTGGCCACTCTCATGGCCAACGCACATACGACCGGTCAATTCAAGCAGCTCGCCGCCTATTTCCATTCTCAGGAATCGGAGTATCGTGCGAAGGCTGCTGCCGAGAAGATCGAGCGGGACCGACGCGCTCAGGTCAATGCTGGCCTCTATCAAAAATACCCGCGCCCCGTCGACTCCGCAGAATACCTTTATGAGTCCTACGTCGCCAGTGCCGATCAGGCCGCGGCCCAGGCGCTGCACTACGATCAACTTGCCTCGCAAAGCACCATGTAAACCGCGCTCCGGATCGAAAATACGGAACACACTTAACGTTCGATGTTAGTTCCAGGTTCTGGTCCTGTGTTATGACACCTTTGCAGCCAGTTGCCAGCATAGCCATGTATCCGCGCAATCTATACCCAGCGAGGCCGATCGCATGACGCCGCGTTCGTCGCTATCCATACCATCGCTTCGTGTCTTCTCATGGCCGCAGCCGCTCAGGCAATTTCTAGTTTCTATTGTTGCAATTGGCTTCGTGACGGTTGCGGCCTATAAACTCCACTTCTTAGTCACTACAGTCGGCTTTGCATATTTTTTCCTGGTAGTGATTACGTCCCTTGTCTATGGCATTTGGCAGGCTACCTTCAGTGCACTGATCGCCGTCTGCTGCCTGAACTACTTCTTCATTCCTCCACTTCTATCCTTTGTTGTATCCGATGTCCGCGATTGGCTCGCATTGGCATCCTTCCTGATATCGGTACTCCTGGTGAGCCGCCTCTCTTCCCGGGAGCGCAAGATGGCAAAAGAAGCAACCCTCCAGCAGCTTAAGATGGGCAAGCTTTACGAATTGAGCCGAGGCATCTTACTGTTCGATCTGCACGCTCCGCCCGGGCAGCAATTGGTGCAGCTCATCAGCCGTACATTCGCGACCGAAGACGTTGCGGTATTCGATGCCAACGGAGCCCGATTGGATCACGAGGGGAAATGGTCTCTCGAAGAGCGCCAGGCGGCCAGGACGACTTACCTGACCGACCGTGACTATGACAATCCCCAGGACCACAGCACCCATCGCATCATTCGCATCGGCACCACCTCCGTTGGGGCGATAGCAATTCGCGGCGAACTCGATCCGCTCATCGCCAACGCGGTGGCATCTCTGGCCGCGCTCGCATTTGACCGGCATCGTGCCTATGAGAATGAGGCGCGGGCTCAGATCGCTCAGCAGGCTGAGCAATTGCGAGTCGCGGTGCTCGACGCATTGGCTCATGATTTCAAGACCCCACTTACGGTGATTCGGACCGCCTCATGCGGCCTTCTCGAAATGAGCGGGCTCAGCGAAAATCAGGCTGAACTTGCAGGCCTCATCGACCAGGAGTCGATCAACCTCAACCAACTCTGTACCCGCCTGTTGCAGACCGCGCGACTTCAGCCCGCGCACGTTGGGCTGGATACCGAACCGATACTGGTCTCCCAGTTGGTGAACGATGTCATTGCAGAGCTATCCAGCGCGCTGGCCGGACATCCCATCGAGCTGGCCATCGAAGAATTCGACTCGCCATTGCACGCAAATCGGGAGCTCCTGAAGATCATTTTGACGCAGTATCTCGACAATGCCGCAAAGTACGCCGATCCGAGCACGCAGATAGGAATCACTGTGCGCGAGAGTAACTCCGAACTTCTGTTGTCTGTCCGCAATCGCGGGCCAGTTATCAAGGTTCAGGACCGTGATCGTGTTTTCGACCGGTTCTATCGAAGTCCAGACGCGGCCCGCCAAACGCCTGGAGCAGGTCTTGGTCTGTCCATTGTGAAGAAAGCTGCCGAAGCCCATCGAGGCCATGTGTGGGTCATCAGCACGGAAGACGAAGGGACAACTTTCTACCTGTCGATGCCAACAATTCACCCAGGAGGGATCGAATGCAAGCAGGATTAATTTTGATCGTAGACGATGAAGTTACAATCCGGGTATCACTTCGGGCGACCTTGTCCAACCTTGGTTTTACCACCCTCGAAGCAGGTCGCGGTGAGGAAGCGCTGGCCCTCGTCCGAACCAATCGCGTAGACGCTGTGCTGCTCGATATCAATATGCCGGGCATGAATGGCATCGATGTTTGCAAGAATATTCGCAGCCTTCATCCTCGGCTCGCCATTTTGATGCTCACCGTGCGTCAAGGCGAAGATGACATGGTAAACGCGCTCGACTCCGGTGCGGACGACTACATCACAAAACCCTTTCACCTTCGCGAGTTGACTGCCCGCGTTCGCGCCGCGATACGCGGATCCCTGCCACCCAGCGAAGTACCCGTTCTGCACGTCGGTCAGATTGAGCTCGATCCGGTTCGGCGAACGGTCAAGAAGAGCAATCGCCCGGTCCACTTGACTCCGAAGGAATTCGAATTGACCCAGCATCTTATGAGCTGTGCTGGCCGCCCGATCTCTCATTCGCGCTTATTGAACACCGTGTGGGGACCGGAGTACGGAGATCAGGTCGAGTATCTGCGCACCTTTGTCCGGCAACTCAGGATGAAGCTGGAGGATGACCCCTCCAATCCACAGTACCTGCTCACCGACTCCCGTGTCGGATACCGCTTCGTCGACAAAGTCTAACCAGTCAACCACGGCTGCTCGATCGGCAATCACAACAGGACTATAGATGCGGGAAGCATTCTCAACCTTGCTTCCCCGTGGCGGGTGGCTTTCTGCCGGCTTGTTAGAAGTGCCAGATCAGGTCAGCCGACAGCGTCAGCGCTTGCGTCTTCCCCAAACCGATCGGATTTGGAGCCGCGCCCTGAGACACACCCTCGAGATTCGAAATTGAGGCACCCGGCGATATATTGAGTGCCGTAACTCCGTATTTCGCAAATGCATGGGTATAACTCAGCTCTGGCCGGAAGGTGATGGTGGATCCGGCCCAGAAGTCGAACCCGACCATATGCTCTTCGTATTTCGCAGGGGTCCCAGTGCGCTGGCCCTTGATGTCGTCGACGAATTCGCTGCGAATATTCAGTGACGCGGTGTTCTTCCAGAAATTGTGCTCAATATAGTTCGTGATCGCCCACTCTGGTGCATAACAAACGGCGGACTGCCTGGACGCCGCGAGACGCGGATCCTGACAGACCGCTCCGAAGTTCAGGTTGACGCCCCCGGGGCGCTGAAAAGTGACTTCAGGCCACGGCGTTTTCGCAGTGGGCAGATATTGCCCTGTCGACGTCTCTTGATTGACCGCGTTGTACCAATACATATTCGGAACATCCTTCATGTACTGATACCAGAACTCGGTGTCGGTGTGCCATTTGTCATTGATCCGGTGATACCACGTCTCGTAGTAGGCGGCTAGGTTGTTGTAGGCATACTTGGAGTCGTTAATGCTATTTGCACAACTATTGACTGCGTCTCCACCATGCGACCAGGTATACGTCGCACAAAGGGTGCCGGTGACTCTCGCGTCGGTCGTCCACGGCATGACGTCGCATCCCGGCGAGATCCCTGCTTGCACCGTCAGGTGATCACTTACTTTGACTGTGCCAACCACACCTGTCTGGGTGTAACAGTCGTAGGTGTAGAGAATGGAATGAGAGTAGCTGTAGTTATTGGGCGCGAGCTGCGCTTCAATATCCGGCAGAGACACATACCGGCCCACGCGAATATTCATTCCTTGCGCTACCTTTGGGAAGTAGAAGTCGTAATAAAGCATGACCGGATCAAACCCATACTGACTGTCCTTTAGCAGGAGTTGCTGGCTTAGCATCCCCTTCGCGGTGGTAAACCGGTAATCAGTTCCATAGAGCAGGGTGATGCGGTAGCCCCAGTCGAAATGATCCTTCTGCGCGGTGTTGGGATACCGCTCAAAGTAGAGAGCTCCTTGGTCCAGTTGAATCGTATTTGCATACACGTCATAGGCCGAGGGAGCGTTCGACGCGATACCCTTGGACGCGTTGGTCTTGTTATTGGTCGAGCCGTCCCCCCCGACTTCCACCCAGCCATAGATTTTGTCGATTCCTTTGTTCTGGTTGATCGCCTGCATTAATGGATAAGTCTGGCCATCGGGCACACCGATCGTCGGAGTCCCACCAATAGGCCAGTCGGACGCAGGGTAGGGTGGCGATAGAATCGGCCCTGGATACCCGCGGCGCGGCGCTTGGGGGACAGCCGTCGCCGGTCCGTTGCCGGCCCAGTCCGCCACATAGGAGCGTCCCAGGCGGTGCATAAAGCTGTTGTCGAGCGGATCCGGCGCCGCAACCGCTTCCGTGGCAGTCGGAGCCAACTGGTCCCCCGGTTGCAGCGTCAAGTCCGCGAGCGTGTTGCTCCCAGCTGAAACCGCTGCGGTCTCGACCGAGAGAGCATCCTTGCCACCATCGAGCGTACTGACCTGATACTCTCCGGGAGGCAGGGCGGGAACATCGAACTTGCCCGATTGATCTGTTGTTATCAATGCGACTGTAGCGCCATCCTTGCTCCGAACTGCCACGCGGATTCCCGCGCCAGACGCGCCGTCATCACGAATGACCGAGCCTTGAATGCTACCTGTAGGCGCAACGGTTGGATTGGCGGCGCGCGATGCGGTTGTGGAAACTACAAGGAGAATAGAAGCTAGAATACGGAGTGCCAGACAACGGATTTGTGTCGTAGTCAATATGGTCGGCTCTCTCATCCGTGCCAATCGACATTCGGTCGGAACGGAGTCGTCGATTTGTAAGTGGTTGGTTTTGCGACTACCCGCGGAGAGTTCGGAGCGCGCTAACAACGGACACAGTCAACCTCGAAATCAGGTATCTGCAGTAACAATTGAGCGGGTCGCCGGAAGAATAGAGAAAGCGGCATCGAAATGAATATTGTTTCGATGCCGCTTGTTGGTTGCTAAGTCATCAGGCTCCTATCCGCAATGCTGCCGGATCAGAACTTCACCATTAGGGCGAAGGTCAACTTCTGTTCGTCCTTTCGCAGGTCGGGCTGCCACAAGTAGTAGCCACTTCCTTCGCCGCCCTCGTTCGCGCAGACATTCTTCATATAAGGAATGTCTTTCGCCCCTTGCGCGGCACTCAGGATGGTCCCTCCAGTTATGTTGGAGGTCCCTTGCCCTGGGCTCGAAACCCCAAGGCCGTACCCGGAATCAAACGAAGATGATCCGTTGGTGCAGATGTAGTCGGAAGACGACCCGACTGGCGTCTGCGTGTTTGCTCCCGGAGGCGTCATGCCCTTACGACCGTTCCAGTAAGGAACGTTCGAGTGGCGATAGCCGTACTCCACCAGATAGGTGATGAACTGCCGGGGCATGTAGGTGAAGGTAACCGTGCCGTCGGTAGCTACAAAGGAGTCGCCAGGATTCTGAGAGAAATACGGTGACTCGTTCAGTGCCGTGGCCTCATTGATGATAGGAGTTAGTACCAGGTAGCGCCCCGGGTTATTGATCTGACCACCGCCTACGGTGATGGCCTGCCGGTCGTGGTTGAACCAGGTACGCTCGTACAACATGTAGCCGATAAAGCTCTGCTTCGGGTTGATCGTGGGATACATGCCAGGATTGGATCCGTTGGCTTGCTTGGTATTCCCGTGGCACGAAACACCCTGCGGACTCACGTTTCCGATTGCACTCGGCTGTGTTGTCACGACGCCGCCAACGTATGCTGCTGACTTGCCGAATTCGCAGCCACCGTCGTAGGTGATCGAGATCGCTTCCCGGTCAACAAAGCTGTGTGGCCGCTCGAAGAACTTGAACTCCATGCTGTTGTCGGTGTGCAGACGCGAGCGATTCGGAGCACCCTCGTCATCCTCTCCGAAACCGTAGTTGTTGGAGATCAAATTGAACCATGGCTTCGGGTCCCACTTGATCTGACCTCCCACACCCGGCTTGCTGTTGAAGCGGCCGTAAGTCTGCCAGCCATTGATGAACCACGGTTCAATCTTCAGATGCGGTGTCGGGAAGAATTGCAGCCGGAGACCGGTGAAGAACCAGGGAGTATTTGACGAAACGAACGACGGCTGATACGACCAGTTATCGAAGTTGTAATAGCCGTACAGACCGATGTAGGACATAAAGATGCCCGCATCGACATTGACCCCGTGCAAGTGGTTGATGTGATAACCGCCGTACATTTCGGCCATATAGCGGTAAGCATTATCCAGGTTCCAGCCGCCGCGGCTCGCGCTCGCGTCGTTGCGCGGCGTGGTGACGGAGTACTCACCGAACTGGGACATGAAGCGCGCGTGGACGTTTGATAGATAGAAGTCACCGCCCAGCCCGAGCTGCTCGACCTGAAACTCCTGCGACCGGAAGATTTCGCTCGACCCGCTGATGGTGTCATCTTCTGGATGATTGAAGTCGAGGTTGTAGTTGGTATCGACCCGGATTTCAGGCACGAAATGCTTGCTGGCCAATGGCTCGTCGTGGTTGTGAGGCATGCCTTGGAGCCACGTCCAATCCGCATCCGAGAAGGGGGCGATCGGCTCTTTGTTCGTGTTCGGATCTTCATCGCCGGGTTGGACCACGTTGCGGGCTTTGAGGTCGGCCTCCAGAACCTCGATGCGCTTTTCCATATCCGTCTCACTCGGCGGAGTAGTTGGCTGTGCAGCGGCTGCCGCTCCTGCGGCAGATGGGTCTGCCGTCGCGCTGGCTGCCGCCTCCGGGTTGGACGGCGCGCCGCCCGATGCCGCAACTAGAATTGGTTGGGCCGGCGTGTTGGAGTTGCTTTGCGCTCTGCAGGGAGCTGACATTGCAGTTCCAGCGATGAGCAAAGCCCCGATGGCTGCGAATCTCATTATCAGATTGTTCATAGGCCTCACGCGTAGTCGAAGTTGTTGTTGGTGAACCGTGAAAGATGTCTAAGTAACCCTGATGCTTTCTTTATTCTGTTCAACACACTCTTCCCCTGTGGATGCAGCCTTGCCTCGACCGAGGGAAGAGCGCTTCCGATCGAATAGGAGCTAGTTGAATTCGATAGCTGATGTCAAGTATCTGACCACGCAGAGCATCAGGATCACGTGAAGATTAATAATTAACTTTTACTCACTATCTAGGCAGCTATATGAGTAGAAACTGACGCCAGAGACGATATCTTCATAGCTTCCTTATGTCTCTCGCATTGGCTTCTGGCTTGTGGAAGTATTAAGCCGCTGTCGAATATTGCTGAACGGTTGGAACTGATTCCTGGCAACGGTTTCGATCATCCGTACTCTCGATATGCCCGGCACATTGCTGCGACAGCTTCAATCTTCTTCACCCGCTGTTTCGGCAAAGCGGTAGCCCACGTGTGGCTCCGTCATGAGGTATTGCGGGTTGGCGGGATCATTTTCCAGTTTCTTGCGGAGCTGATGCATAAACGTGCGCAGGTACTCCAACTCTCCACCATATTCCGGGCCCCAAATGGAATTCAGAAGCCGGGAGTGAGGAATTGGTCTTCCGGCGCTCGTCATCAGTTGGAAAACAAGGTCGTACTCCTTGGGCGTTAAATGCACAAGGCGATTCTCCTTCTTAACTGTTCTGCGCAGAGTGTCAAGTTCAATCTCACCGACGCGAAATACTGTTTTCGGCTCGCTCTGTTTCGCGGCGGACGCCGTAGCCCAGCGCATGGCAGCCCGGATTCGCGCCGTAAGTTCTCGCAAATGGAAGGGCTTGGTAATGTAGTCGTCTGCACCTGCATCCAACGCCTCCACCTTGTCGTCCTCGGCGTCGCGCACCGTGAGCATCAGAATGGGCAGAAGCGGGTTCAGCCGGCGCAAGCTCCTGCACGTCTCAATCCCCGACATGCCTGGCATGTTGATGTCGAGTAGAACGACGTCGAAGCGGTTCGAGCGAGCCAGCGCAAGCGCCTCCTCGCCACGCGCGGCCTCAACCGTGGTGTAGCCCAACTTGCTTAGAGTCGCGCGCAGCGTTCGCCGGATTGAAACTTCATCATCTACAGTCAGGATCAGTCCCGATTCCATGTCGCTTTGACCTCCGCGCGAACTCTTGGCATCGACAGGAAGAACGTGGTTCCTTCGTGCTCTGCACTAACCACCCATACGTGTCCGCGATGGGCCTCCGCCGCTTTTCTTACAATTGACAACCCGAGACCCGTACCAGGCACTCTGCCTCTTGCATCCGCGCCTCGGTAGAAACGCTCGAAAACTCGTTCCCGGTCGTCAAGCTCGATCGCCGGACCACGGTTGTGCACGGCCAGGATAAGTTCCGAATCACTCTCGCGGATGTGGATGCTGATTGGCGTATCCGGAGCTGCGTACTTTGCGGCGTTGTCCAGATACTGCGTCAGCACCATCGTGAGTAGTTCCTTATCGCCCACCAACGGTATTTCGCGCTCGTCAATGGCAACCTCAACGCGATGGCCTGCAAGGGTGCTTGCCAATTCGTCAAGCACGTCATGCACCATCGCGGATATCACGACCGGGGCCGTGCGTGGCGTCGCGCTCAATACATCGAGCTTCGCGGTTTGGAGCAAGCGAGTGCACAGTTGGTTCAGATTCACCGACTCTTCGTTAATGAGGTGGGCGAGTTCAGCTTCCGATTGATCCAGAGTTCCCAACTCCATTAAGCCCGAACTCGCTGTGCAGATCACCGTCAACGGCGTCTTGAATGCGTGCGCCAGCGCGTCTAACACTGCGACCCGTAACTGTTCCGCCTGTTGCGCACTTTCGGCGCGCGACGCGCTCTCGTATGAACGGTGACGCTCAAATGCGATTGCAGCCAGCGAAGCGATTGCATTTGCGATCAGAGGATCCACTTCGCCGCGAATCGCGATTGCCCCGATGGCGACGCTGCCCATGCGAATCAGCCGTTGAGTTGTAAGCGAGTCAAAGTCGTCGGCGCTCTTATCGTTTGCGTAGGCCCGCTTGGCGATCTGCCGCTCTTCCTCGGACCACTCGCCCTCGTGATCCAACTGCGCCAATTGCCCATCGAAGATCGCGACGTCGGTGACCAGGAATATCCTCCGGATGAGCTTCACCAGTTGCGGACCCGGACGACCATGAAGATTGAACAGAAGAATCCCGCGGCTCAATTCGTACAGTTTCTTCATCTGGATTCTCTGATGGTTCGCTTCCTTCGCCAGCCTTTGCTCTCGCGACGAAAGCCGGCTCACCAGCAATGCGCAAACTTGAAATGAAACCAATGCAATCCAATCCCGCTCATCGGAAACACTGAACGAGAATATCGGGGCGGTAAAGAAGAAATTGAGGCAGGAGACCGCAACCACTGAGACCAGGGTCGCTTGCCAAATACCGAAGAATAGTGAGATGACTACGACCGCAGCCAGATAGGTGAAGCCAACCGTCGCTGGTGGCAGGTGCAGCCAGTAAGCAATTCCAGTCAAAGCTCCGATGGAGGCACACCCAACTGTGCTCTGTCCGAGCGTCCTAGGCCACGATCGCTTCTCGTTCAAAGGAATGGCCATTGTGAGTCGCGATGTCATCCGACAATACCACTCCGATTGTTCAGCGCAAGTATCAGGCGGTAAGAACAGGAAACGAACGGGCGGTCACGTGGGACCAGGGATGGAAGCTCGAGCTTAGGAAGTACTCAAAGACAATCTTGCGATCATCAAATCGCTAACGGCAGTTTCCACTGGCGAAAAGGGCCTTCGTGTGCGAGAAAGCCCCTCGGCCGCTTCAATTTCGCCATCCTTGTTTTCATTGGTCAATGATAAAACCGCAATCATAAGGAATTTATAAGGAATACATCTGTTGACCATCAGAATATGGACTCGATCGGCTTGCGCCTCGTTCTAGTTAGCTCGATCGAGATGACAATTCAGGCTGGATCTCATCTAACGAGGCGCGATGGAGTTACTCGCTAACTTTCTCCATTTTCCTCATACAATCCTGACGCAACTTCCAGCACACTCTAGGAACTGGAGGTGATAGCAATGTCTCTGTGCCAATCACAGTATTTCTACACCGTGGAACTTCGGGCAATTGAGGAGCAGCTCATCAATTCAATGGATCGCGTTGACCTACTCCGGGAAAAGGCGATGAAGCGAAACGATGTGAAAGCCGCCGACGAGATTGGCCAACTCCAGCGCGTCATGGAGGCTGCACAGACCCACGTTGGCCGTCTGAAGTAAGACGACCTGCTCCGGAAGCTCCGGCTCGTTGAAGGCGTGGTGGCGTGGATTTGTCGCACTGTCGCACTGGCGCCTTCGGGCCGAGCAAGCTCAATTCCCTCCCTGTGTAAGCGAAGACTTGTGGGATATAGCAGCCGCGTTGGCATCGCTCCTTACCCCGTCGAAGCTCCCGAAGAGATTGAACCTGATCGCCCCCCCCCGGGCGACTGTGCCTCCTCGGTTCCAACCCACCGCATGCACCACAAGAACGCCGTCGCTGGGGATTTGCAGACCTAAACACTGCCATGCGTGCTCCGCCCGAATCGGCGGGTTCGCCGGCTAGCGCTGAAGGCGATTATGTCCGTCGTCGCGAGATTCCCACGAGTTAGGCAAGAGGCTGAAGAAAGTCTCCTTCAATACACTCCCGCCCCGATTTCCACTTAGCGAACATCGCCATTGTGCCGAACGACGCCCGCGCGCTCTTCCGCGCGGTTTCACGAAGTATGGGCTGAGAACAGCCGACACAGATGTCTTGGGCTTGTGGAAGCGGACCATGCAGACAGCAGGACTGCATGGTCGGTGATGGGCGGATCACGGTCCCATCATCATATATTGGTACTGTCATCGGGTAACGAGGAGGAGTCGCGGTTGTATCCTTGGTTTCGAAGCAAGCGTCGGAACGGTGGGTTCCCTCGACCGTATCGCCGTTGATACGGTAAGCTGTCGGGCACTTGGCGTTTGTGGGGGATGAGTGCGGCTTCCTGGTTTGCTGACGGCTACGCTGTCTTCCATAGTATGGGCGTGGTCCGTTTGCGCATTTGCGCAGGGTCCCACGCTGTCCGTGAGCCAGTACGCGCACACAACGTGGAGGGTCCGCGATGGTTCTTTCAAGGGCGCGGTCTGGGCAATCGCCCAAACGCCCGACGGGTATATCTGGCTCGGTACGGAGTTCGGCTTGCTTCGTTTCGATGGCGTCCGGGCCGTCCCGTGGCAGCCGCCCGGCAACCAGTCCCTCCCCTCTACGGATATCCTGAGTCTGCTGGTTACGCGCGACGGCACGCTGTGGATTGGCACTGCCAAGGGGCTGGCAAGCTGGAAGGATGGCAAGCTCGTCGAGCAGCCTGCAGAGCTCGCCGGTCACTTTGTTTTCAGGCTTCTGGAAGATGATGAGGGCATGGTATGGGCTAGCGCATGGGCCCTTTCTAACGGGTGGCTCTGCGAGATTGGCAAGGGCAGCGTTCAATGCAAGGGAAAGGACGGGGCGCTTGGCCCTAACGCACCCGATCTCTACGAGGACAGCAAACACAATTTCTGGGCCGGCGTTCAGAACGGCCTGTGGCGATTGAAACCGGGTTCGCCGAAATTCTATCCGGTGCCGGGCGAACCGGACGGGATCCATGGTCTGGCAGAAGACGACGACGGCGCGCTCTTAATCGGCACGCATAACGGAATCCGTCGCTTCGTTGATGGCAAGACCATGCCGTACCGATTCGCCGGGACTGTGCAGCAATTTCGGACGACAAAGCTGCTTCGTGATCGCGACGGGGGCCTGTGGATTGGCACTTCAGACCGAGGAGTGATTCACGAGCACCAACGAACCACCGACGTGTTTGAGCCGTCCGCTGGCCTTTCGGGCACTGACGTTGCGACCTTGTTCGAGGATCGGGAAGGCGATATCTGGGTATCCACGGTGAATGGGCTCGATCGCTTTCGCAACCTCGCCGTCGCGACGCTGACCCTCAAGGGAGGATTGTCGAACACCGGCGTCGCGTCTGTTCTGGCAGCCACGGATGGCAGCGTTTGGATTGCAACTTATGTCGGCCTGGACCGCTGGAAGAACGGACACATCTCAGCGTTCGGCGGACGCGATGGGAAAC
>Ga0181520_10004144_pt1 | contig 24636 bp, 24 predicted proteins | sample PEATcosm2014_Bin_29_FD_132451 | JGI IMG/M metagenome (GOLD analysis project Ga0181520, IMG submission 132451) | Peatland microbial communities from MTU Mesocosm Facility, Houghton, MI, USA - PEATcosm2014_Bin02_30_metaG | ecosystem: Environmental > Terrestrial > Soil > Wetlands > Peat | place...
AGGAGCTCAAACACAGAGGAGATCATCATGTACCGCAACAGCGTTTCACTCATCGGATTCACGGGCAAGGATGCCGAGGCCCGCACCACCAACAACCAGAAGCCATATACCGTGCTGTCGCTGGCCACGCAGTCCTCGTACAAGGACAAGTCGACCGGCGACTACATCAATCGCACCGAGTGGCACCGCGTGATCGTTTGGGGCAAGCTGGGCGAGTTCGCTCAGAAGATCCAGAAGGGCACGCATCTGGCGGTCGATGGCGAGCTGGTCAGCCGCGAGTTCACCGACAAGAAGCATAACGATGTGAAACACCGGATTTGGGAAATTCGCGCCACGTCCATCCTGAAGCTCGACCGCGCCGAGAAGGCCGGCCCGGAAGAGCAGGTGGACAATAACCCGAACATCGAGGAAGAGGCGGCTTAGCCCGCCTCTTAACTCCCGCGGAAGCTCGGCGAATCGCCGGGCTTCCATCACCGTGAGGTCCCCGCTATGAGTTTCGAACTGATCCTTCCGTTCCTTCGTCCCATCGAGCCGTTATTGCTGGACGAAAGCATCAGCGAAATCATGGGCAATCCCGACGCTTCTTGGTGGTACGAACGCGATGGGATCATTTGCCGTGAAGCATCCGTCTCTTTCGATGCCGGCAAGCTCCGCACCGGCCTTGAAGTCATCGCCAATCAACTCGGAAAGAAGCTCGACGACGACAATCCCTTGCTCCACGCGCAGCTCCCGGGCGGAAGCCGCCTGGCGGCGGTCATTCCGCCGGTCGTGCGCCCCGCTCCTGCTCTCATCATCCGCAAATTTCCCAGCCGCCATTACACCATTGATGACCTCATCGCGCGCGGCACGCTATCGCGGCCGCTTGCCGAGTTCCTCGCGGAGCAGATTTGCAGCGGGAAGACGCTGCTCATCAGCGGCGGAACTTCCACCGGAAAGACGACGATACTCCGCGCTCTCGCGAGCGCGATCCCTTCGGAGCAACGCATCGTGGTCATCGAGGATACATCGGAGCTGCATTTACAGAAGCCAAATCTGCTCTCTGCCGAATGCCAGACTGACACCTTCAAGGCCAGCGTTTCATTCGACGACTTGCTGAAGTCGGCTCTCCGCTGGCGGCCTGATCGAATCATTCTGGGCGAAGTACGCGGGATCGAAGCGCGGACGCTTCTCGATTCACTCAACACCGGCCACACCGGATCATTGGCTACGATCCACGCCAACTCTGCCGCAAAGGCGCTCCGCCGCTTAGCGAATCTCGTGCTTCGCAGTCACTCCCAAGCCGCCTATGAAGACATTGAAGCGGAGATCGCGGAAGGTGTCGATTACGTCGTCCATGTGGAGCGCGAACCAGGCCGCCGCGTGGTCCGTGAAGTTCTCCAGATTGTTGACTACGACCGCCGGGATCAGCAGTTCAATCTCGAGGCCGTTTTCAAAGCCGATTCCGCCCTCAATCCCGACGCAAATTCCATCGGAAAGGACAAGTGCAATGCCATTGCTTGAGATCGTTCAAACTCGCCACGTTACCGCCAGCATTCGGCTCGATGAACCGACCGCCGTTCTGATTGACCAGTACGCGGCCTTTCTCCACGCATCTGCGGATGAAGTCGTGGACAAGGCGCTCTGCTATGTCTTCGCCAAAGACCGCGACTTCCAGGATTTTCTGCGAACTCCGGAAGCCGCTCACGTCCCAGAGAGCCTACGCATCCGCCGCGTCCCGCAGAGTGGCGTCACAGCAGAGCCTGCGAACGGCGCTCCAAAGCAGAGCAATGCCACGGAGGCCGGCAATGGTTCGCGCCAACGGAGCTAAGCATTCCGGCATCGGAATCCCGTTCGGTGCTACGCACCGGGTGAATTTCGACAATCCACCCCTGAAAGGGTGGCGTTCGCTACCGGGTGGTAGCGAACGGGATCACGTTGAGAACTTGGCATTTGCGAAAACCGCGTTAGCGAATGGTACCGGCGCGTGTTGAGTGTTGCCGAGAAGAACTGAAGGCGAGCAATGGCCACCAAAACAGTGATGGAAGTCATTTCGGGATCTGTGCGGCGTCCCGCCGTGCGAAGCCGACAAATTGGAATCCGGCTCACGGAAACAGAGTATTCCGAGCTTGAGGCGACGGCATGGAAATCCCGTAAGACACTCGCGGATTGGGCGCACGATGTGTTGCTCAGCAATCGTGCCGACTTCAGTCCGGAGGAGATGCAGTTGCACATCTTCACCGAGCTTGTCGGCATTCAAATGCTCTTGCTGGCAACAAGCGAGCAACTTCTACGCGGCGACAAGTTGGCGTTGGATCAGCTCAACGTTCTCTTCCGTCAGGTTCAGGCGACCAAGGCTGCTAAGGCTCAGGAACTCTTGGCCCGCCGCAGCCAGAAGTAGGAGAAATAGATAATGGCGAACGTTCAACAATGGGGCCGCAGAGAGTCCATCATCTGGCCACCGCGCGGCTACCTGTACACGCTTGGGGCGTTCTTTCTGGCGGTCGCTGCAGCCGGATTGTTTGTTTACCTGCGCTTCCAGTTTGGACTGGCTCCGCTCCAGCGTTACTACCTGCCGTATTACTTGCGCAGCGCGATCGCCGGCCCCACACATTCGGCGAGCAAGTACCAGATGCTCCGTGTTTCGGATGGAGTGTCGGACCGCCGCGCGGCGCTCGAAGTGGATATTCAACCGGGCGCCACGCCGCCGTTTGGCGGTCCGCCGATTCCGCTCACGCTCACCCCGAAGGCCGCTTTCCATGGCACTTATTTCCTTGAGCGCGAGAACCCTCGCAGCTACCCAAACAAGACGCTCCACGCATGGCTTGCTCATTGGATTTACGAGGACGTTCCGATCTACGATCTCTTCAAAATGCAACTCCTCTTTGGGCTCGCTGCATTCGTCCTGCAGCTTCCGTTTTCGATTCAGAAAGACATTGCGCGTATTAAACAGCTGCGCTACGGACGTCGCCTTAAGGGGCCCTGTCCTCGTGAACGCGAAGGAGTTCACCAAGGCTGTTGTGGGCAATGGAATCGGCATCACGACGAACGATTCCAAGTTGCCATTGCGCATTCCACGCGACGCCGAGAACAAGCATTTCCTGATCGTTGGCGACACGGGTTCCGGCAAGTCAAGCATCATTCGCCAAATGCTCTACCAGGTCGATGCGCGCGGCGACAGCGCCATCGTTTATGATCCGGCGTGCGAGTTCGTGAAGCAGTTCTACGACCCGCACCGCGGCGACATCGTCCTCAACCCCCTCGATGCCCGGATGCCCTACTGGAACCCGTCGAAAGAACTTCGGCGTAAGGCTGAAGCCAAGGCACTGGCGGTTTCTCTCTATCAGCCCGAAGGCGTCACAAACCGCTTTTTTGTTGAGGCTCCGCAGAAAATTTTCGCGCACCTGCTTAGCTACCTTCCGACGCCGGAAGACCTCATCAAATGGATGTCCGACCCTTCGGAGATCGACAAGCGCGTCCAAAATACGGAGTATTGGATGCTGATCGATCCGAAGGCTCCACAGCAGCGAAACGGCGTGCTCGGCTCCCTCAATATGAGTGCGGACAGCTTTCGGCTGCTTCCGAAAGAGAGTGAAACAACCTCTGTCTGGACGGCTACAAACTGGGCCGAGTCGCGACGTGGCTGGATCTTCATTACGTCACGCCCGACGATGCGCGAAGCGCTCCGCCCCCTCATCAGCCTGTGGATTGACACGCTTGTCTTGCGACTCCTGAACGAGCCCATGCCAAATCAAAAACCTGTCTGGTTCGTAATCGACGAGCTTGCCAGCCTGCAACGGCTGCCTCAACTCCACACCGCCATCACCGAAAACCGCAAGTCGCAAAACCCGGTCATTCTTGGCTTCCAGGGCCGCAGCCAGATGGAGGCCCGGTACGGGGAGGATTCCGAAGCCATGCTCTCGCAGCCTGCCACCAAAATCTTCCTGCGTACCACGGAGCCGCGAGCTGCGAAATGGGTGAGTGAGGCGATCGGTGAGGTTGAGATCGAGCGCCTACGTGAAACGCACTATGACGGCTCACGCGCCGGGAAGAACTTCGCGCTCGACCGCCAAACGGAACCGCTTGTTCTGCCTTCCGAAGTGTCTGGCCTCGACGATCTGCGCGGGTTTCTGAAGTATGGCAATCACGTTGCTCGTTTCTCGTTTCCCTTCATCGCTCTTCAGGAGAAGAGCCCTGGCTTCAATGAGCGTACGATGGACGACTTGATCGTGCCTGACACTCCGCTGCCAGTCGAGCCAAAGCCGATTCAGGGACAATTCCTGTTTCCCGAACATGGAACTTCCGCTCTTGGACAAGGAATGCAATAGACACCGATGCTCACTATCTCCAAACCGCTCTCCGCCGGTCAGGCACAAACTTACCATGCCAAAGAATTCACTGCGAAGGAGCAGAACTATTGGTCCGAGCGCGGCGTCATCGCTGGCGAATGGCAAGGCCGGCTTGCGTCGCAATTCGGCGTTTCCGGAGCGGTTTCCGCTGAGGACTTTGCGAAACTCAGCCAAGGCCAGCATCCGGCCACCAGCGAGCAGCTTGTCCGCCAGCGCGCCTCGTATGAATATCAGGATGCCGACGGCAAGACGGTCAAGACAATGGAGCATCGTGCGGGCTGGGATGCGACGTTCTCTGCCCCAAAATCTGTCTCGCTGACCGCACTTGTCGGCGGCGATGAAAATGTACGCGTAGCTCACCGAGAGAGCGTTCGCGTCGCGCTGGAGCAGCTTGAAATGTATACGCAGGCCCGCATCGGCGGTAATCATGCGCCCGAGACGACGGCCAAATTCGTCGCGGCCAAATTCGAGCATGATACTGCCCGCCCGGTCGATGGCTATGTTGCGCCGCAGCTTCATACCCACGCAGTTGTCTTCAATCTGACCGAGCGCGAGAATGGCCAGCCGCGCGCCATCCAGCCTCTGAGCCTCTTCGCATCGCAACAATTCGCGACAGCAATTTATCAATCGGAGCTGACCTACCGCCTCCGCCAGCTCGGTTATGAGATTACCGTTGGCCGCAGCGGTGCCCCGGAAATCAAAGGCTACACACAGGAGTACCTTGACGCATCCAGCCCGCGCAGCCAACAGATTCGCGAATATCTGGAACGGACCGGTCGTACCGGCAAAGAGGCAGCGGAGATTGCCGCGCACTCCACGCGCGACCGCAAGGAAATCCTTTCTCCCGGCGAAGTCATGGCCGCGCATCGCAAGCTCGCCGCCGACTTCGGCCACCAGGCCGAAGCGGTCGTCCGGACTGCACGCGAGCGAGTTCAGCATCGAGCGAAGCCGTGCAACTCTCTGGACCGCGTCCGCGAGTCGCTCACTTTTTCTCGCGATAAGAACTTCGAGCGCGAGGCCGTCGTCGATGAGCGGGCACTGATCCGTGACGGCCTCCGCCGCGGCATGGGCGAAGTCACCTTTTCCCAGGTACGCAGCAACCTTGATGCCCGTCTGGCCACCGGAGAGTTCCAGATTATTGTGCGGTCGCAGAGCCAACCAGCCCGCCAGTTCACCACGGCCAAAACCATCGAAGCTGAGCATGAAATCGTCCGCCGCGTGCGCGAGGGTCAGAACACCGTCGAACCCGTGATGTCGCGCAAGCAAGTCATCGCAGCGACCGACCAGCACCCGCACCTCAACTACGCTCAAAAGAGCGTGGTCGAGGATGTGATCAGCTCTCCCGACCGTGTTCAAGGTATCCAGGGCTACGCCGGCGCGGGCAAAACAACGACACTCTCCGTTGTTCGTAGCGTCGCCGAATCGCACGGCTATGGGGTCGAAGGCTTTGCCCCGACCTCACGCGCCGCGCGACAACTTGGCGAAGCGGGCATTGAATCAGGAACCCTGCAAGGATTCCTTGCTCGTACCCCCAGCCCTGCCACTCAACAGCAACGGCATTTCTATTTTATTGATGAATCCAGTCTCGCCAGTACCAACCAGATGCGCGAGTTTCTCTCTCGCCTTGGCCCGCACCACCGTGTACTCCTGATTGGCGATATCCGCCAGCATCAGGGGGTCGAAGCAGGCCTCCCTTTCGAGCAGCTGCAGAAGGCTGGAATGCGAACCGCCAAACTCGACGAGATCCTTCGACAGAAGGACCCAGCGCTGAAATCTACCGTTGAATCGCTCGCCAAGGGTCAGGTCTCCTTTGCCCTTGAATCGCTTCAGCAACAGGGCCGAGTGAAAGAAATCCCTAGTACTGAAGAGCGAATCCGCGCCATAGCCAAAAGCTACGTTGAATCACCCGAAAAGACCCTGATCGTCTCACCCGACAACGCATCCCGCCGCCAATTGAACGTTGCAGTCCGGGATCAATTAAAGGCCAATGGAACTCTGGCACCGGAGGACCACAGCTTCCGCGTGCTTGTTCAGCGCCAGGATATGACCGGCGCCGAGCGCGCCTGGGCCAACCACTACGAAATCAATGATGTCGTCCGCTATTCGCGCGGTAGCAAGAGCGTCGGAATTGAAGCAGGGACTTACGGTTCCGTGGTTGCCATCAACCCCGCTGCCAACCAGCTCACCGTCGAGAAAGCCTCCGACGAGCAGGTCGTCTACGACCCGCGCCGCCTTGCCGGCGTCAGCGTCTACCGCGAGATTGATCGCGAGTTCTCTGTGGGTGAGCGCATCCAGTTCACCGCGCCAGAAAAGTCCCTTGGCGTCGCCAACCGCGACCTTGCCACCATCGAGTCCATTGCCCCGGACGGTCGCATTTCTGCCCGCCTCGACAACAACCGCCAGGTCGAGTTCAACGCTCAGAAGGACCGCCATTTCGACCACGGTTATGCCGTTACCAGCCACAGTTCCCAGGGCCTCACTGCCGAGCGCGTCCTAATTAACGCCGATACGGGCGTACACCCAGATTTGCTCAACTCTCGCTTCGGCTACGTCTCCATCTCGCGCGCCAGCCATGAGGCCACAGTATTTACCGACGACATGGCCAAGCTCAGCCCGCAACTCACTGCCGATGTCTCAAAGACCTCGGCTCTTGAATTCAACCAAGCGCCGTCTATTGCCCAGGGAGTCGGCATAATGTGAGTTTCTTTGTTCAAATTTTGCAGACCTCTAGTGTCGCCTTTTTGTTCGCCTATACATGTAGACCAGGTCAGCCTTTGAACGCTCAGCTTCGCAGTTGGTGCAGAGGCGTTCGCCACGCGTATGCGGTTCTAACAGACGTGAGCGGCACAAGGCGCAGATTTTTTCTGCGAGACGCATCCGCACCTTCGATGCTCGCTCACATGAGTGTGGCAACTAGGCGTGGACGGGTTACGCAAACGCCCATCTAGAGATGCGATCAATAACGAGCCGTTGGGAATTGTTTCGATGCCATCAAAAGCCACGGTCATCGCGTCCAGGTCGACTCATCCCTGCGTCATCCCTGCGTTGCCTTTCTGCGATGCCGAGCTTCGAGCACCAAAACCGAAGTCCGAGCATTACCCAAAACAGATCAATACCTAGGTGACAACATCTGCAAGCATCGCCTGGACCTCAATCTCCGGCAAAAGCAGGTTGCCGACCAAATCCACCCGAACGTGAAGGTATTTAAGAAGAGAGCCGGAACTATCTCCTCGTTGATCGGTTGGACTAAATTGCTCAGATAGGCAGGCATCATTTCCTGGCACGGAATCTCCATCCTGCTAAGCATCCAGCGTGCAAAGGTGCGCCTAAGAAACACAAATCCGAATCTACCGGTGGAACTCCATTTCCAGGGTGTTCGCGAAATGGTATCCGACGTATACGTCCGTAAGCAGATATCGAGGTTTGGAGGGATCGTCTTCGATTTTCTTGCGGAGCTGGCCGACAAAGACGCGCAAGTACTCGATCTCTTCGCGGAAGTCAGTCCCCCATACTGCGGTAAGAAGTTCGGCGAAAGTCACCGGCTGACCGGCGCGACTCATCAGGAAGTGCAGAATATCGAATTCCTTTGGGGTTAAGTGCACTCGCTGTCCGCGTTTGGTGAAAACTCGCCGCACCGGCTCGAAACGAATCTCTCCAATTTCGATGGGCTCGTCATCGTCGCGCACCGGTTCGTTCGTGTGACGAACCGCAGCGCGGACTCGGGCGATCAGTTCTCGAGTTCTGAAGGGCTTGGTGACATAATCGTCGGCACCCAGATTGAGCGCCCCTATTTTATCCTCTTCCTTGTCGCACACGGTGAGCATGAGGATCGGCAGCCTAGGGGCAAAGGAGCGGATGCGGCGTAGCGTTTCTATGCCGCCAATCCCCGGCATTTTCACGTCGAGTAAAACGGCTTCGTATATCCCGGATCGGAGCAGTTGGAGCGCTTCTTCCCCGCGCGAGGCTTCAATCACCTGAAAGCCGAATCCGAGCAAAAGATCCCGTAGCGCCCTGCGAAAGATTGATTCGTCATCCACCACGAGCACGCGAATAATTGGTTGGCTCACCAAGATCACCTCTTCAGCATGGAGACCTGGATCGCGGTAAAGAATGTGGCTTTCTTACGTTCGTCGCCTTTCGCAAATAATACTCGCTTGCTGCCAAAATGGTGCTCAAACGAATCCGCTCGCTTCTTGCTTCAGTTGTGGCGCAGTTTGAATTTCGAGACTTTGCATGTCAACCAGGGCCAGCATGAACGACAGCGTCAACTCTGCGCCCTGGTTTTCGTTGACGCGGTCTGGATGTAGAGTCCCGTCACTGCGAGCCTTCGCTAAAGGTACGAATTGATATTTGTCGGCCAGCAGGACATACAGCAACACGTCCTGTGATGAGGACTATGTGCATGGCCATTGGATTCCCCGGTCCCAGTCTCATCGACGTGTTTTCCAGTTGCTTCCTCTTGCAAGGATTGTTCTCGTTCTTGCCCGTTATCGCTCACGTACTGGTTTCCGATGAGTATTGCATTTTGTGTACTCATGATTTCCCTTCCTACGGCTTCTCTGAAGGCGGAACTACACCCTCAGAGACATCCTGCCAGTGTGACGCTCACCAAAGATGGTTGCTTTTGCTCAGGTAGCAAACGGCTTTTTCTAGATTTGTCCTTCGGTGAATCTTTGCTCAGCTTTCTAGTCACCAAGACTCAATATTGCGCGATTAGAGGCGCCATTGCTTTGCATATACCGCTTTTGCGACTCGCAAAATCGGTATATTCTGATCGGCGTTCTTCCATCGATTCAGGAAACCCTCGTATGCCGCTTTAGCCTGGGCAGGCTTTCCCTCGATCAAGTAAGCTCGCCCCATCTGCAGAAGCGCCAATGTGCCAATCGGCGCGTTCACTACGACACCAGGATGGTCAATAATCTTCTGAAATTCGGACTCGGCTTTCTCACCATCTTTAGCCTGCAGGTAAGCGAGTCCCCTGACGTAGGCAGGGAGCAATCCGACTGCAAGTCCAGTTTCATACGGACGAGCTGCTTCAAGAACCTGCAGCGAACGCCCAGGGTCCCTTTGCCTTAGTGCGATTGCGCCCCGGATGGTGGGCAGATAGAGGTATTGCACAACAGTGTCGTCGGGGAAGTCTTTATCGATTTGATTGGCGAGGGATTGCGCGCGGTCTGCGGCGCCGCTGAGGGCCAGGGCAACTGCCGCTCCGTATTCGGTGTCGCGGTCTCTCGCCAAGGAGAGAGCAGTTTCCGCGTTCCGCCGGGCTTCGGTGTCGTTTCCAAATTCGGCCTCGCGCAGCGCTTCGTCCAACTCGTACCCGGCAGCCGTCTCTTTTTCATCAGCCCGCATGGCTGCGTTTGCTGTCCGGCTGGTTAGTTCTCTGGCGCGTGCAAGCTGCTCGGAGGATGCCAGATTATTCGCCTGGTTGTTGAGGAAGTCGTCCTCGACCTCAGGTTCACCGGATGCCCAAGTCAGTTGCTTCTGCATCCCGCCGGAGTTCTGCTGCAGACAAGCGGCATCATATAAGTAGAGCCGAAGGGCGGACGAATCAAGATTCTGAGCCATCGCCTGCGCGGCAACCGCGTTTGCCTCGACAGGTTTGTTCAGCGAGACATAGGCGTTCGCGAGGTTCGCATAACTCTGACCGTCGTGAGAACCGATACGCACGGCCTCATTGGCCAGCTCCAGGCTCCGATCAAATCTACCCAGATCGCTATAGATCACGGCGAGATTCGTTCTCGGCGCCTCATCGTTCGGAAACGTTGCCGCCCATAATTCATAGATCCGGCTCGCTGCGCCACGAAGTTCAAACTCTCGCTCTATGGGTTCCTATTGTGGCCGGGTTTAGCCGGCGCGAGTTTGCCCGCTGGTGCGCGTTGCCATGCTTCTTGTTCTGGCTCGTCGTCATGGTGCTCATCTGGCTTTTTCTTCTGGGAATCGCCCATGTCTTCTCGGGGCATTTTTCTCCTACTGAGATTGTGATGACGATTGTCGTCGGCGTGGCCAGCGTTGTGGGTACGGTGCTCTGCCTTGTGCGCGCCCGATGGTCGTGGCCGGGCACCGGGCTCGTCGTTCTCTTCGCGGCGCTACAGGTGGCGCTCATGCGTATCAGTTTCCTGCCCGCCGTCGCGCACCAGGAGGAACTGATGAGTGTCTTACATTTTTAAGGGACCGCTGGTGAATGACCCTCAATCCAGACAGAACTCAAAAACGGGTTATGTACGGTTGGTCCACGATCCGCTCGGAACCCGAAAATCCGCTTCAGTCAACTGAATTGTTGACCAAGCTGCTCGCATAAAATCAAACTATTTTCGACGTGTCGTCTTTCGAACCGAACCTGGTTGATGTCGGAGGAGGCGCTAGCTAGGAGAGTGAACATGGAGAATGGTGATTTCCCACTGCGGACGGTTATCGCGGAACGGCAAGTGACGCTCTACGATCAAACTGGGGAAGAACGAATTATCACTGTGCGTCTGGGAGCGCCGGTTCGGGTTCGAGCCCCTAGCGACTCTCTCCGTTTATTCAGGTGCCCTTTGCAGATCGTAGGACTCGACCACGACGGAAGGATATTCGCGCCCGCCGGAGAGGATGCATTCATTGCGCTACAGTACAGTCTCGACTTCATTGGTGACCTTATCAAAGATGGCTCAAATAGGTTGGCTCTTCAAAACAGGCATCGATCTGATCCTTCAACGCGCGACCATTGGATCTGGCGGTATTCTGCGGATCGGAGTGAGGCCGTTGAAGGTTAGCCTCTTCGGGCATCGAGATGTCTGCCTATGACAACCTTCTCCTGAACAAATCGCAGGTTCCGGAAAGATGACCCCCTACTGGGAAATAACTATGTAGGCAACATTTCCGCGTACTGTTATCTGAAACATAACTGACGGATGGTCCACAATCCATCCAGAACGGAAAATGCTGCGGACTGCTCGATGAGCGCATTGCCCTGTTGGCGACAGTTGAGATCCAGCTTGACTGAATTGGTGAACAGCGTGGGGAAAGCGATGAAAAATAACGAAGCACTGCAGTTACTCCAGAAAGCAACTTCTGGCAAAGGTTCGGTTTTGCCGACGTCGCGAGTGTCACAGGTTCACAAACATTGCTCCGGGAGTTATTGCGTAAGGTCTTCCATACAGCGGAAGCTGGAAGCTTTTGCGGGATCACTCTTGCCGTCCCACTGCGCCGACTTCGGATAAGCACACAATGGCCGTTCGAAAAGGGGCTTTCCGTCCGACTCATGAGCCGCAGGAATGCTGTCGGGAACCATGGCACCGGTGACCCATTGATCGAGTGCTCCAACCGCATCAAAGGTTGTTGCGCCTGGCCCTCCCGCACAATGCCCCATGCCAGGAACCATGAACAGCCGAACCGAGACTTCTGTTTCAGCCCCCAATAACTGCTTCACTCGCTCGTAGTAACCGATCGTGTCGTCCGGAGGCGACACCGCATCGGCCCACCCGTGATAGAGCAAAAGCTTTCCACCTCTCCGTTGGAACGGACGCAGATCAGGATCGACGGCTTCAACATATGGGAACTTCGCTCGCGCCTTCGCCACGGCCACGGGCGCGTTGAAGGTGCGCATGTCAAATCCACCTTCCGCAAACACCCAGTCGCTCCAGAACTCAAGACGCACCGGATTTGCCGGCGAGATGAGATACGAACCCCATCCAGCTTCGCTTCCACGCGGCCAGCCTGGAAACATCCGCTTCCCGTCTGCTGTGCGCAGTGGACCGTCATATAAGGCTTGGACCATGCTGACTTCAGAGCTTGTGAGGCACGACGCTGTGTCCGCGCTCGCTTTACAGAGTAATGCGCGGGGATCGAACGAGCACTTTCTCGGGTCGCCGATGATTCCGTCTGCCAGCCCATCCTGTTTGTCACATGCTGCGAGCACAGCCTTCGACAGCATTGCGAGCTTTGAAGCCGGGAACGAGGGCTGGTTCGCCGGGTGAGTCACGAGCCAGCTCTCCATGAAGTCTGCGTTGAGAAGGATGCGGTCATTTCCAGGATCACCCGCCACGATTCCGTCAAAGTCCTGGGGATAGCGCTGCGCCTCGCTGAGCGCCTGTTGCCCCCCGGTTGAGCATCCGGCGAAATAGGCACGTCCCGGACCCCTGCCGTAGAAAGCGGCGATCACCGCCTTCGCATCTTCGGCAAGGACGTGCGTGCTTCGATAGGCCCAGTCGCGAATCTTCTCAGGATGGCCGGTGCCGAAAGCAAGCCCATCACCCTGGTGTCCGGTGTCGGAGCCCGCGACGGCAAATCCTCGCTGCAGTGCCTCCGCCATCTGGCGATACGAGAGGGCGCTCGAATAGCCTCCGTTACCCGTGCCAAGCAGCTTGCCGTTCCAGGCTGCTGCATCAGGCAGCCAGACCTCTGAAGTGACTCCGCTATCAGAGCTGGTGGGAGTGAAGACCCGCACAGAGCAATGCGCCGGCAGCATGATAGGCGGCGGGTTGAATGCCTCCATCGCAGGCGCTCGAAACTCGCCGGCCGTGCTGTACTCCGCACTCAAGGTGCGCGATGAGCCGCTGTGGAGAGAGCGCAGCCTTTCGCACGCAGCTTGTCCGGTCTGCGCCGGTGCGTTGCCGCTCAATGTCGCAATCGCGGCCACCATTACCAATCGTGTCGATCTCACGTAATCAGATCTCCAGTGAAAGCATGAGCGAGCTCAGACTCTTCCCATGCGAGTCAAGACGTAACGAGCGCGTAACGCTGTCGGTTGGCCGGCGCTGCAACACGAAAATAAGACCGCAAAGATTCGGAACTCAATGTCGTGTCGCCGGCCTCGTGAGACCGGGAACTGCGGGTTGACAGTTCGGAGGCACGCCCCATTACTTTGCTAATTGCGTCGGCCAGCTCGTGGAGCCTGCGTGCGGCCTCAGGATCATTGCTCTGCGCCGATTTATGGGGATTCATGCCACTTTCCTCGACAATTCTCACGATAAGCCACGAAGCGGCGGCCACGAAGCATTTTTAACCTATATCGGCAATTAGGCAATGATTCGGGTGGATCGGGCTACCGCCGCAGGAGGCTTTCGGCCTCGCGTTGAACTAGAGGCATTTGGAAATGAAGACACGCAAACTAGGAACGCTGGAAGTATCGGAACTCGGATTTGGCTGCATGAATCTGGCTACAAATTACGGCCCCCCGGCCCCGATCGACGACGCCATCGAGGTCATTCGCGCGGCCTATAGCAAGGGTGCGACATTCTTCGACACGGCCGAGGTGTACGGTCCGTATACAAGTGAAACAATAGTGGGCGGCACAATCTAACCCTTTCGGGACGAGGTGAAGATCGCGACGAAGTTTGGCTTCGATCTCACCGAGAAGGGCGGCCTGAACAGCCGGCCCGATCACATCCAATGGATGGTGGACGGGAGCCTGAAGCGGCTGCGCACAGACCGCATCGACCTGCTCTATCAACATCGCGTTGATCCGAATGTGCCGATCGAGGACGTTGCGGGAGCGGTGAAGGAATTGATTGATGCAGGCAAGGTCTTGCATTTCGGTCTCTCAGAGGCGAACCCCGGCACGATCCGCAGGGCGCACGCAGTTCAGCCCGTTGCCGCGCTGCAGACCGAGTATTCGCTGATGAACCGATACTCGCTGGACCTCTACAGTGCCTTCACTGAAATCGAAGTCCGCCCACTTTAGCGCCAGAGTCTCAGAGACGCGGAATCCGAAGCACCCACTCAGCAGCACCATCAAGCCATATGGTTCTGGCGTTCGAGTCTGTGAAATAGATCGTGACGGATAGCGCTGCGAGAGAATCATGCCTTCGTCGAACCGTTGTCGACGGTTTTGGAATCGGGCAGGACGACGATTATTTCCTGCGAGCCCTGTGCGAACGCGCCTCCGATAGTCTGTGTAACATGGATTTCGCGCGTCCACTGTTCAGCACCGATGGAGTAGCCGTGCAGCGCGTAGATGACCGGATAGCGGCGCTTCTTATCTTCTCGTAACTCGGCGGCAGGAAGACGATGACAGCGAGATCGAGCGCATCGACTTCGCCCCTGCATCGTCGGATAATGGATGCAGGTAGCAGCGACGACGCCATCTAGCGAAGCAACGAACTCGACAAACTGCCCGTCTAAAAGTTGAAACTCAATTGCAAGTCGATGCTGCGATTGGACGCGGCGGATGAAAAGAATCCTCCCGCCAAGGCAGTCGATTTTCCGAACAGCGGCGAATCGAGAACTCCGACCGGCTGGGCCAGGCTGACATTGTTGAAGATGTTCCTGCCCATTGCCGCAAAGGTCAGAGAATAGCGTCGAGGGACAGCTTGATCGAGCCGTGGCGGACCGCCATTTCTGCTTAGACCACCTGGACCAAGGCCACCGCCGCCAGGCCCACCAGGGCCGCCGCCCGGAGGAGGACCGCCGCCTGGTCCACCGGGACCGGGCCCGCCAAATCCAGCAGCCGATCCCTCCGTCACCTTCAGCCCTATTCCAATGGACTTACTAATCCGCATGTTCATGCTGAACTGTGAAGGCCCTTTGCCATAGTTATAGGGAATGCGCGATTGGTTCCATGCCGGGTCGAGGTCAAAGGTCCCGTAGCTAGTCTTGACCGTGCTTGTGCTGCTGGAAGTTATAAATGCGGGCCGGTCATTGAACTGGTTATCGCCGTTTAGATCCTGTCCGACGGTGATGTTGAAGGGCTGACCGGAATCGGCCACGAGCATGGGGCTCATGGACACTCCGTAGGGGGCCTGGATGTTTCCGCCCAGCAGAAAGCGATTCCGCACATCGAAGTTGGCTCGGCCGTAGTCGGCGCCAGGATCGAATTGGTTGGAGGGGAAATAAGTTGCGCCGGAGCTATCGGCCTTGGCGAAGTTCATCATGTAGAAGCCGAACAGGGAAACACGTCTCGCCCGCACAGTGTAATTGACCATAAGTTGATCCCGGTTATAGACCCCGCCAGACCGGAACTGATAGATGTTTTCGTTGATTCCGTTGGGCCGCGTGCCCGTGCCAGTGGCAAGATCATACGTGCCGGGCAGGTAGGCGTTAATATTGTCGCTCAAATACTGGTGTACGCCGCGGGAGTTGATATAAGTTGCGGAAACGGTGGCTATCTTTCCAAATTGGTGTTCGATCCCCAGTGTGGCCTGCATATTCATAGCGGCTTTGAGATTGGGCGCTACTTGATCGATTGTCGGCGCGGGGAAATTCCCAGCAGAAGAACCCTGACCATACTTTGTAACGTACTGCTTCTGGTTCACTCCATTCTGCCGGATGGCGTCAAGAACGTAGGTCGAGCTGAAGCGATCGAAGAACCAGCCATAGCCGCCACGGATAACGGTCTTTGCCGGAGAATTGTTGCGAACGCCGGGCGCCCAGGCGAATGAGAAGCGCGGCGCCCAATCGTCGTGGTCACTGACGGTTCTGCGCTTCGTAGCGCAGGCCGTAGCTCAGGGTCAGGTTGGAACGTGCTTTGAAGTCGTCCTGAAAGAAGGGTCCGGCATCGAAGAGATTGACGCGAGAGCCGGGTGTCCCTGCAGTAACGTCGTACTCGTCTGGAGTTTTCGCCGCATAATCGCTGAGCGAAGAATAGATATAGTTGCCGTTAAAACCCGACGTCGAGTAATTCGAATCTCGAGTAAGGCGCAGGCGCGTGCCGAAGTTCAACGAATGAGCCCCTTTTGCCGCCGTCATGTAATCCTGCAGTTCATAGCGGTCCTGATTGTCGCGGATTACGCCTTGATTGCTCCCTCCCCCGGTGAAGGCTCCCTGTACAGTAATTGTGGAATTACTGTTTCGCGCAACCTGGTTGTTACGATCGCGCGTGTACTGAAAACGGGTCTCATTGATCAGGTTGGCACCCAGCACCTGAGTGTCACTCACCTGGATCGTGTTCTCGTGATTAAGCGTGTCGTAAGCCTGGCTTTCGAGCGCAGACTGCGAAACGCCGCTGTTGGTTTCCTTCTGCCGGTCAAACATGTAACGGATGCTGAGCGTTTTGTTGCCGCCCAGTTGGAAATCTAAGCGCGGGCTGATGTCGAGCCGCGATTGCGGGTTGGCAACGGCTGCCGTGTAGTTATATGAGTTGCCGCTGGAGTCCAGAAGCTCCGCGTTCACAATGGAGTTTGACTGGTTATCGCGGCGGAAGACATTACCAAACCAGGATGCGCTCTTGCTCAAGGCTCCGCTGGCATTGCCGGCCAGAAACGTGCTGTAGTAAGGCGGCTCTTCGGTCACAAAGGGGTTGAGCGAATTGAAGGCGGAATCGTTGCCGTTGACCATGAACATACCATGGAACTTGTCGGTTCCGGGTTTGGTAAGAATCTCGATCCGTCCGTAGCCCAGTTTGTCGTATTGCGACGAAAATGGGTTCTGGTTAATGCGTATCTCGCGGATGGAGGATTTCGGAGGCAGCTGCCCTCCGGTGAATCCGTCTATGTAAATCTGTCCGCCATTCGGGCCTGCCGACGGACCCGCGAGAGCGTTCAGCTCGTTCTGCAACTCATCGGGATCGTCGGAAAGCGCATCCAGATCTTTGCCTTTGATCACGATAGCGCTGGCGTTGTTGTCAGCGCCGGTATTGACGCCCAGGCCCTCTTCCCTTACCTGCACTTGCTGCTGCTCGACGGGCAATTGCAGCCTGACGCGATCGACGGTCACCTGGCCACTGGAAACTGCGACATCGGGTATCGTGGCAGGTGCAAAGCCGGAAGCAGTGACGACGAGCGAGTACCGACCGGGAATCACATGATCGATAACAAAAGCGCCGTCACCCCCGGCAAGCACGGTTTTCACGACGCCGCTATCATTCGAAAGCACAATCGTGGCGGAGGGAATCATTGCCCCTGTGGGGTCGGCAACAGTCCCGTGCACACTCCCTTTCGGCGTCTGGGCCTTTGCAGAAGCCGCATGTACAAGGGTGCCGATAAAAAACAAAATGCAGAAGCTTCTAAGTATCGATCGCGCGATAATCATCGTCTCTCCGGCTACATACAACAGCCATCTTCAGGAGATATCAGAAACTCGCACAATGCGGTCTTATTCAGTAATACTGTGTAAAGAATTGTCACGTCCCTGTTACTCTTTGTTACATTTCTGCTGCGTCTTTTCAGTACGATGGGCGTAGGCTCAGACAAGCGGGCTATTTCCATGGAAGACGTTCTGCTCATTGACGACGACGTTGAACTCTGCTCGATGCTGAGGGACTACCTTGAAAAGTACGGCTTTCGTGTCTCTGCCGTGCACCGTGGCGATACAGGCCTCAAGGCGGCGCTTGAGCATAGGTACTCCCTCGTCCTTCTCGATGTCATGCTTCCAGGTATCGACGGCTTTGAGATCCTGAAGAAGATACGCGCGGACTCAGCTATGAACGTGCTGATGCTGACGGCGCGCGGAGAAGACGTAGACCGCATCGTGGGGTTGGAGATTGGAGCCGACGATTATTTGCCCAAGCCGTTTAATCCTCGGGAACTGTTGGCCAGAATGCGTGCGATTCTGCGCAGGACCGCAGCGGCCGGAACATCGAATGAGCATCCTCTTTTGCGCGTGGACGATTTGGAACTTGATCCGGCCGCGCGCACTCTCGTTCAAAATGGCAAGAACGTCGAACTGACAGGCGTAGAGTTTGCGCTTCTGGAAGTCTTGATGCATTCGCCTGGGAAAATCGTCGCGCGCGACGAGTTAGCGGAAGAAGTTCTCGGGCGCAAGTTCAACCCGCTCGATCGCAGTCTGGATATGCACTTAAGCCGGTTGCGAAAGAAACTTGCCGAGGGCAGTTCCCACGAGGATCGGGTAAAGACGATTCGTGGAGTTGGCTATCAACTAACGATTCACAAAAATCAGGCAGAAGCAAAGGACTGAACGATGCGCGGCCTCTTTTTCAAAATCTTTGTCATTTTCTGGATTGCGCAGAGCCTGATCTTCATTATCTCCACGGCGTTGATCGTTCAGCATCGTTTTCCTGGCCCGGATGTCCTGATGGACTCGCTGTTCAGCATCCTGGACGACCAAGGAAAAGAGAGTGTGGACGCGTTCGAGTCCGGTGGATGCGGCTCCCTCAACGCGTATTCAGTCAAACACGAACAAAGCATTGCTCTCACCGACGAGGTGGGGAACAATCTCTGTCCTGAGATGCCGAATCTAGCCAAAGGGAACGGAAACACGACTCGATTTCCAGGCCACATTACCCGCCGACAGGTGGGGCAGCGATACGTGTGGAGCGTGCCGGTCACTTCTTCGACAAACAAAAAATATCTGTTTCTGCTTGCCCCGCCACACACTCCGCCGGGCCATGAGCCGCTTCCCGATCTGCTGCGCTTTGCGTTTCCGCAGCTGCCTGTGGCAATCGCAGTAGGCGGCGCAACCACATTTGTGCTTGTGCTGGTGTTCACACGGCCATTGGTCAAGCTCCGGAGGGCGGCACGTGAATTGGCGCAAGGAAACTTGAGAACGCGCGTAACCGAACCTGCATCAAAGTCCGTTTTTTTTCGAGGAGACGAATTCCAGGCCCTCGTTCACGATTTTAACCACATGGCCGAGAGACTGGAGTCGCTTGTGGGCGCGCAACAGTTGTTGCTGCGGGATGTTTCGCACGAGTTGCGCTCACCTCTGGCTCGCCTTAATGTCGCTTTGGAACTGGCACGGGAAGACGTAGACCCCGATACGGAGGTAGAGACGCACCTGGGCCGAATCGAACGAGAAACCGAGAGACTGAACAAGTTGATCGGCCAGCTTCTTACGCTCTCATCGATGGAAGCGATTGACCATGTAAACAGCTTCGAACCTGTATCGCTCAACGAGCTGGTCGAACAGGTTATTCCGGATGCGGTGTATGAAGCACAGCAGCGGCAGTGTTCGGTGACTTTTCACGCCAATGGAGAGTATGTGATTCATGGGAACCGCGAACTGCTGTATCGGGCCGTCGAGAACGTCTTGCGCAATGCCATCCGTTACACCGAACCGAACTCCGAAGTAAAAATCCGGCTGTCCGCTGAACCGAGAGAAATAAGTCATGTGGCCGTACTCGAAATCAGCGATCGCGGGCCCGGTATTCCAGAGACCGAGCTCCGCTCTATCTTTCAGCCCTTCTATCGCGTGGACCGCGCACGCAGTGCGGGAACCGGTGGGTTCGGTGTCGGGCTTGCGATTGCAGAACGTGCCGTGAAACTTCACCACGGAGAAATGCGTGCGTTCAACCGTGCCGGCGGCGGCACAACAGTTCGTTTACAACTTCCGATAGCCGAGGGAAATGATAGCCAAAAACAAGAATGTCGATCCGCAAATCTGGCTGGTTGATCGGTCGCTCGGCGCTCTATGTGCACGCTGAGTCGCGGTTTGGCTCTCTGAACTCTCACTGGATAATAGTAGTCAAGATAATCCGGGCAGAGACCGAAAGACAGCAAGTTTGACCAATCTGGCGGCATACACCCCAGACTCACTTTCTTTGTATGAACCCATGATCTACTGTTCCTGTCAGTGGTATCCCAGATCGGCAGAATCCCGCTAAGCGATCCGGTGAATGTCTCGCCATTTGAGTGCAGGTTAAGTAGTGCCTTTGGAAGTTCCGCCTCCGTTAGAGAAGCGTTGTTCGAGAAGACCGCGAGCCCTGGTGCTAGGGAATATGCGGAGGATTGATCCTGCTCATCTCTGAGGCGGACCGCTGCTCGCCGAACTCAGAACGGAGGTGCCGGATCCACCGCTATCTGACGGTTGGGGATTTGAATTCAGACTTTCGATCAACTCTTCGACGGGGACGGTACCAGGCCCAGGCAAACTTGCGGACTCGGCGTTTTTCGCGTCGGGATTATTCATTTCCGACTTCGAATTGCTGGACAGAAACGCTTGTGGATAGCTTGGGGTTGGAATTTGAGTGCCGACAGGCACCGGCCTCACAATCTCCGGCGTGACGATGACGATCAATTCCGTGTTGGCCTTGGTCCTGGTCATACTCTGGAATAATTTCCCGAGGACGGGAATGTCACCGATAAACGGAACCTTTGCAAATGTCTCGTTTACCGTGTTATCCAGCAAGCCTCCAATAGCAAAGCTTTGGCGATCCTCAACCTCGATCTCGGTTTTGACGCGACGTACCGAAATTGCGGGCTCGGTAGATCCAGAGATCGTAACCGCGTCCCCGTAATCCAGAGCGCTCACTTCCGGGACTACCTGCAGGCGAATGGTTCCTCGCGGAGTAATTGTAGGAGTGAAGTTCAATCGGATGCCGAATTCCTTGAAAGCAATGGTGACCGAGCTAGCGCCCGTTACGGCCGGCTGGACCATCGGGTATGGATACTCGCCGCCCGCGAGAAAACTGGCGGGTTTGCCATTATCTGCAAGGATATTGGGCTCGGCGAGCGATTCGGCCAAGCCACGCTCTTCGAGCGCTTGAATTGTGGCACCAATGTTGAGTCCGGGATCGTAGACGAAGAGGTTCAAATCGTTTGTCACACTTGCAGATCCCGTAGTTGTCACACTCGGCGCTGAGTATTCTCCCGTTGAGATAGCGCCTATTGCTTTGCCATTCGTACTGAAGAGATTGAAGCCAAGCTGTTTCTCTTTGGATCGATCCACACTAGCGAATCGCACCTTCAATAAGATTTGCGGGGCTGCCGCCGGGATCTTCACATTCAAGAGATTGATGACCTTTCCCATCGTTCCCGCGATCAAGGCCGCGCGATTCGAACTGTTCAGATCATTGACCGTACCGCGAAGATAGACGTTCGGACCTTCCATTGTGACGTTCAGATGTTGTCCTGGCAATTCCGCCCAAAGCTGTCGCCGAACAGCCTCCAGTGCGCTGGAACGTACAGTGATGTTGAAGAACTGCCGCCCTCCTCGTTTGTCCCAAAGAATCATCGTCGTTTCTCCGGGCGCCTTCCCATTGATTACCACCTGCGTCGGATTTACCGGTACGGCTTCGGCGAAGTCGCCGAAGCCGATAAGAATGCGGGTAATTGGTTGCGCTAGATCAAGCACAATGGCTTTGCCAACCGTCACAAAAATATCGTTTGCGAAGGCCGGGTCTGGTGGTGCAACCGGCTGCGTGATGGTCTCGGTTGCACGATGAGAAGCTAACGGCTGCGCTGCTTTCTGCTCTTCCGATGCGGGCGCCTGCGCTCCCGTCGGTATCGCCCGGGTATCCCCGACTGCCGATTGTCCATAAGTTGCGAATGGAGCGCATAAAAGGAATACTGAGGGACCAAAACTGGCGACGCGAATGCTGTTGCCAATTTTCACTATTGCCTCCAGGCATAAAGACTCTCTTTGATCACCGCTCTTCATCGATTCTCGCGAGCGTGAACAGGTATGGCGCTAGTCGACGGTAACTGTGAAAGTAGTCGAATTAGCAATACTCGAGCTCGAAGTGTCCGTGCCATCTAGTTCCATGGTGTAACTTCCCTTTGCAACATCGTTGGAGTTGGAAGAGCCACCGCATGCGTTCAACACGCACACGGTGCCGATCAACAGAAGCAATCGGAGCGCTGTCCAAAGCCTCGATCTGCGCCTCCGGAGACCAAAACATAGGAGCCCTCCCAACATGGCGACTGTGAACGGCATGACCTGCCGGGAGGACGGCCCATCTGAAGGAGAGATACCGGTCTTTGTTCCGGAATGCACAAACGTGTGGTGCAGCCCATTCTTCGATGACGAGGTAGTGCTGCATGCACTGCTTGAGGTGTAAATAGTCAGGGTGGATGTAGTCGTACCGTTTGCCGCGACCGATACATTATTTATGTCGTAGCAGCCATAGGTTGAAAAAGATGAACTGCTTGTCGAAAGCGTAAACCCCACTGTGCCGGCATAAGAACTCTTTGACGTAACCGTGATCGTAGAAGTCCCGGAGGCACCCTGCGAAACGGTCACGTTGGTCGCAGACAGGGTGAACGTTCCGCTTGAGGATGTACCGCTCGATCCAACATTCACGGTGATCACGCCGCTGGATGCTGCAAACGCCGAGTCTCCCGAATACTTGGCGGTAATAACGTGCGCTCCGGAGGTAGTGGAAGAGAAAGTATACGTAGCCTTACCACTCGAGAGTGCCAGGGAGGATGTCTCGGTGGTGCCATCAACCGCAATCGTCAGGGTTCCTGTCGGCGTGGTAGTGACGGAACTCGACTCCGAAGCCACCGTGATCGTGATGACATCGCTCGCGCCCGAAGAGGGAGTGCTGCTCGCCGCCGACAGCGAGGTCGTAGTCGCCTCCAGGGATGAGGCGGAACTTGACGGCCAGGCGCTCAATAGGTTGTATAGATCGACCGACCCAAGTCCGCTAGCCTCGTCATAGCCGGTCGTTGCAGGGTACTCGGATTCGCCTGCCGATGAGCAGTAGCTCGATCCTGCAGTGCATTCGTTGCTACCGCTGGTTATGTCGTGAAAGGCAGATGCGTACGTTGTGGAATTGGCCGCCAACGTATACAGGGTTGAGTTGATCAGGCCCTGTCCAGTCGAATTCTCCTTCTGATTAATGAGGGCGAGCATTCCCGCGAAGATGGGCGCAGCGAAACTGGTTCCTCCGGCTACAGTCAGGTACTCATCGCTGGAATCGCGGAAACCGTCCGAACAACTGCCGGTGATACCGGTTGCAGTTGAATCGCTGGAGCAATAGAGATATCCGGCATTGTCGGGCGAGGAATCAAGAGAAATATCCGGCACCAGCCGGTAGTTGCCCGAGGGAATGCCTGTCACACCGCTTTGCCAGCTTGGCCTCGCAGTCAGGGTGCTCGTGCCTCCGCCTCCCGATGAGAGCGCGTATTCGGCGCCGTCTTCCGAGCCCACCGTGGCACTATCATCGTTCCAGACCTGTTCCGGAATATAGGAGAGCGCGGACGTGATTACATCGCTTCCGCTCGCCGATTCCCAATAGGTCGTGTTCGACGAGGAAACATCGGCGGAGGGAAACTCGGTTCCACCCAAAGCTGTAGCATAGGCGCTGCTGGCCGGGTAATTGACGGCAAGTTCCTCTTCTTCCGAGGTCGGAGTCGAGCTGGTTGTTAGGTCGGCATAGCACGCCGTAGACCCGGAATCGCCCGATGACACAATAATGCTTTGTCCCTGGCTGGTGCCTTGTTCCATGATGGCTTCAAGCGTTGAGTAATCGCTGGAACTGATATCCGGCTCACATGCGCCGTAACTCATGCTGATAATCGGTGCGATTTGGGTATCGACTGCGTATTGGAGAGAGTCCCACACGCTGTAGTTGGAATTGTTGCCAACGTAAACCAGGTAAATCGTCGCGCCCTTGGCGATGCCGCCGGAATACTCCAGATCGATGTCCGACTCCGCCTCGTCTCCAGAGGAAACCGCAGCGGTTCCGGAGTCCGGCACCAGGACAACCGTCGGATCTTTAACAGTAAGACCGGCTGCATTTTGGAAGTTTTCGATATCCGATACTTCGATTTCCGACTGACCAACTACCGCGATCGCCTGCCCAGTCCCTGTGTAGCCGGCGCTGTACGCAGCCTTGATATCGTAGATCACCGAAACGTCACCCGGTTGAAGGTAGTGATCACCGGATTGGCTGGACGTGAAATTCGGATTCACCTTGCTGGACTTCGCTGTCCGAAACCTTACATGTGGCTTTGGCCGGAAATCATCGAGATTGCGCACAGATTGCACAACGTCGGAGAGCGCAGAGGGAACCGATATCTGTGTCGCAACGGCGAAATGAGTTTGGTTGTCGATCTTGTAGTTGTGAATCTCAGTCTCAAAGGCCGACTCGACCTGTCCGGCCGTGCCCGAGAAACTGATGGCGTTGCGGCTGTTGGCTACTCGATCGACAGAAAATCCTTGCTGCTCAAGCCACCTTTTAACTTTTGCGAGGTCATTGTCGCTGAGGCCGAAGCGGCTGGCATACTCTGCCGGAGTAAGCCACTTGTGGTAGGACGCAGATCCCGGTATTTGTTGCGCTTTCACCAATGCATCGAGTTCCGACTTCTGGTCCGCGGAAGGCTTGAAATACATGGTCACGCCGCTGATCCTGGTGCCTGTGTTCACGCTTCCAATGTCGTATTTCGCGGCGGCACGAGGATTCACAGAGCCCGGAAGTGACCTAACAGATTGTGAGTCGATCTCCTGGGTGACGCGATTGGGGGCCGTCTGCGCTAGCACGATTGCGCATCCAAGCAACAGAAAAACCAGAACGGCCGTGGCCAAAGAAGGGATCGTCCTTGTGCGCACTGTGTCTCACTTCCTTTTTCGCAGACTTATAGGAACACACAGGTCAGACGAAGTTCTTTCAAGTTCTGCTTGTAAAGAAACGTAATGATTTGTAACGGACTGCGGTGTTGGGTGCAGCTAATTCGACTGAACTCAGTGAAGCGGCAGCAGCAACATTTCCCCT
>Ga0181520_10004145_pt1 | contig 24632 bp, 21 predicted proteins | sample PEATcosm2014_Bin_29_FD_132451 | JGI IMG/M metagenome (GOLD analysis project Ga0181520, IMG submission 132451) | Peatland microbial communities from MTU Mesocosm Facility, Houghton, MI, USA - PEATcosm2014_Bin02_30_metaG | ecosystem: Environmental > Terrestrial > Soil > Wetlands > Peat | place...
AAAACAGAGTGAGAAGGATGCAGAACAAGGAGGCTCCCCGCCAGATTTTCTCGATCCCCGAGCCTTCCCAGCGCGGTTGGCCCGCCAGGTAGGCCGCGCCGAAACCGGCCACCAGGCCGCCGATATGGGCATAAATATCGATCCCCGGCAGGAAACTGAACAAAAGTCCGTAGATGGCCCAGCGCGTGTACATCCCGCGCACTGCCGCTCCCAGCGCGCTGCGATGCCGCACCCCCACCGCGATCATGGCCCCGATCAGCCCGAACAGCGCGGCCGAGGCGCCCACCGACGGCGCCGAGCTGAAAACCGCGCTCACATAGAATCCAAAAGCGTTGGCCAGAAAGTAGATCACCAGCATGCGGTTGGTTCCGTAGACTTCCTCAACCTGCGCGCCGAGGTCGAATAAGACCCACGAATTCATGAAGATATGGAAAAGGCCGCCATGCAGGAAGCCGGCCGTCACCAGGCGCCACCACTGGCCCGCCGCCAGGTACGGGTCGAACTTGGCCCCGAAATCGATCAGCGTGATGGTATCGATCCCCATGGGGCCGCCCCGGCCCGCGTTCAGGCTGTAAAGCGAGGTGGCCAGGTACATCCCCAGGTTGATCACCAGGATCATCAAGGTGGTGAAATGTGCGTGCGGGATGAATCCACCCAGGATGTCCGCGGGATTACGCCGGTCCACGGCGCGGGGTCCCACGCGCTCATTGCAATAGGGGCAGATCTTGTCCTTGGAAGTGATAAATGCCCGGCAATTCGGGCACATGCGGCGCGAGTCCATCTGCACCATTCTACCCCTCCGGGGATTTGCGCTTGCCTCAACGTGCCTTCTGCTACAATCAAGGTTCCATGAAGACGGAGCGTGAACACCGCGACGACATCGTTCGCATCGGCCAACTGGTATTCCAGAAGGGCTGGGTTGCCTCCAACGATGGGAACATTAGCGTCCGTCTGGACGCCGAACGTGTGCTGGCTACGCCCACGGGTATCTGCAAGGGAATGATGGATCCCGGCGACCTGATCGTCGTGGATATGAAGGGTAACAAGATTTCCGGCCGCCGCGAGCGCACCAGCGAAATCATGTTGCATCTGACCATCTACGATATGCGTCCGGATATCAACGCCGTCCTGCACGCGCATCCGCCCGTCGCAACTGGTTATGCCAGTTCGGGCCGTTCGCTCAATCAGGCGCTGCTGCCGGAGGTGGTCATCGGGTTGGGCTGCGTGCCGCTGGCGGAATATGGCTTGCCGGGCACTCCGGCGCTGACCGAACCGATGCTGCCCCTGATTCCCAAGTATGACGCGCTGTTGATGGCCAATCACGGCGCCGTGTGCTACGGCCCGGATACCTACGCCGCCTACTTCCGCATGGAAGCGGTGGAGCACTTCGCGCGCATCGCGCTGGTGACGGAGTTGCTTGGCGGCGCGCGCGTGCTGCCACGCGAGGAAGTGAACAAGCTGCTCGATTCGCGAACGCGCTACGGCGTGAAAGCGCGCAACACCGGAGAACCCGGCTGCCCGGTGGCCGCGGGCGAGAACGGGGCGGGCTCGGAAGAGCGGTTTTACGTGACGCGTACGGAACTGGTTGGCTTGGTGGAAGAGGCGCTTCGGGCGCGCGGTTTAGCTTGAAAGTTCAGTCTGGAGACACTAGATGGGTGAAGCGTTAGGAATGATCGAGACGCGCGGATTGGTGGCCATGATCGAGGCCTCCGATGCCATGGTGAAGGCCGCGAAGGTGAACCTGGTCGGCTGGGAGAAGATCGGTTCGGGTTACGTGACCGCAATGGTTCGCGGGGACGTGGCAGCCGTGAAGGCGGCCACCGATGCGGGCGCCGCCGCAGCGCGCCGCGTGGGCGAACTGATCGCGGTACACGTCATTCCGCGGCCGCACCAAAGCCTGGAAGACGTTCTGCCGATCGGCAAGACGCAGGCTCAGAGCGCTGGCAAGTAGCCGGATCGGGACCCCATGATTCTGGCCCGCGTGGTGGGTACCGTGGTTGCCACCCGGAAAGATCCCCGCCTGGAAGGCAAAAAACTGCTTGTCCTCAAGCCGGTTTCTCCGGACGGCAAGGACGAAGCGGGTTACGTGGTGGCCGTCGATACCGTGAGCGCCGGTTATCGCGAACGCGTCCTCGTGGTGGCGGGCAGTTCCGCGCGCATGGCCGAGGGTTGTAAGGATACGCCCGTGGATACCTCCATCGTCGCCATTGTGGACGACGTGCGGATGGATTAACCTATGTTCCTGGGCCGTGTCGTGGGGTGTATCTGGGCCACCATCAAGCACCCCGAATACCAGGGCATACGCCTGCTGGTGGTGCAGCCTATCTCACCGGACCGGCAGAACGCCGGTAAGCCGATTATCTGCGCGGATTCCACCGGCGCCGGCACCGGCGAAATCGTGTATTGGGTGCGCGGTCGCGAAGCCAGCCTTCCCTTCCTGCCCCACGAGCCGCCGGCCGACGCCGCCATAGTGGGCATCGTGGATACCATTCACCTCGAAGGCCAGGCGCGGGGTGAGCCATGCTGATTGCGCGCGTCATCGGGGAAATGACCTGTACCCAAAAACACCCCAGCCACGAGGGGCGCAAGATCCTGTTGGTCCAACCGCTCAACTTGGACGGCACCGACCGTGGGAACGCCTTGGTGGCCCTGGACGCCGTGGACGCCGGCATGGGCGACCGTGTGCTGGTGGCCACCGAAGGCTATAGCGCCATGACGTCCGTCGGAAGGACGCGTTCACCGATCGACATGTCGGTGATCGGCTTCATCGACCATATCGAACTGCTGCCGGGAGTTTCCTGAAGCGGTGCGCCAGCGAACCAGCCGGGCCTCGCACCACCAGCCGGTGAGCAAAACGGCCTCGTAATCCAGCCATAGCGGCCCAGTTCCCATCCAAAAACACAACAGCAAGCCAGCCGGCAAGAGTGCCTGCGGAACCCGCGATTCTCGCCCGTGCGGTTGAACGCGCGGTCTCGAGTGCCGAGCCGCGGCGCAAGCGCGCGAGCGATTTCGCAACCGGGAATCGCGCGGGCCTAAAGTTCCACGCCGCGCCGCCGATTATTGGACAGAGCCGTTACTCCAATGCCAGTTCTTGAAACTAACAGCTTCGGACGCGTTCCTTACGCGGAGGATGCGGTACTCGAATTTCCCTCCGGGCTGCCCGGATTCGACACCCACCACCGCTTCCTGGCGCTGCAGTTCCGCGAAAGCGAGCCGGTGATCTTCCTGCAGAGCTTGGAAGCTCCCGGCCTCTGCTTCATTACCCTGCCCGTGCTGGTGGTAGATCCTCGGTACCGGCTGGAGGTAAGCGCCGAGGACCTGGCGCTGATAGGGCTGTCCGCGACTCATCAGCCGTCGATTGGCGACGCGGTGCTCTGTCTGACGGTGATAGCCGTGCGCGAGAGCGGCCCCACGGCCAACCTGCTGGCGCCCATCGTGGTCAACCTGGCCAACCGCAAGGCTGTACAGGCGATGACGCTTCAGACGGGCTACTCACACCAGCAGGCGTTCCTGCTCCAAGAGGCGGCCGTATGCTCGTAATGTCGCGGCGCAAGGGCGAAACGATTCTGATCGGCGACGAGATCGAGATCGTGATCGCGCACATCGGCCGCTCGCGCGTCCGCGTGGGCATCCGCGCGCCGCGCTCTATGCCGGTGATCGCGCGCGAAGTGAAGCTGGTACGCGACGAGAACGTGGCCGCCGCAGCCGTGCCTTCGCCGGGGGCGCTCTCCGGTTTGCTGGCACGCTTGCAGCCGGGAGTGCGCCCCGGCGGGCCGGCCGCGGCGCGGAACCAAGGGTTCGAGGAGGAAGGGTAAAGAGGATGATTGCGAACTCTGGCGGAGATGGCGAACGGCTTTTGCGGACGCCCGATGCGGCCCGGCTGGCCCGGCGCCTGGTGACCACCGTATGTCCGGCGTGCGGACATCGTGTGGCCGTGCCCTTTTTCGACGGAGGCAGCCAGCCGGCCGTGGCGGCCGGGCCAGTCACGGCCGAGGACGCGCTGGGCATGGCGGGCCTGCCTCTGGATTTCGTCCGCTGTATCGCCTGCGGGCATGTCTTCAATGCTTCCTTCCATTGCCGCCCCGAGGCCGAAGACGCGCCGCCCTGCCGCATATACCACCGCGGCACCCAGTGGGTGCGGGTCCTGCGCGACTCGGCGGCCGAGGTCTTGCGCCGCTTGCCTCCCATCCCCGTGGTGGTGGAGGCTGTGTGCGGCGACGGGGCGTTTCTGGACCTGGTGGCCAAAGGACGCCGCGGAGGGCGCTTCATCGGTTTCGGCCCACACTCGGCGCCGCTCGCCGGGGGATCGCGGCTCGAGGTGCGGCCCGAGGCGTTCCAACCGGCTATCCATCTGGCCGAACTAGAACCGGACCTGGTGATCACCCGGCACGTGCTGGACCGCCTGGCCGATCCACTGGGATATCTGCAGAACCTGGCCATGACGGCTTCCTGCCTGGGACAGGGTCCGCTGGTCTACGTCGAGGTGGCCTGCGCCGACCGGGCCCTGGCCGCCGGCCGTACCCAGGATTTCTGCCGCGAGCGCCGCTCGCAATTCACCACTGCCAGTTTCTGCCGCATGCTGGACGTCAGCGGAGCCCGCCTGGAGACGCTGGGCCATGCGTACAACGGAGAGGTGGTGTACGCGTTTGCCCGTCTGGTGGCGCGCGGCGAGCCGGTCTGCCGGGGCCTGGCGGCGCTGGAGTTCTTCGACGCCACGGCCCGCGCGCGCGAGCGAATCGTGACGCAGCTCGAAGCCCTGCACCGCTCGGGCAAGCGCGTGGCGCTCTGGGGCGGCGCGGGAAGCCCGGCGAGCTTCCTCAACACGTATGGCATCGACCGCCAGCGTTTCCCCCTGGTGGTGGATTCCGACCCCGCGCACGAGGGCAGCTACGTGGCCGGAACCGGCCAGCTCATTCGCCGCCGGGACTGGCTCCTCGATCACCCCGTGGATATCGTGATTCTGGCCTGCCAATGGAGGGCCGCCGAGATCTACCGCGAGATCCGCGCGGCGGGCATACACTACGAGGCCATTTTGGTCGCGCACCGCGGGGAGTTGGTGGATTTCGAGCGGAGCAACCATCCGTACGGCAGGCCCTCGGGAGTGGCGGAGAAGCCGCCCGCGAAAACGCATTCGGATCATCCTCACGGAAGCATCGCTTCCGCCGCGACGGCGGAGAAGCCGCCGTCGAAAGCGCATCCGGGCGTGCTGGCGCGTGCCGGCGCCTTCGCCACCGCCATGGGGGAATCGCGGCCGGCATTCTAAAGCTTCGGGTGGGCGCACCGATGAGAGAAGCGACCGGCAAGATGCCGGCACCACAACCCGAAAGGAATTCACCATGTCGTTTTCGATTCAAACCAACGTAAACTCCCTGGTCGCTCAGCAAAACCTGAACGTCGTTAACGCGTTCCAGAGCAAGACCATCGACCAATTGACTTCGGGCTACCGCATCAACCAGTCCGGCGACGATGCAGCCGGCCTGGCGGTGGCCAACATGTTCCGCAACAACATCGCGCAAGTGACGCAGGGCGTGAACAACGCCAACGACGCTGTGTCGCAGCTTCAGATCATGGATGGCGGCATCAGCAACATATCCACCATGCTCGACCGCCTGCAGACGCTGGCCACGCAATCGGCCTCGTCCACCTTCACCGGCGATCGCACGGTGTTGAACAACGAATTCCAGTCGCTGGTCGGAGAAATCGACCGGCAGGCGCAATCGATCGGATTGAACACCGGCGGTACATTCGCCAAGAGCCTGGACGTCTATATCGGCGGCGGCGGCGGCTCCACCTCCCAGGCGGCTCTCCAGGACGGCATCGTCAACGTCGATCTGACCAAGTCGACGGTCGATTCCGCCAGTCTGGGGCTCACGGGCATGAAGGCGATCGCCGGAACGGTGGCCGCCAACGGCACGGATATCGGTACTGGGTCGAGTAACGGCACAACGGTCGCGGATATCGTGAGTTCGAGCGCCGGCAACGCCCAGGCCCAGGCGGGCAACGCGACGTTTGTGCTTTCCGGTCCCGGCTTCTCCGATAACAGCAAAGTTTCGATAGCGGCGAGCCTCACCGGTGTCGGCGATGTGAACAGCCTGGTTACGGCTATCAACACCGCCATCTCCAATGCCGAGGGCGGCTCCTCGCAGGCCGACCAGGCGTTGAAGGCCGCCAACATCGTGGCCACCGTAAACACGGACCAATACGGCCATTCTCAACTGGCATTCAGCTCGAGTACCACGGCCTTCCAGGTTGAGGCGGGCGACCAGATGGCTAACGCGTTGATGGGGAACTTCGCCAGTCCCGGCAGTCCCACCGGCGTGGCGGTCACCAGCACGGTAACGGGCGCGGCCACCGCCCCGGCGACCAATTCGTTTACCCCCACCGGCGTCTCCGTGCAGGTATCGGGCGCGGGCCTGGCGGGGCCAGTCAATTTCACCTTCTCGTCGTCCGACAAGAGCGTTAGCGACGCCACCAGCGACCTGATCAAGCAGGTGAACCAGAACGCGTCCTTGCAGGCGGCGGGCATCTCCGCCAGCCTGACATCGGACAACAAGCTTCAGTTCACCAGCGCCACCGGCGCGACGTTCAACGTTTCCTCGAGCGGCGACGCCACCAACCAGCTCGGGCTGGGGACCTTCGTTGCGGCTCTAAACGGTGCCACATCGTATAGCAGCATCACGGCCGGCGCCGGCCTGAACACGGCGGCCACCGGCAATGGCGTAGCCACGCTCGGTTTCTCGCTCGACGGAGGCGTCACGGGAGGGATCACCCCGGCCACGGTTACCGGTTCGGTCACCGGCACGGGATATAACGGCGGCGGCACTCCGAACGGCACGGTGAATAACGCCGCGGGCGCCCTGGGAACCATGACGCTCACGCTCAACGGCAACTCGACCGTGACCGTGAATTTCGGGCTGGACGCCAACCAGTCCGGAACCGAGACCGCGCAGCAGGCCGCCGACTTCATCAACGGCCAGATCCAGAGCCAGGCCGGCTATGGCAGCGACGTGAAGCTGGCCACTGTAGACACCGCGACGAATACGATTGTCCTGAGCGGACCCCCGGACGGAGCCGGGACGATCTCGGCATCGGGAGCCGCGGCCGGAGCGCTCGGTCTGACGGCCGTCTCGGGCGCCACGATCGTGGCCGCCAGCGGCAACGCGGGCAACACGGTCTCGGTGAATCTGACGGAGGGCGACGCCACCAGCGCGGTGGCCACCGGAACGGCGGCCGCGGCGGCGAATATCGCCACCGGCACCAACACCATGGAGCTGAACATCGATGGCACGGCCGTCAACGCGAACTTCGCCAACGACGCCAATGCCGCGGGCACGGCGGCCGCCTTCACCAGCGGAACGCTCGGCCTGAACGGGGCCAACAGCACCGTGGATCTCAGTTCACTTCAGGGGACGGCAGCCACCATCGCCGGCGGTGGAATCACGGGAGTTACTTCGCCGTCCGGCACGGTCAGCCTTGCAGGCTACGCGGCCGTCCAGGCCACCTCCACGGGTACCGCGATCGCGGGTGCTACCAGTGCGACGGCCGGCTCCGTGAACCTCAGCAGCTTCGCGGCCACATCGGCTTCCACCACAAGCGCGGCGCTGGGCACGGGCGGTACCGCGGACCCCACGCTTTCCACCCTGCTCTCCGGCTACGCGGCCAAGGCGGCCACCGTAACAGGCGGTGCTCTGGGCACCAGTGCGAACACCGCCGTGGGGGCGGGCTACGCCCTCGACGTCACCCAGTTCGGGGCCGCGCAGGCCTCCGCCACGGGTACTACGCAGTTGGCGTCTACCGGCCTGAACCTCGGCGCCTTCGCCGCGCAAGCGGCAGTCATGACCGGGACCGCGGTGGCGGCGAACGATACGTCCACGATTTCGACGCTCGGCAACCTCAACACGGCCGACACGAGCGATAACCTCATCATTACCGTTTCCGACGGGACCAACACCTATACCCATGCCGTCAACATCAGTGGGGCGACGAATCTGGACGGCGTGGTATCCGCCATCAACAACGACACCACTCTTAACGCCGGGGGTACTCAACACATAGTCGCGTCGGATGCCAACGGCGTCCTCACCCTCACCAGCGGCAGCAACCTCGCGGGAGGGGCCACGGGCGCCGCCAAGACCATCACGGTGGCCGCCAATAATGCCTCGCTGGCGGTCGGCCTGTCCACTTCGGGGCAAGTCGCCAACAGCACGGCGCAAGGCGCCAATTACACCGGGCTGCAACTGACGGTCGATACCCCCGCCACGGCGGCCAGCGCCGCGACCGGTGCTACGGGGAATACCGGCACCAGCCTGAACCTGTCCCAGTTCGCGGCGACGCAGGCGACCCTGACGGGGACTCAGATCGCGGCGAACGATAGCACTTCGAATCCGGATATCGCGGCGCTCACGACCGCCGCCAGCGACAAACTCACAGTCACCGTCGATGGGGGAAACCAGGTTGCCATCAGTCTCCACGGCTGCACGACCCTCGACAGTGTCGTGACCGCAATCCAGACCGCCATAACTGGCGATCCCACGGACTTAGGGAACTTGTCCGTGTCGGACTCGAACGGCCAACTCACACTCACCAATACCAGCGCCGCGGGCGCGGGTCACTCCCTCTCGATCGTCAACAACAATGCCGCCCAGTCTCTCGGCTTCGGAACCTATAGTGCCACCGGCTCGGCTTTTCAGGGAGTGAAGGTGACGGTCGACGGCGTCGCCCAAGTGAACGTCGACGTCAGCGGTTGCCAGTCTATGTCAGCCATCGCGACCGCAATCGGCAACGCGGTGCACGGTGCAACAGGCGGTTCGAGTTATACCGCCGCCAGCGTCGCGCAAGGCAACAACACCACGGGCTCCCTCACGATCGGCGGCACGACCACGGGAACCACGGGAAAGGTCGATGTCGTAGCGAACGCGCTCACGGCTTTCTTGGGGCTGACCGCCGACGCCGCGACAAACAGCAATAACTCGGGTGCGGCGGCGGGCAATACGACTGTGGACGTCAACCTCGCCGGCCAGACTACCCAGACCGGAATTGCGACGGCCATCAACAATGCGGTGAAGGCGGTGAACCCCAGTTCCGCCAACGTGGCCTCGTTCAATGCCAATGGAACCCTCACGATCACCGGCAACGCCGCGAGCAGCGCGGGTACCGTCGATATCGCGAACAACGCGCTCTCGAATTACCTGGGCTTTACCACGGGCAGCGCCGCCAGCGACAACAGCGGCAGGTCGGCTCAGTTGCTGACGCTGAACGTCGATGGGGCGGGAGCGAAGACGGTCGATATCAGCGGGGCTACGACTCTGGGCCAAATCGCGACCGATATCAACACCGCCGTGGGGTCGAACGTGGCTTCGGCCGCGACCGGATCCCTGGTGATTACCGGCCAGACGAAGGGGAGCGCGGGATCGGTCGATATCACCGACAACGCCGTCTCCCGGGCGTTGAAGCTGACCACGAACGGCGAAGTCGACCAGACAGGCACCAACGCCACCGATCTGAAACTCAACGTTGACGGGATTGGGGAAGTGGATGTCGATGTCAGCGGAGTTACGGACCTGACCAATGCCACGACCGGTCTGGCCGCGGTAATCAACTCCGCGGTGGCCGCCGCGGGCGGTACGTACGCTACGTACGGGAACATCGCCTCCGCGACGACGGATACGAATGGCAACGGAACTCTCACGCTCACCAGCAAGGCCACCGGGTCAACGGCCAGCAGCGTACAGGTCATCGGCAACGCGGTCTCGACGGCGCTGGGGCTAACCTCGGGCACCACGACAGGCACGGATTCCACCAAACTCGATTTGAACGTAGATGGGCTGGGGACCGTGGCCGTCGATCTCAGCAAGATCAACGGCACCGGTGGCGCAGGACACGGGACGGTTGCGCAGATCGCGGCTTACATCAACGCGGCGGTGGCGAAAGCGGGTGGTGGCTACGACGGTACGTACGATAGTGTAGCCACGGCCAACTCCGGCGCTGGCAACACCGGGTACCTCTCTCTCTCAGGCGTGGCGCTGGGGGGCAGCCTTTCGGTGACCAACAACCTCATGTCGAAGGCGCTGGGGTTGGCTACCGGCACCTCCGACACTAACGTCTCGGGCGCCGCTCAGACACTGAACCTGACGATGGACGGGAACAAGGAGGTGAAGATCGACCTCAGCGGTCTCGGAACCGCGAGTGTCAGCACCATCGCGTCGGCCATCAACACCGCGCTGAAGAACGACACCGCCGATGGCTACGGATCGGCATACGCCAACGTCGCCACGGCCAACAGCGATGGAACGATCATGCTCAACGGCGTGGCCCAAGGCGGAACCCTCACGGTAAGCAATTCCACCCTGTCCGACACGCTGGGCCTCACTTCGAACGCCAACAACGCCACCAATACGGGTGTGGCCGCCAAGACCCTGGATGTCAGCATCGACGGGAAGGCGACTGAGAATATCAGCTTCGCCGGCATCACGGGCGGCAGCACTCCGACCCTGACTGCCGTCGCGGCGGCTATCAACAGCGCGCTGGCGAAAGACACGGCCAATTACGGCACTGCCTATGCCAACGCCGCCGCGGCCAACGCCAATGGGACTCTGACGATCAACGCCCTAAGCAAGGGTTCGGCGGCGGCCGGTGTCACCATCACGAACAACAACGCCGGGCAGGTCCTGGGCCTGACCTCCGGCCCGTACGCCTCGACTACCGTCACGGGCAAGGACGAATCGCTGGCGGACGTCGTGTCGTTCCTCAATTCGACCGCGCAAAAGGCGCTGGGGACGAGCACGGCGGCCCAGATCGTCTCCCTGAGTTCCAGCGGCCAGGTGGTGATCGATTCGCAGACCAAGGGCGCCAATTCGAGCGTCTCGGTGGTCGGCGCGGGGACCACGGGCAATCTGGCGGCAGCGCTGCAACTTTCCTCGTATGTGGGCGCCGCCACGACCGGCCAGGCGCGCAGCCTATCGAGCATCGTAAGCGACCTGCAGCAGTCTTTCAACAGCGACACCACACTTCAGGATGCGGGACTCACGGCCCAGGTCAATTCGGGCAGCAACACCCTGGAGATCAAGTCCTCCAACGGCACTCAGTTCCGGCTGGATGCCTGGGGCACCAAGACGGCCACCACCGATTCCGGCCTGGGATTCGGCGACACCGGCACGGCCTTCACCAACGCCCTCACTCCCGCCGAGTCCACCTCCAGCATGGTGGACGTGCAAGGGGCCGCGGCCATCGGGACGAGTGCCAACGGAACCGGCAACACGGCGAGCATCTCGTTCCAGAACATGCAGTATGGCAGCGACACCCAGTCCATCTCGATCTCGGCCAACAGCGCCGCGGGCGTGGCGCAGACGCCGCTGACCATCACCCTGCAGAACAACGATACGGCCCAGACCGGCGCCAGCATCGACGCGGCGATCAGCCAGATCAACACCCAACTGCAGCAGAGCGATAACCCGACGCTGCGTTCCATCACGGCGGTGCAGGAAACCAACCCGGATGGCACCGAGAGCATCAATTTCATCAGTTCGCTCTCTTCGTTCAACGTCGCGGTGAGCAGCTCGGCGGGCGCCGCGGTGGGCGACGGCCTCAACGGCGGCGTGGCGAAGACCTTCAGCTCCACGATGAACGGCAGCGCCAGCGGTATCGCGATCGACTCCCAGGCGGGCGCCGAAGCCGCCATCACGGCCGTCAGCGCCGCGGTCGGCACACTCGGCAGCGCCCAGGCGGCCGTCGGCAAGGGCGAGAACCAGTTGGGGTACGCCATCAGCCTGGCTTCCTCGCAGATCACCAATTTCAGCGCCGCCGAGTCGCAGATCCGCGACGCCGACGTGGCGGCGGAGGCCGCCAATCTCACCAAGGCCCAGGTCCTGCAGCAGGCATCGCTGGCTGCCATGGCCCAGGCCAATTCCGCGCCTCAGGCCGTATTGGCTCTCCTGAGGGGCTAACCTTAACCTGACAACCGGGCCGGCGCGCTCCGCCGGCCCGCCAACTTCGGGGCGCTAGCGCGGGCCGCAGCCGCGCCGCTCCCGGGGGGCTTTCATGGGAACCACCAGCAGCGCTACCAGTTCGCTCTTCACGGGCAGCAGCGCGTTTGCTCAGTCTTTACAGGCCTCTATTACGCAGGCGGTCAACATCGCTACGCTGCCGGTCACGCAGTTGCAGAACGAAGTAACCACCCTGCAGAGCCAGTCCTCCGACCTTTCGGGAATCGATTCCAAATTCGCCTCGCTCCAGACCGCCATCTCGGGCATCGATCAGGCCATGGACGGCTCCTCCTATGAAACCGATATCTCGGATACGAGCGTGGTGAGCGCCACCCCCTCGACGGGCGTCATGGAAGGGAATTATGCGATCGAGGTGGACAATGTCGGCGCGTACGCCTCCAGCATGACGGCGAGCACCTGGGTCGACAGCGCCAACAAGGCAGGCCAGCAAACCACCTACCAACTCGTGGTCGGGAACAACACCTATAACATCACCCCGGCCGATAACAGCGCCACCTCGGTGGCCGCCGCCATCAACAACGCCGCCGGCAGCCAGGTCCAGGCCACGGTCGTCAATGTGGGATCGAGCGGCAGCCCCGACGAACGCATCTCGCTCCAGAGCACCACGCTCGGCCCGGAGACTCTGGATATCCAACTGAACGGCACCAGCCTGCAAACCGCGCAAACTACCGGGGTTCTGGCGTCGTATATCGTCAACGATTCGGGCGAGACGGTCACCAGCGACTCGCGCTCGGTCGATATCGCCCCCGGGCTGACGGTGAATCTGCTCTCGAGCGATCCGGGCAATCCGGTGAATATCACGGTGACGCGCTCGACATCGACGCTGAGCACGGCGTTATCGAGCTTCGTGGACGCCTACAATGCCGTCGAGAGTGCGCTCGAAAACGAACGGGGACAGTCGGGCGGAGCGTTGAACGGTCAATCCATCGTCTATGAAATGACTGACGCCCTCCAGGGCCTGGCGACTTACACCTCGCCGGGATCCGCGGTCAGCGGACTGGCCGATCTCGGCGTGACCCTCAACGACGATGGCACGCTGACCTTCGATCCCACCACGTTCATGGGGGAGGATTTCGGAAACTCTGCCGCGGTGGACTCCTTCCTGGGCACCGCGACGTCCGGCGGATTTCTGGAAGCGGCCACCAACGCGATGACCGGGCTGGAGGACCCCACCACGGGGATCGTCAAGACCGACGAAACCGAGATCCAGAACCAGATCAGCTCACTCAACGACCAGATCACCACCAGACAGGCTCAGGTCACTACCCTGCAACAGAACCTCACCACCCAAATGGACGCCGCCGACGCGGCCATAGCGACCATGGAACAGCAATACACCTACCTGAGCGGGATGTTCCAGGCCCAGCAAGTGGCCGACGCACAGTACTCCGGCCTCTAACGGCTATCGCAGAGGCGAATGCGCGAAATGGACGAAATTCCGATGAACACCGACTTCGAGACCGCCATACGGGTGGCATTCTCCGCAGGCGAGTTCGCGCGAGCCCGGAGGCTGTGGAGCGAATGGACCGGCCAGACGGAAGTAGCCATTCGAAACCGCTCCGCTTCGGCCGACACGCTGGCGCGAATGCGCGCGCTAATCGATTGGGCGCGCCTAGTGACCCTCGCCTTCCGCGCGCGAACTTCCGCCCGGCTCGCTTCGCTGCACGCGGCCGCCGCCTACTCGGCCCGCCCGGCTCCTCGCGCCGTGTCGTTCCGCGCCACCCTCTAGCCCGCTCCGGCTCACCGGAAATTCGCGGCTCGCTGGATGTCCCCCGCCCACTGGACGGCCCCGGCTCACCGGACGCCCCGGCTCACTTGCAATGCATTGATGCCCCGGCCAATCGCGGCGCCCGCGGCACGGTTCGCCACGGCGCCGACGGCCCGGTTCACCAGAGGTAATCCTTGGCGATATCGCGCTTGTCGTACCCGTCCAGCACGTGCACCACGCGAATCTTCTTGAGCGAGATCGGTGAAAGCTGGCCGATCGGGATGTACACCACCGTGCGGCCCACGCGCGAGGCGATGGTCTTGAAAATGGAGCGCGGCGGCTTGGACGCCACGTAGACCACGTGATGGTGAATCGAATAGTCGAGCGCCGCCAGCAGCAGGCGCTCGGCCTTCGATTCGGCGAATTCGTAATCGGCGTCGCGCCAGACATCGTACATGCGCCGCGGCGGCAGGCTCATCAGAAAACCGCCGTACTCGGCGCGGCCGATCCCCGGTCCCACCAGGTTGTCGAAGGGGAAGGTGGAGTAAAAGGCCATGTCCGATTCGTTCTGGTTCTCGCCCAGCCATGTGGTGGCGTAGGGATAACGGTTGTCGCGGTCCTCGTCGAAGATCACCACAACCGAGCCCACTTCGCCGCGGATCTTCTGGAACTGGCGGACGTAGATGCGCCGCTCGTACCAGCGGCGAATGGTCTCGCGCATGTCGATGCCGTCCAGAATCGAAGTGGTGAACGGCTCCACGGAAACGTGCTCCTCCGAAAGAATGCTCTTGCCTTTCTTGCGCAGGAAGCGCCCGTAATCCTCTATCACCAGGTCCTCGGGCGGGTAGGAACAGATGCTGGTGCCGTTCAACTGGCTGGCCCACTCGCCGGGTAACTTCTCCTTGCGGCGCGGCTTCAATCCGAAGGGCCGCGGGCGCCGCTTGGTGCTGGGCAGGCGCCGGCGCAGGCGGATGCGCCGCGTGTCCAGCCAAACCTCGTCGCCCGCGATGCGCATCGTCATGACGTCGGATTCGGCCATCTGGGGCGGGTAGCGGCCGGCGGCTTCCCAAACCTCCCAGGCGTAGTTGTCGTCCGCCGCGCCGCGCGCCGCCACGGCCAATTCGAAAATGCCCGCCGAGAGCTGTCCGCCCGCCAGCGCCAGGTTGCGCGTGTAGCGCGCCAAAAGACGCCGCTGCCAGTGCGCCAGGCGCTCCCCGGTCGCCGCTTCGTAGGTCTTCTCGGCCTCGCGCAGGACGGCCAGTTGCGCATGGCGCCGGTCGATCAGCTTCCACTCCGCCGGGGACTGCCGAAAAGTCTCGTAGCGCCACTGGATCTGCGGGTACTCGGCGCAGATCTCGGCCAGACATTCGGGGTGCGCATTGAAAACCTGGACGTCCTCACGCTGCCTGCGCTCGAGCGGCTGCGCCTGGGGCTCTTCCATGGCGTCCAGAAGAGGGTCGAGCAGGTTGAGCGAGACCACCACCATGACGGTGTCCGACGGGTGGGCGCCCTGCAGCTTCCAGGCGATGCCCTGGGCGTGCCGCGCGATCTCCTCCGAGCGCGGCTGCGGATAGACGCGGTAGGCCTCCACGTAGCGGTCGAGGCCGATATGCCGGATCGCGTAGGGATCGGGATAGGCGTCGGCGAGGTGCGGCCGCTCGCCCGCGTCCGGGTCGGCGAAGACGATCTCGGCGCCAGTCTCGAGGCCCGTGCGGATCGCCTCCGTGAAGGGGTCGGCCGGCTCGATGGGGATATACACGGCGCGATCCCCTTCGGAGGATTCGTCCGGGTAGAAGATCAGCGACATTTCGGGCAGCCGCTCGACGGCGCGCAGCCAGGCCGGCTCGAGTGTGACGGGCAACTCCACCGCGACCACCCGCGGGCGGTCGCGCAGAATCGCCTGGCGCACCTCGATGGCGAACTCCAGGCGGCCCGGAACCACAGGGAAATAGGTGAAGCGCCCGCGTTTCAGGCTGCCCGCGTCAGGAAGCGGGAGATCGGTCTCGCCGGGCATAACGCAGGGCTTCCTCTCCGAGCACCTGGATGATGGCGGACTCCAGGGCCTGGGTCTCGTGCGTGCGCTGGGTGGCCAAGCTCTTCAGCTTGATGGCGTAGCGCGCCACGTTGATGCCGTCGCGCACCGTGTAGCGCTCGTCGGCGGCGTGGGCCATTTGCAGAAAATCGGTCACGTAATGGAGGATGCGGTCCTCCGCGAAGGGCAAATTCTCCTTCAGAATGTGGTACTCTTCGTCGCGTTCCGGGAAATCGATGAAGATCTGCGGCTGCAGGCGGGAGTGAATGTATTCGGGCAGCTCAAACGTCGAGGCGTCGTCGTTCATGGTGGCCACCAGGCGGAATTGGGGGTGGGCTTTGATCTTGATTCCGGCCACGATGGACTCAACGTAGCGGCGGTTATCGAGCAGCGGTGCCAGGCTGGCCCAGCTCTTCTCGCTCATGCGGTTACCTTCGTCCACGATGGCGATGCCCCCGCGGATCATGGCCGTGACCAGCGGAGACGCCACATAGCGGAGGCTGCCTTCGCCCTCGATGACCGGCGTGATGAGCAGGTCCTCGGGGCGTGTATCGAGGGTGGCCTGCAGAATGTAGGCTTCGCGGCCCATGCGCCGGGCGGCCGCGTAGGCTAGGGTGGTCTTGCCCACGCCGGGCTTGCCCAGGAGGCGCGGGTTCATGGGCAAATCCTGTTCGTCGACCACCATCCAGGCGGCCAGAAGCTGGCGCATCAATTCTTCCTGCCCCACCCACTGGACCGCCAGTTCGTCGGGGTGGGCCAGGTGCAAGACAACGCCTTCGATCTCAATCGGCATATCCTAGCTCTATTATGGGGCAGGATGCCGCCCGGGGCATTGCGCATCACACATTGCTGAGGACGATTTGCTGGACTTTGAGGAGCAGATCGACTTCCTGCAGGGGGATTTCCAGGGCCAGCGCGATCTGCTCGCGCGTTTCGCCCCGGCGGTGCATGCGGAGAGCCTGGGCGCGTTTGCTCAGGTTAAATCCCGCCCTGGGAGAGGCGGGAACCGGGGCCATGGCGTGCGGCTGCTTCTGGATTTCGCGAATCTCCGCCGCCAGGCTCTCGACGGTGTCGCAGATGGCCCGCAAGGTAGCCTCGCACTCCTCCCGCGAAGCGCGGGCGCGGCGTTCGGCGAAGGAGACCAGCGCCGCGGCGCGGAAGAGAACCAACAGGCCGAGGCCCACGCTTCCCAGCGCCAGCGCCGCGAATAGAGCCGCGGGAACCAGCCACGGATTCATCGCAGGCTCCGCAAGCGGTCCTGCCGGTTCACGATCTGTTGGATGCGCACGCCGTAATTGCCGTCCACCACCACCACTTCGCCGCGCGCGATCAGGGCATGATTCACCAGCACCTCGACGGGGTCGTTGATCGCGCGATTCAGTTCGACGATGGAGCCCGTGGTCAACTTGAGAATCTCCTTCATGGGCAGCTCCGCCCTGCCGAAGGAGATGCTCACCGGCAACTCGACATCCAGCAGCAGATCGAGCGTGCGGGAGCGCGCGGGCGGGGATTCGGCCGCCGCGGCGGGGTTCGGAATTGCGCCATTGCGGTCCGCCGCCGGTCTCTCGGGGCGGGCTTGGGCCGGAGACGATACCAGGTCGACGAGCCTGGAACTGAGGACCACGACCAGCGGTTCGAGGGCTTCGCCTCCGAAGTTCAGGCTTAGCCATGCGCGGTGGCGCCCTTCCGGACCGGGAGCGCGCTCCACGCCGGCTTCGCAGTTGACCTCCCGTCCCACGCGGGCCCCGATGGAGGCGGCCATTCCAGAGAGGGACTGGCCCAGGATTTCGAACCACGTATTGCGGGTTTCGCCCGCGCCGGCCTCCAGCCCGGCGGCCTTGAGAGTGAGGGCCCCAATATACTCCCAGGTCCCCCGCGGCGCGCCCACCCAGACCTGGGCGGCGGGCGAGACCTGAAAAGGCTGTTCCCACCAAAGCGGCTCTTCGGCCAGTCCGGAATCGGCCGGAGCGGCGCCATCCAGGCGCCACTCGAAAGCCGGCTTCCGATCGGTCATGGCCTCCAGGGCCTGGACCAGCGTGCCGGCCCACTCATCCAGCAGGCTGGCCACGATCTGAGCGGATTCCGCGGGGCGCTCGTTACCTGGTTCGCTCATCCGGGATCACCCCTCGCGGAGCGGGCCATTGCGCGCCGAGGCGGCTGCGCAGCCTCAGAATGGCCTGTGATTTCAGTTGGGAGATGCGGGATTCGTGCAGATTGACCACCTGCGCGATTTCGCGTAAAGTCAGTTCCTCCTGGAAGTATAGGCCCAGCACGGTGCGCTCGATGGGCGGAATGGTTTCGATGCTCTCCGCCAGGAGGCGCTCCAGTTCCGAACGCTCCAGGAGCGTTGAGGGGAGATCCTCCTGGCCGGAGGGGATGTAGCGCAGCAGATCCTGGTTGGGATCGTTGCCGGCGTGTTCGAGGCTGGCGATGTTCAGGCCCCGGATCTCGACCAGCCACTCGCGGTACTCCTCGATCGGAACTCCGATCTCGGCGGCAATCTCCTCCTCGCCGGGGCAGCGCTTGAGCTTCTGTTCGGCGGCCGAGATGGCCGCCTCGATCTGCTTGGCTTTACGGCGCTTCTGCCGGGGGGCCCAATCGAGCCCGCGCAGACTGTCCAGAATGGCGCCGCGGATCTTATACTCGGCATAGGTCTTGAGCTTCACGTTGCGGCCGGGATTGAAGTTGTCGATGGCCGAGATCAACCCGATCACGCCGGCCGACACCAGATCCTCCAGCGCCACGCTCTCCGGCAGCCGGTCCTGTATGCGCCGCGCGATCAGGCGAACCTGGGGCAGGTGTTCGAGAATGAGCCGCTCCCTTTCACTCTCGCCGGCCGGCTCCGTCGCTACGTAGGAACGCATATGCCTCACCCTCAGGCGGCCGAACGCGCCCGAGCTCCGTCTCCCGCCAGCACCAAATCGATCAAGCGCGCCTCGGTGGCCGCCTCGATATCCTCGGGGATGCGTTGCCCGGTGGTGAAGAATGAAAGCGGTTTGGCGGTTCGCTCCGCCTCCCCGAACAAAGGGCCGAACGAGCCGGTCTCGTCGAGCTTGCTGAACAGCAGCCGCCGCGGCCGGAAAACCTCGAAAGCGTCCACCGCCAGCGCCAGATCGGCGGATTTCATGGAAGCCGGCAGCACCAGATGGGTGTCGATGTCGGCGCGCGAGCCCAGAAAGCGGGCTAGGCCGGAGGCATGGTCCAGGTCGCCGAAGCCGAGGCCCGGCGTATCGATCAGCAGCAGGTCTTTGCCGCGGTGTTCCTCGATGGCCTGCGCGAGGGCGGTTACGGTCTCCAGCAGTTGGAAGCCGACTCCCAGGATGGCGGCGTAGGAGCGCAATTGCTCCGCGGCTCCCACACGGTAGGTGTCGATCGAGAGCAGCATGGTGGGGCGGCGGCAAGCCAGCCCGTAGTTGACCGCCAGCTTGACCAGGGTGGTGGATTTCCCCGAGCCGGGCGGCCCCACCAGGGCGGCTATCCGCGGGCGCGCTTCCGAACATCCCAGCGTGGCCTGCGCCGTGAAGCGCGCGGCCATCTCATCGGCCAGCGCCCGCCGGAAAGCGGCTCCATCGGAACCGCGCGCGGGGGCTTCCGGGACCGTGCGCACCGCGGCCAGACGCGTCCCGGCAGCCTCCACCAGCGTCCGCGCCAGATCGGGCGGCATGCCGCTCGAGATCAGCATATCCAGGGCGCCGGCCACATTGGGCGCCAGCGCGCCGCTACCGCCGTGAGCGGCCCAGGCCGGCCGCGCCAGCGCCCTACGCATGGCTTCCAGTTCCTTCTTCAGCTCGGCCACCTCGCTGAAGAGCCGCTCGCCGGCGGACCACTCGGCCGGCGCGGGTGCCTCGGCAGGGCCGGTCTCGGCCGGCACGGGCGCATCGTGCAGCCCGAACACCACTTCGTATTCGCCCAGGTGGTGCGATTCCGGAAGCGCCCGGCGGCTGTCCACCAGCATGGCGTCGGGGCCCAGTTCCTGCCGCGCGGCGTCCACGGCATCTTCTACCGTAGGAGCGAAATAGGACTTGATCCTCATGTGTTGCGGCTCCCCCGCTTGGTGCCGGACGCTTCAACCCAAACCAGCCGCTTGTGCCGCACACCGATCTATCGTCATTGCGGCCGTATTTCTGTAGACCCGCGCCTACAGATTGCCCAAGGATTGAACGCGCACCGCGGGCGGGATCTCGTTCGGCGAGATGAAAAACAGGTTGGGCAGCCCGGCTTCCACGATCTGCCGCAAAAAATATCGCGCGCCGCCCGAGGCGATGGCTACCACGGGCGTTTCGGCGGATTGAATGCGGCTCGCGATGCGGTTCAGGATCTCGCGCAAAGCCTGCGGCGCCAGCGTGAAATGGCTCGACTGCTCGCCGTGCTCCACGGCCGACTCGACGGCCCTCTCGAGGGCCGGATCGACGAACCAGGCCGGCAGGTCGCCCCCCCGGTTCAGATACGGTTTGACGACCGAGCGCCGGATCGCCTGGCGCACGTACTCGGTGAGCAGCACGGAGTTGCGCGTGGAGGACGCCGATTCGCCCAGTGCCTCCAGGATGGAGACCGCGTCGCGAATCGAAACGCGCTCCCGCAACAGGTTTTGCAAGACGCGCTGCACCACGGCCAGCGGCAGAATCTTGGGCACCAGGTCTTCCACCACCTTGGGATGTTCCACGGCCACGCGGTCGAGCAGGCGCTTGACGTCCTGGCGCGAGAGCAGCTCGTGGGCATGGCGCCGGACCAGTTCAGCCAGGTGTGTACCTAGCACGCTGACCGGGTCCACCACCGTATAACCGGCGCGCCGGGCCCGCTCGGCGCGGTCGGCCGGAATCCACAGGGCGTGCATGCCGAAAGCCGGCTCGCGGGTGGCCTGCCCCTCGATACCTCCCTGCGCCGCGCCCGCCGGGATGGCCAGCTCGCAGCCCGCCGGCAGCTCGTAGCGGGCGATCTCCACGCCCTTGAGCGAGATGGCATACTCGCGGCTGCGCAGCGAGAGGTTATCGGCGACCTTTACGGGGGGCAGCACGTACCCCAGATCGGTAGCCAGTTGCCGGCGGATGGCGGCGATGCGCCGCAGCAGCGCCGAATCCTGCGCGCCCTCCACGAGGCCCACCAGCCCCAGGCCCACCTCGATGGCCAGCGGCTCGACACGCAGCAGGGCCTCGACATTCTCCTTGGCCGCGGCGGGCGTGCCACCCGCCGGCGCCGCCGCCGGACAGAGCGACTGCCGCCGCATGCGCCAGCCCACGGTTCCCGCGCCGCCCGCCAGGATCAGGAAGGGCAGCTTGGGCATCGAAGGCAGTGCCGCCAGCGCCACCAGCACCCCGGAAGCCAGCAGCAGCGGCTGCCATTTACCGAAAATCTGGCGGTGGAAATCGGACCCCAGGCGGGAGTTCGAGCCGGCGCGCGTCACGATCAGCCCACCGGAGATCGAGATCATCAGCGCCGGAATCACCGTCACCAGGCCGTCGCCGATCGTCAGTACGGTGTAGGTCTCTAGCGCGTGCCCCAGATCCATCCCGTGCTGCAAGACTCCGATCAGGAATCCCGCCACGATGTTGATTCCGGTGATCAGGATGCTGGCCACTGCGTCGCGCTGAGTGAAGCGCGAGGCGCCGTCCATGGCACCGTAGAACTCGGCTTCGGTGGCCAGCTCCTTGCGGCGCCGCTTGGCCTCGGTCTCGTCGATCAGCCCGGAGTTGAGGTCCGCGTCGATGGACATCTGTTTGCCCGGCAGGGCATCCAGGGTGAAGCGCGCGGTCACCTCCGAAATGCGCACCGCGCCGTGGTTGATCACCACGTACTGGATGGCGATCAGAACCAGGAAGATCACCGCTCCGATGATGTAGTTCCCTCCCACCACGAAACTGCCGAAGGCCCCGATCACCTCTCCGGCCGCCGTGGTTCCGGTGTTCCCGTCGAGCAGGATCAGCCGCGAGGAAGAGATGTTCAGGGCCAGGCGGAACAGGGTGAGGAGCAGCAGGGTGGTCGGGAAAGAGGTGAAATCCACCGGGCGCACCAGGTACAGCGCGACCATCAGCACCGTCACAGACATCAGGATATCGGTGACGATCAACAGGTCGAGAACGAAGCTCGGCAGCGGCGTGATCAGGGCCACCACGATGGCCAACACCGCCAGCGGTACGGCCATTTCGCCGAGCGTGGCCCAGGGCACGCCCGCCAGCCATTTGGGTCCCGTCATGGTTTTGGCCGGCGTCATGCGCCTACCCCGGCAGCTTCCCATGCATCAGTTTGAAAATATAGGCGAGAATCTCCGCCACGGCGCGGTAGAGATGCGGCGGAATCTCCTGCCCCACGTCCACCGACGAGTAGAGCGCCTGCGCCAGGGGCGGATTCTCGATGATGGGAACCTGGTGCTCGATCGCGATCTGGCGAATCCGCAGGGCCAGATAGTTCTTGCCCTTGGCGACCACCACGGGCGCGGTCATGGCGTCCACCTGGTAACGCAGGGCCACCGCGAAATGCGTGGGATTGACCACCACGGCGGCGGCCTTGGGAATCTCCTTCATCATCTGGCGGCGTGCGCGGTCGCGCTGCAGGCGCCGGATGCGCGCCTTCATCTGCGGATTGCCTTCCTGCTCCTTGACCTCCTCGCGGATCTCCTGCCGGCTCATGCTCAGGTCCTGGCGGTAGCGCCGTAGTTGGCGCGTCAGGTCCACCACCCCGAAAACCAGAAACAGGCCGGCCGCTTTCCAGAACAGATCCATGAGCGAAGCGGCGATGAAGGCGCACCCGTTTTCGACGCCGCTCAGGGGCAGCGCCAGGGCCGCATCCAGCTTGTCGCGCGCCATGGCATAGACCGCCCACAACATCGCCGGCAGCATCACTACGGCCTGCAGCAAGGAGGCCGGCGACTGGCGCCACACATCGCGCAAACGGGCGGCGGGGTTGAGCCGCCCGAAATCCGGCGTCAGCTTCTTCAAACTGATCCCGAAGCGCGTGGTGGCCAGTCGAAAGGCCAGCGTGGCGACCGCCACCGCCAGGCCGCCGGTCAGCAGGGGAACCATGTGGTTCCAGAAGAGCTGCCAGGCGATGTGGGACAGGAATTGGGCGGTCAGTTGGCTGGTGAAGGCCAGCGTGAACAGCGCGCGCATGCCCGCCCGCAAGCCGGCCAGCCAGCGCCCTCCGAGGGCCCCCAGCAGGCCCAGCATGACCATGAACTGCAAGGCCCCCACCAGCTCCCGCGCAGCCGGAAACTGGCCTTCCCGCCGGGCCTTTTCCAGGCGTCTTTGAGTGGGCGGTTCGGTTCTCGAGGAGCGGTCCGCCATGGCAGCTCATAACCCCAGCATCCGCAGTGTGGCTACCCAGGCTTGCCCGTAGAATTCCATGAGCAGGCGCGGAAATAGGGGCACTATTGCGCTCAATACCACCAAAGTCGTCAGCATCTTGATCGGGAACGCCAGCGAGAGCAGTTGCAGTTGCTGGTTGAGGCGGCCCAGTAAGGCCATCGCCACGTCGATCAGAAGCAGCAGCGCCACTACCGGCAGGGCCATGCGGACGCCCACCGAAAACAGCCCGGCGCCGAAGTGAATCAGGGCCTGCGCGGCCGGCGGTCCCAGCCGGTAGACGCCCACCGGGACCCGCTCCATGCTCTCGGCTAACAGGCGCAGGGTCTGGCGGTCCAGCCCCAGCGCAAAGAAAAACATCCCGCCCATCAGTTGCGCGAAGACCAGCAGAATCCCGGAATCGGCCTCGGTGTTGGGGTCGATGGTGGAAGCGAAGCCGTAACCGGCCTGCTGACCCAGCACCTGCGCCGCCATCCCGAACGATTCCAGCACGAAAGCCACCGGAACGCCGATACAGATCCCTACGGCCGCCTCCGCCAGCACCCATCCCGCCAGACGGGCGGCCGTCATCCTCGGCCCGTCCACCACCGGCCAGCACGGTGCCAGAGCCAGCGTAACGCCCAGGGCAAACACCGCGCGAGCCTGCTGGGACGCCCCGCCCATGCCGGGCCAGGGCACGAAGACCAGCGCTCCGCTCACGCGCGTTAGCACCAGCAGAAACGCATACAGCGTTCCGGCCGAGAGGATCAGTTCAATGGGCATACCGCCCCAAATTTCCCAGTAGCGAGACCGTGTAGGTGACGCTTCTATCGAGCATCCACGGCAACAGCAGCACCAGCCCCACGAGAAAGGCCGCCAGGCGCGGGATCGTGCTGAAGGCCGTATCCTGCATGGACGTGGCGATCTGCACCAGGCTGACCACGATGCCCGCCAGGAACCCGATGGCCAGCAGCGGCGCCGCCAGCCAGATGGTGGCCAGGAGGGCCTGGCGAATAATTTGGACCACCGTATCGGGCGTCATCCGTAGAAGCTTTTCATGAGCGAGCCGACTACCAGGTTCCACCCGTCTGACAGCACGAACAGCATGATCTTGAAAGGCGCCGAGACCATGGCCGGGGGAAGCTGCACCATCCCCACCGAGAGCGTTACCGACGCCACCACCAGATCGATCACCAGAAAGGGCAGGAACAGCACCGCCCCGATCTGGAAGCCGGTCTTCAGCTCGGAGAGAATGTAGGCCGGCACCAGGATCTTCAATTCCAGGTCGGCGGGCGTGTGCGGGGGCGGCGCGTGGGAGATCTCGACGAACAGGCGGATATCCTTTTCCCGTGCGAAACGCAGCAGGTAGTGGCGCAGGGGCTCGGCGGCGCGGTCCATGGCTTCCGGCGCGGTCAGCTTCCCCGCCTCGAGCGGCTCCCATCCCTGGTGGTACATATCCGCCGCCACCGGCTGGACCAGCACGATGGTCAGAAACAGGGCCAGCCCCAGCAGCACCTGGTTGGAGGGCGTGGACTGCGTGCCCAGCGCCTGGCGCAGGAAATGCAGCACCACCGCGATGCGCAGGAACGGCGTGATGGTCATTACGGCCGCCGGCA
>Ga0181520_10004146_pt1 | contig 24631 bp, 17 predicted proteins | sample PEATcosm2014_Bin_29_FD_132451 | JGI IMG/M metagenome (GOLD analysis project Ga0181520, IMG submission 132451) | Peatland microbial communities from MTU Mesocosm Facility, Houghton, MI, USA - PEATcosm2014_Bin02_30_metaG | ecosystem: Environmental > Terrestrial > Soil > Wetlands > Peat | place...
GGAAGCCTACGGGCGATTCCTGATCGAATGGCAGGCCCGCCGGGTCGGCGTGCCTCTGCCGTTGCCCAAGTCATCCGCAGACCTGATGGTAGTCGAGTTATGTGCGGCCTACCTCGACTACGCCGAGGGCTACTATCGCAAGAACGGCCAGCCTACCCGATCTCTCGACAACATCAAGCTGGCGCTTCGCCCGCTAAAGGCGATGTACGGACACGAACTGGTCAGCGAGTTCAGCCCTCTCCAACTACTGGCGATCCAGGCGCGCCTCGCCACCGCCAAGTGTACGCTCCTACGTCAACAAACAGGTGGGGGCTCTCAAACGAATGTTCAAGTGGGGCGTCAGCCGAACGCTCGTGCCACCGACAGTCTACTCGGCATTGGCTACCGTCGAGGGACTACGGATGGGCCGCAGTTCTGCTCGCGAGTCCAAACCCGTCGCTCCGGTTGCCGACGCAGTGGTCGACGACACCTTGCCCCACCTGCCCGTGGGTAATTCCAAACAGATTGCTGCGTTTACGGTTCATCCCCGCACGGACCAACCGGCGAGCCGTGGAACGATCTATGCCACGGCCGCCGGCTGGTCGCTCGGAGAAAGACCGGTGTGTCTTCTTCTATTTCCCCGCGTCCGTCGAAACCTAGCCGTGGGGGCACCACGCACAAGCAGCATTTGGCTAAGGCAATCGACTACCAGGCCAAGGTTGTCGAAAAATCGCGACGGCTGCCCCGGATTCAAGAGGTGGCTGACCACGTAGGGGTTTCCCGGGGCACGCTTTTTCGTTGGCCGGAGTTTAGAGCATGCCGCCGCAAGATTGTGGGAGCCTGCCGTAACATTGCAGACCGGAAACGTCTGGAGAATCGCGGGAGCCGTCGAGATACTTGCAAGGAAGATCAAGCCATCAAGTACCAGGATGAGATCTTGCAACGATCGGGCCGGCTGCCCTTGATTGAGGCGACAGCCAAATTTGTTAAGGTCCACCCCAGCACAGTCCAGTGTTGGCCGGGGTTTATGGCACAGCGCCGCGCGAGCGGCTTGGACCTTCGCGGCGGCCGATCTACCGGCAAGGAGAGATTGGCTATTGAGTGCCTGAAGAAGATTTGGACAGACGAAGGCCGGTTGCCAACGATTCATGAAGTTTGCCGCGCTGCCGGCTGTGCTGAGGAGACCGTGTACAAGTGGAAGAAATTTCAGCGTGTCTATAAGAAGGCTGCAAAGGGGTTTCCGAAGATGACGCGCCGGGGCCGGCCACGCTATGCCAAAGAGCGCGAAGCAATTGCTCTTTTGAGAAGGATATTCGAGACCACCGGACGCGTTTCGGCTCTCGCCGAGCTTGCCGAAAGGCTTGGTATCCGCGAAGTGACTTTCCGCACTGGTCTGTTTCAAGTGTTCAAGCTGGCCTACAGTTCACTCTTGAATGAACAACGGTCAGAGGGTGGGGCGGCCGCAGGCAACGGTAGAGCGTTCCAAGCGGATACGCAAGCGGCTGCCAGCAGGCCGGCAACCGCCAAGGAGAATCGAGCCTCTGGCCCGGAAAATCGCACGAAGGCCCCCCCATGTTCCAAACGCAACGCTCTTTGGTTGCAGTGGCACGAACAAGAGCACATGGGGCCAGCCGCAATCCGTGACCGCTGGAACAACTGGTCGGAGGAACAGGGGAAGGCGAGTTGCCCACGATCCCCAAATCGTATTGGCAAGGGTGAGTCAGGCCGAAATGTCGTCAAAACGGCCCTCCGAGAGGCCAAATCGCGACGAGGGCTGGCAGCCGCGGGACCACCCACCTCTTTCTGATTCTACCGGGTAGACTTCATTTTCAACGATCTGGCTGCCCAGTGGTTCAATCAGGCCACCGGCGACAAGGCCAAGGTCGCGGGAGCCACCCGGGCACTGAAGCAGCTACGCGACGAGGGCCGCGCCCGCCGAATAGTCTACGCCCGCCCCAGCGGAGGGGCCGGCCGTGGCTTTCGTTGGGTCGGCGAGCACGCCGACGCCAGCGATGTTAGCCGTTGGGCGGACACGGAATGAAAGCACGCAGGGCTTGTCACGTGAAAAACGTCGATTTGAAGCTGCCGAGCGGCTTATGAAACGGGGACGCGTACGTCGCCGGCCATCTGGACACGTTCTTTCTCGGTAGCGCCGGCCAAAAGCAGCAGGAGGGGATGAACAAACCTCTTCATGCGGGCAGAGCGGCAGGCGTGAGAGCCTGGCAATTCAGGCGGGACGCCGGTTCACGGGCGATCACGTCGCGGCCGTCTTGGAGGACGTGGTTCGGGATCGAGGTACTCCGGATACGATCAGGTGGACAACGGCCCCGGAGTTCATCTCAAACTCGCTGGATCTCTGGTGGTTGAATCGAGTATCCTGGGGAGACAGCGCCTGGGCAACATCCTTCGCATCGGTTCTTCGTCACTGGGCACTGAGCTACTCGCATACTCAAGAAAGCGTCGCTATGAGCTTGTCGCCTGCCGAAATGAATGGCAGTCCTTCCTTGCCTCGATTGTTCATATCCTTCCTGAAGCTGGGCACGACTGCCTTTGGCGGGCCAGCGATGGTTGCCTACATCCGCAAGATGAGCGTCGAGCGAAACCAATGGCTCGACGAGGCGACCTTTCAGGATGGAGTCGCTCTTTGCCAAACGATACCAGGGGCCACTGCTATGCAAACGGCCGCTTACGTTGGCCTGCGGTCACGCGGGCTCCCTGGGGCCACGGTCTGCTTCGTGGGCTTCGGCTTGCCGGCGTTTTGTTTTATGGCGATGCTCACGGCCGCTTACGCCCACATGCACGACCTACCCCTGGTGCTGGCAACCTTCCAGGGGCTCCGTGCCATAACGGTGGCCATCATCGCCAATGCAACCTTCACGTTCGGGAGACAATCCTTGAGGGGTTCGGCCGACATCATCATTGCCGGCCTTGCGGCAGCCTTGTTTGCGCTCAAAGTGAACCCGATGGTTGTGATCCTCTTAGCGGCTCTCTTGGGGCTTGTGCTCTATCGACGACAGATGAGGCCCAAACTCCAAGCTACGAATGAGTCGGCGATTGAGGTCCACACTAAATGGCACATGACACTACTTCTCCTAGTCGGGGCCGTCTGGTTTGGCCTGCTAGCCATAGGGAGCCGAGGGCTGTTTGACCTTGGCATCCTCATGTCTAGGATCGACCTCTTTGCCTTTGGAGGCGGGTTCACCTCGGTTCCCCTGATGTACCACGAAATCGTCGATGTCCGCTCGTGGATGGAAAGCGAGACCTTTATGAATGGGATTGCCTTGGGGCAATTCACACCCGGTCCGATCGTTATCACGGCGACCTTTGTAGGCTACTTATTGTACGGCATCGTGGGAGCCGTCGTTGCCACTACAAGCGTTTTCTTCCCCTCATTCCTGATCGTCGTGGGGCTCGTACCTTACTTCGACCGCCTGCGAGCCTCGGGCCATTTCAATCGTTGCATGTCCGGCATACTGGCCTCGTTCGTCGGCTTGCTCTTGTGTGTGACGATCCAATTCGGTCTGAAGTTGTCGTGGGATGTCGCCAGAACCGTGATCGCTGGTGGCGCGCTGCTGGCGTTACTTCTTGGGGTGGACGTTCTGTGGGTAGTTTTGGCGGGACTCACAGCCTCGGCGATGTTCTTGTAGCAGCATCACGTTGCAGACGGCAACGGAAGCTCCTTGATCTCAATGGCACCGAAGGGACATTGGTCAACGCAAATCATGCAAGCTACACAGAGAGACGGTACGGGTTGGGGATATGCCAGTTCCCGAGTCATGTTGATGGCGTCGTGGGGGCAGACATCGGCACAAATCCCGCAGCCAGTACATTCCCGTGTAATGAGTTTCCACGCCCAATCCATTGATTACTCACCTTTCGCAACCTTTCGTGTTCGGTCATCGTTTTTTTCCCTTCCCCTCGTGCATTCTGTCCCGATTCTCGCGCAGCCGTCAATAAAGCGGTGCCACGGCCCCGGCGTGAAGCTCGAAGACCAGGTCCGCCAGGCATTCGGCTTCGGCGCGGTTGTGTGTAACGTGCAGCACTGTCACTGCCATCTGCGATCGGACCAGGCGGAGGAGTTCGTACATTTCCTGCCGCGTGTCGTCGTCCAAGGCGCTGAACGGTTCGTCGAAGAACAACACATCCGGGCGCATGGCGATTGCGCGCCCCAGGGCCACGCGCTGTGCTTCGCCGCCGCTAAGCCCGCCGGGCTTGCGGTCCAGCAAATGCCCGATCCCCAACAGCCCAGCCAGTTCATCGACCCGGGCACACACGGCCGCTCGGCTCCATCGCCGCACGACCGGCGCAAACGCCAGGTGCTCTCGCACCGTCAGTCTGGAAAAGGATCAATAGCGACAGCCCTATCACCAGCGGCGGAAGCACAACGGGAATGTCGATCAGGGCGTCGACCAGGTCTCGCCCACGGAACTTACAGCGAGAGAGCACATATCCCCCGGGTATCGCCACGCAGAGCGACAACAGTGTCGACAAGGTGCATGAAATCAGGCTCAGCCGCAGGGCAAAGCGAATTTCCTCCGTGGCGATCGCCGCGCGGATATGCGCGAAGTCGGTAAAACTGGCCAAAGCGCAGAGAAGGCCTACGATCAACAGGACATAGGTGCCGAGCAGCGCGCTCATGCCGGCGACGAACACTCCGTCGCTGGAAAAGCGGGCCGTCGCACTCACCGCATGCTCGCCCGGCGCAATCATCGTCGCCGGGGCCGTCGCCCCGGCCTTCGCGGGCTGTGGCTCCTCGCCATTCATTGTGGCTTCTCTTTTGCGATCCATTGGAACCCGGAGCGGATGAATTGTTCCTTGGAGGACGGCGCGAAAATAGCCTCCAGCAGCCGCTGCATGAGTTGCCGGTGTTGCGAATCCTTGGCCACGGCATAAGGTTGAATCGCTGCGGCCTCAGGCAGGTTCATCTCGATGACGTCGAGATACCGCGCGAAGGGCAGTGCGGCCGTGAGGCACTTCGTGGCGGCCACGATCCCCAAGGTAGCCTGTTCGCGGGCCCGGGCCTGAAGCTCGGGCACTTCGATCACCTCCAGGCCGAAGAGCCGGGCCGTGGCGTCCCAGACCAGAGCTACGTCGGCGGCACCGATTTTCACGGTTTGGGCCGCCTCGTTCACGTTTCCCACGAAGGAAAGCTGCGCATGGGTCGCATGCTGGCGATCCAACAGCGACTCCCACTGTCCCGTGCCGGCGAGAGCCCGTTGGGCCGCTTTGGCGGTGGCCGTCAGCTCCGGGTTGGGAAGCGCCACGCGGACACCGTCTTGCAACAGGTCTTTCCAGGCTACGATTTTCTTCGGATTTCCCGGCCGAACGGCAAGTACCACGTGCTGCCGGGCGACGGGCAGGACTTCGGCAACCAGCTTCAAGCGGCGCGCGTCGGCGATGAACGATTCCTCGCCGGACAGATAGAGATCGACTCGATCGGGCGCGACGCGGAGCCGGCTCAGCAGGGCACCTGAGCTGTCCGGTTCGATGCGAACGCTGACGCCGTACTCCTTCTGATACTCGGCACAAGTCTCCTGGACCGGCTTGAGCAGTCCGGTGGCACAGTACAAGACCAACTCCGCGGGGCTGGCTTTCGGCTGTTCATGGCGCGCCGAAGACCAAAGCAGCAGGGCCAGGACAACGATCGCGGCAAGCGATGCAACGGCGACCAACCAGGGCGTGGCGATGGCGCTGCGCGACGGTGTACTCATGGCAGGTTCTATGATTCACAGGAGCTAGCGTTCTTCTCGCGAGTAGGAGAAATGAAGCGGCCGGCGTGCAGACTGAGACGCCGTCCGGCCAGGGCCGCCGCATCAGCGTCGTGGGCCACCAGCAACACGGCGCCGCCCGAGCGCGAAAACGCGGCGAGGCATTCCAAGACGATCCGGGCGCTTGCCACGTCGAGGTTCCCGGTTGGCTCGTCGCACAGCAACAGCCGGGGACCGGGCAGCAGCGCGCGGGCCAGGGCCGTTCGCTGCTGCTCGCCCGTGCTCAACGCGGCGGGCACGTGGCTAGCCCGGGCCGTGAGTCCGAACTGCTCCAGGAGTTCCTCGGCCCGGCCTCGGGCGTTCGGCACCGGACGGGCCAAGGCCGGTGTTAAGACGTTGTCGAGCACGCTCAAGTACGGGATCAGATGAAACTGCTGGAAGACGAAACCGACGCACTGGGCGCGCCACCGAGCCCGTGAGCGGGGCGACATGCCGTAAACGTCCTGATCTTGGAATGCGACGGTGCCGCTCGTGGGCGTCAGCAGTCCGCCCGCGGCAAGCAGCAGGGTTGTTTTTCCGCTTCCGCTGGGCCCCCACACGCCGACGAACTCGCCCGGCCCGAGCGACAAGGAGACCGCCTCCAGGGCCACGACCGGACCGGACGCCCGGCGGGCGGGAGACGGGTAGCGTTTTGATAGTTCGCTGATTTCCAACATGGCGCGGTTACTTTTCCCTCAGGCTTTCTGCCGGATCGAGCCGGCTGGCCCAAAACGCCGGTAGCCAACCGGCCAGGGCGGATAGCAGCGGCGTCAGCACGAGCACCAGGGCCAGCAACCGCACATCGAAGCGGGCACCCAACGCCTCACCGCTTGACAACCGCTCCTCCCCGATCCAGCTTCCCAGCCAGCCGCCGGCAAACCCCAGCCCCGCGCCCATCAACCCCATGAGAGCGGCCCGCACCAGGAAGATGGCCAACACTCGCCCGGCAGGCACGCCTAGCGCCCGCAGGATGCCGATCTCGGTGACGCGGCTGCGGACATTTCCCAGCGCCAACAGCCCGGCCCACAAGGCGCAGGCGGCGATGATCAACGGAACCAGGACGGAGAACAACTGTTCGCGATCCTGCCGCTGACGTTCACGGCTTTGCATCTCGCGATCGACCGCTTCCTTGGCCTCCGCCTCGGCGCGATTGCGAGCCTCCGCCCGCGCCAGGGCCTGACTGCTGAATTCGATGACCTGCGTATCAGGCAACACGCGGGCGATGTCCGCGCGAATCTGGCCCAAGCGGTTGGCGGCACAGTTGCACTCCAGGGCCAGGATCGCGTTGATGCGCCCCTCGTGACTCAGGAGCCTTTGGGCTTCGGCCAAATTGATCCACAACGTGATGTCATCCCAGTTCCCCCGCGGCGGCTGTAGCGCGGAGACGACGAATCGCTGCCCGAGAAACTTGATCTCGCTGCCTACCGCCGCTTTGAGGCTGCGATGCAACTCGTAACCCAGGACCACGCGGCCCTTGGAGACCGGAGCCAGCAAGACCGTCTTTCGCCCCTTCGCCACCAACGCGATCTCGCCGCGGGTGCCGATGAGTTGGATCGTCCGCTCCTGTTCCGGCCATTTCAGCTTCTGTTGCAGGATGGGCAACACATGATTAATCGACGCGACGCGGGCCTTGACGAGTTGCTCGGCGTAAACCTCCGGCATCAGTTTCGAGGCGAAGTCCTCCGCGTAGAAGTCGGCCAGATTCTGGTGCATGGGCAGAATCATGACGTTGAAGCCCAACCCCAGCATGATCTTGCGGTAGTCGTCTTCCAGGGCGGCCATTTTCTGCCGCAACTCGGCCTCCTGCGCGGCCGCACGCTGTTCGGTTCGCAGGTCGTAGCGACGCAGTAGATCGATCGCCGAGACCACGCACGCCGCAGCCACCGCCACGGCCAGCACTCCCAACAGGAAGGTCGCCATGCGGTAGCAAATCTCGCGCAGGACCAATCGCCAGAACGTCATCTCACCCGTTTCCTTCTCGACGCATGGTTCTAATGAAGAGGCTGGCCACCGCGACGAGGAGGATTCCGCCGCCCAGCGTTGCCAGCAGCGTCCAAAAGAATGGACCTTTCCCTACATGGTTCGAGGCGCAAGACGGATTTTCTAGACCGCCTGTCGGCTTCTGCACAGGTTGGGAAGCCCGTCCTGCGGCAGCGGCCGGCGATGCCGTGGCAGAACTCGCGGCCTGGACCAGCAATCCCAGCCCTTGGAGCGCCGGCGGCGGGCCGCACGCGGGATCGTGGGCCGCCCGGCCCTCCAGCGCCGTCCGCCAATCAACAGCCATCAGCAAATCGGCGCCGGGCATCTGCGACTTGACGCTGCACGCGCAGCCGTTGCACAAAAAGCCGACCACTTCCTTCAGGCTGTCAGCGGTGAAAGAGGAGCCGCTCAGTGCCGTCAGGATGCGGCCGCGCCCGAAAATCGGATAGACGATAGGCCTGTCCGTCGCCTCTGGCGGCTCGCCCAGGTTCAAGAGGATGTGCACGAGGCCTTCTTCAGCCGGATCGTCGCGCCGCACGCGAAGCGTGGAGAACGCGATCTTCATGGGCCGGTCGCTTTGCACGTCACCCGAATCGTCCTGGGGCGGCAACGGGATCTCTTTCTGCATGGCCGCGAGCGTTTCTTCGAGCAACTTCGCCGCCTCGTCGTCGGCCTTCCGGGCATCTTTTGCGCGGCTTTCCAGCAACACGAACACCGCGGAGTCGCCCTTCAGGAGCCGGCGGGCGACTTCGCGCCGGACAGGCGAATCAATCAGCGGCCCAAGGTCCCGTCCCCGAAGCGGTCCCGACCATACGGGCCGCGGGGCCTCGCCGCCTGCCGGCACCACCGCCAGCCACGGCAGCGGACTGTTCGCAGGCGGCAGCGGGCCGCCCACTTGCGGAGCATCCGCTTGTGGGCGCCGCTTCTGGGCCGTGTCGCCGAGCGCCGCCAAGTCCACCAACTTCACCTGAAGATTTACTCGCGACGCATTCTTCCCCGCCAGCTTCCCCAGCGAATCGGCCAACTTCTTCGCTTCCGGCGAAAGCGCACCGCGGTAAAAGATCACAAAGTCGTAGGAATCGCTCTCGAAGCGATCCAGGGCATAACGGAAGACAGGTACGTCGCACGCGCCAGCCGGGGTTTCGGTAAAGCAACAGACTCCCGCCGACAAGAGCAACGAGAAGAAGGGGGCGATGCGGGATGATGTTCTCACGGCGATCTCCAAGCCGACTGCGGGATAGATTGGAAACCTCTCCTGCTCCATTATTATATCCTGTATCCCCCTCAACTCACCCGCCGGCTATGGGCGCAAGCACCAACAATTCGTCTCCCTCGCACAAAACCCGGTCTTCATGCCGGCCGCGCGAGCCGAGGTGTGTCCCGGACACGGCAATCAAGCAACTATCCGGAATCTGGCTGCCGGGGGGCAGAAGCCCATCCAAGACTTCCAGGGCCGCGTCGATCTTGCAGCCGGCGGGTAGAGTCAACTGGTCGGGAATTGCCTGGGCAAAATCGTACTGCCGTCCGGAAATAATCACGCGAATCTTCATGGATTGTGACTTTCCTTGCTGCAACAGGGGCAGGCCGGGTCGCGACGGAGTTCCATCTGGGAAAACCGGCCCTGGTGGCCGTCGATCATCCACAAACGACCCAGCAGCGGCGTGCCCGTCCCTGACAGGATCTTGATGGCCTCCAAGGCCGCCAGGGATCCGATGGCCATGGAGATGGCCCCGACGACCGGAAAGAACTCTTCGAACTCCGGGTCGGCGGGGTACAGGCAGCGAAGGCAGGCGGTGCGCGCGGGATCGACGCCCAGGAGCGTGCCCGTCATGCCCCACTGTGCCGCGTCGATCAGCGGCACGCCGGCCGACACCGCGGCCCGATTCAGCCGCAGCCGTTCCGGGAATGTGGGCGGACACGAGAGGATGACATCGGCCCGGCGGGCCAGGTCGCACGCCTCGTCGTCGTCCGGCTCATGGTCGATGGCTTCCACGACGACGTGGCGGTTCATGGAACGCAGGTAGGCGGCGAAGTGTGTCGTGCGAGGCTCGCCCAGGATGTCCTCGCAGCCCAGGATTTGTCGGTTCAGGTCGGGGGAGCTCAGTCGCCCACCGTGGGCGAAAATGACCCGCCCCACGCCGGCCATGACCAGGGCCAGGGCGGCCGGTCCGCCCATGCCCCCCACGCGGCTCACCACGGCCGTGGAACCCTTCAGCCGCAGTTGGCCCTCATGGGTCAACACTCCCGGCCCGATCTGACGCGCGTAACGCTCCAGTTCGGCGGGTGACAACACCGATGCGAACATCCGAATCTCTCGCTCCTATTTCCCGCCAACGTCGATCCGGCTGAACTCCGCGGCCGCATTCAGGACGCAGTAGCCCACATGCGTGATCGACTTCAACGGCCGCGCCAGCGGCGCCTCGACCGTCGCGCCGTCAATGGTCATCTTGATTTTCCGGCCCGGCAGATCGACGGCGATCGCGATGTTGACCGTGCGGCCGGGCGGGGCGGTGAAATCCACCGCGGCCGATTCAGTGTCGAACGATTCCTCTTGCAGGATCATGGCCTTGCTCATCCCCGCGCGGACGCCGCAGCGAACGAGCTGGTCCTCCTGCGCTGCGCCGCCGAAGACGATGAAGCCGTTCTGCAAATTGCCGTCGGCGGTAATCCGCATCCGCGTCTTCAACTCGACCCGGCCGCTGAGCGGCTCCGTCAGTTTCTTCAGCACCACGCCCGCGGCCTGCTCCTCGGCGAGCACGTAATAGCCCAGGTCCGACTTCGTCACCGCGGCGCGGGCCACGTGGTCGAAGTCGCCGGCCAGCGACGGGCCGGCGGCCTTCTTTCCGGCCCGCTTCCTGGCCGCCGACGGCGGCATGGGCGGCAACGGCTTGACAATCGTGTCCAGCGGCACCAACTTAGGCGGCGCGGCCGCCGGCAACGCCTCGCCTTCGCCGCCCAGGCACATCACGCGGCCGTCGCGCGTGGTCAAGTACAACCGGCCCTCGGCGGCGGCCATTCCATCGAAGGTCGCAACGGCGCCCAGCTCGTAAGCGGCCAGCACTTTGCCGTCATCGGCGGAAACCGCCAGCACCTGTCCGCCGCCCTGGCCGCGCAGGGCGGCCACTTGCGCGGCGAGTCGGGCCTGAACGGCCGGATTATCGGGATTGCGGAAGGCCGCTTCGTCATCGACCAGCACCGGCGGTCCCGCCACGTACAGCGTCCGACCGGCAAGCACCATCGCACGGGCGTGGATCGGCGGGCCGCCCCGGGCCCAATGGAAGTTATTGGCGCTTTGCAGCCAGAGGGGGAACTTCTTGCGCGTCGCCCAGTCGGACGCCGAGGCGCCTCCATTGGACGAGGCGGCGTCGATCCGCCGTTCGCCGGCCTGCACCCGCGCGACCGCTTCGGCGGTGACCTCGCGGTCGGCCCGATAAACGTAGTAATCCGCCACCGAGGCATTGCAGAGGTACTCGGGCTTGCGATCGAAACCGTAGACGCACCCTTCGTCGAACACCATCAGCCGGCCGCAGGGCGCGAAGTGGCCGGGCCGCAGCCATCCGCCGTAGTTGCCATCGACTTCCCTGCCGAAGATCCAGTAGGACCGCCAGAACCACGACTGGTCCAGGAAACCGGACCGCGAGAACAGATGGTTCTTCACCTCCGACAAATCGCCGGTCCTGCCGGAGACTTGTTTCCCGCGGCGGGCCATGGCCAGCTTGATGGGCGCAATTTGCCGGCGCCTGCCTTCCAGGTCGAACGCCTGCGCCCGCATGTAGATCGACGTGCCGTCACAGGAGAGGATGTCGGGCAGAGCGACGGGCATGTCCTGCCCTCGCATCAGCGATTGCAAGTTCTCGCCCGTCGCCGGATCGCGGTCGTCGATCCGCGTCTCGGAAAGCAGCCGGCCGGAAGCGGCGTCGAGCCGCACCAGGCGCATGCCGCCGTCGAGGAACGCCGACCGGCCGGCGATACAGCACACCGCGCCGTTGCAGACCAGGACGCTGCCGGAGACCGGCCAGGCCGATTCCAGTTGCTCGCCGGCCATCATGCGGCGATCGGAGGGTGCGGCGCGGAACCGCCAGACGAGCCGGCCGTCTTCCGCGCGCAGACAGTAGACCCAGCCGTCGGCCGAGCCGAAGAACACCCGGCCCGCATCGATCGTTGGCGGGGAATCGACGCGCCCGCCCGCCGTATAGCTCCAGGCCGTCTTGCCGCTGGCCGCGTCGAGGGCATGGACCGTATGCGCGTCGACGGCGGCCACAAAGACCTTGCCGCCGGCTACCGTGACGCTGCTGAGCTTGCCTTCCAGCTTGACGTTCCAGAGACGATGCGAAGCGTCGTCGACGGCGAACTTGTCCGCCCCGCTCCGGGCTGCGTCGTGCCGGTAGGTGGGCCAGTCGGAGGGAGAGGGAAGTGAGGCGTGGAAAGGAGCGGCCGGGGCGTAGTCCGCCCCGCGCTCGAAGCGGCCCTTCGTGGAAACCTGCTCGGGCACCTTGCGGCCAGGCGATTCCGCCGCCAGGGCGTTGAAGCCGAAGAGTTTCGACTCCAGGAAGCAGCCGCAGGAGTGCGCCGGCGAATAGACCATTCCGTTGGCGGGCATGAAGCCGTAGAGGCAGCCGCCGCGGACCCAATGGTTGATGTCCCAGTGCTGGGCCTCCAGGTCGATGAATTCGATGCCCGTCCGCGAGGCGATGAAATACTTGTCGGTGGCGCGGCTGCGGTAACAGCGGTGATGGAACCAATCGGGATGGACGTCGGGGAGGAATTCGCGGCCCACCTCGCCGGTGTGCAGGTCGCGGCCGGTCACCATCCCGGTGTTATTGCCATCGGCCACGTCCGCCGACCACACCAGCCCGCCCACGACCAGCATGTCGTCGGGCGACGCGTGGCCGCCGCGATGATGCGGGGCCGACCAGAGCCGCTTGCCGTCGCGGACCGAGAAGGCGTGCATCGACGACGACTCGATCGACAGCAGCACCACGTGGTCGGCCAGCACCAGCGTCGGGCCGTAGCCGGTGGGAAACGGCGCCTTGCGGACGATGCGCTCCGACGTCCAGAGCTTCTTACCCGTCCTGCGGTCCAGGGCAACGACCTTCTCGCTGTCATAAAACACCACGCGGCGGGAATCGAGGGCCAAAGTCAGGGGAACCACGCGGGTGTCGAGCTTCCATCGCAGGGCGCTGCTTTCGGCATCCACGGCCATGATCGAACGCTCCTCGCCATCCCAGGCCCACTCCTTGTTGGCGCGACCGGTGTTGGCCCACACGAACGTCGATTTCGGCCGGTAGGTCTTCCACTTGTTCGGCCCGTGGGCCACCAGGAGGAACAGCGTGCCGTCCGAGACAAGCACTTCGTCCGTATGGTCGGTGTCCGGACAGGTGCGAAGGGTGCGGCCGGTCGCGGCGTCGAGAATTTCCGCCGGGGCGTCGATGCCCAGGGTCACGTACACCCGGCCACCCACTGCCACCAGCCGCCGCGGCAACTGGTTCGGCCCGCTCTTCAGCGGCCAGAGCTGCGTGTTCCACTCGGCGATCGGCCGCTTCCACAAGATTGTGCCGTTGAAGGCGTCGCGGGCGATGAGCGACCACTGCGACGGCAGGAGGATCGACTCGCGCGGGCCTTCGTCCTGGATATAGAAGACCCGCCCGGCCGACGAGACCAGCGCGCTAAGGCTGGCCATGTGGTCATGGTGCCGCGACCAAGCCGGGCCGCAAGTCCATTGCAGGTGCCGGGGCGGGCCGACGGTCGCGTCGTGAGCCACGGCATTGTTGCTGGGATCGTGCAGGTAGTGCGTCCACTCGTCGATCTCCTTGGGCCGCGGCTTAACCGTCTTTTGCCACTGGCCGCCCCGCTTGATGTAGGCCACGCCGTGGGGGGCCAGGACGCGCATCACTTCGGTCATGGGGACCGCGTTGGCGTCTTCGGCTACCAGCAGGTTCACCAGGTTGTCGATGTAGGGCAACTGCCCGCCAGCCCAGTGCTCCGCGGAGACCTTGCCATACAGGCCGAGCGAGCGGATGTGCCGCCGGGCGGCCTTCACGTTGGCGGCGTCGCCGTCCAGCCCGTGGACCAGCGTTGTCGGCGTGGCCTGCAAAGCGGCCGTCAGCCGCCCATCGCCGCAGCCCAGGTGGACAATCAAGCCACCCTGGATGCCCGTGGCGTCGAGGATTTGCCGGGCCAGTTGCTGAGACGCGGTCGTTGCCGCCTCTTCGGCACGGGCAATGCCCGTGGCCGCCAGCCAAATTGCCGTTAAGACGAGCGGTACATGCGAAAATGATTTGCGGGGAACGTAGCGTGCCATGACTGAAAAACCCCGAACTGGGTATGATTGTCGGACTACCACTCGCAAACTCAGTTTATCTTGTCGGCGGCCCAAGAAGCAACCGGATCAGTTGCGCCAAAGCGGACAACTCGATGGCCTGTTGCAGTCGGATCCAAGTTCGCCGGATCGGTGACGATGAGCGCATGCACGGACTGCCGCGCCGACATTTGGCCCGGCGAGAGCGGCTAGCGAGCCTCCTCAAGCCCCTATCGAAATAGGCGGCATGAAACCGCATCAGGCACTGCGTCTCATTAACTCATCCGTATTACAAGACGCGTCAAGAATGAACCCATTGATGACGTAGCCAGGGGTACCCCGAGTACTCATCTGTTTCTTCGGAATCGCGCTCGACCGGAAGAGCCTGGCCGAAAGTCGTTCCCGGCGCCCGATCTAACCAACGTCTGACGCGACTCGCCACGATCCCTCCGCTCATTGCTCGCATTCTCGGATCTCGTTGTGGTCGCGCGCTACGTTTTCCTAGCGGTGTTTACCCGGGCTCCGCTGTTACGGTCGCTCAGCCTGGTGAAAGACAGAGGGTTGGCCGACGCTTAACGGTTTTAGCGGCTCGGTGCTTGACACGGCCCCCGTCGATAGAGGAAGATTTGATTAGTTTCTGCTTGCGCCGGACCCGCCTTGCGAAAGTAACTCGAATCTCCCCGCTGTCCTTGCCTGCCACCCTCATGAAGGAGAACCACCATGCCAGACAAGTCGCCTTTCTCGCGTCGCCGGTTTCTCAAGACGGCAGCCGCGACCAGCGCCTTGGCCGCCGTGCCGTATTTCGTCCCCGCTTCCGCGCTCGGTAAGGGCGGCGCGGTGCCGCCGAGCGAAAAGATCGTTGTCGGCGGCATCGGTATCCAGCATCGCGGTATGGAGGACCTGCGATCGATCATCGGTCACGCGGACGTGCAATTCGTCGCCATCTGCGACCTGCAGAAGAAGCAGCGATTGGCAGTCAAGGCGTTCGTCGACAATCACTACGGCACGAAGGACTGTGCCATGTATCCCGAGCTCAACGGCTTCCTGGAAGCGCGACCGGACATCGACGCCGTGCTGATCGCCACGGGCGATCGTTGGCACGCGCTGGCCTCGATCCTGGCCATGCGGGCGGGAAAGGACGTTTATACCGAGAAGCCCTCGTGCATGACGATCGCCGAGGGGCGAGCCGTGGTGGAGACCGCCCGTCGCTACGGCCGGGTCTATCAGACCGGCACGCAGCGGCTGAGCGAAGCCAACCACGTGTTCTGCATCGAGATGGCCCGGACGGGCCGGCTCGGCGAGGTCCGCACGGCCTACGCCCACATCGCCCCATGGGACGCGGCCGAGATGCGTCACGATTGGCTGCCGGCCGTCGCCGAACCGCCCAAGGACGAGGTGGACTGGAACGCCTGGCTGGGCGCATGCCCCTGGCGGCCATACAACCCGAGCTACGTCGCCGGCGGCTGGCGGGGCTTTTACGACTTCCACACCAGTTGCATCGGCGAGTGGGGGGCGCATACGTTCGCCCAGGCGCAGGCCGGGTTGGGGTGCGGCGAGTCGTCGCCCGTCGAGTACGAATACGTCGCCAATGACAGCGGCGACGGGATGATCACTCATTTTGCCAACGGCGGGCGGATGATCCTGTCGCGCAGCAATCAGTACTGGCACGGTTCCTGTGGCGAACGGTTTGACGGCAGCGAGGGCTGGGCCGCGGCCGCCGACGGCTACGCGCAGCCCGACGTCTCCGCGGCGGCCCTGCTCGGCGAGTACAATCGCGTTATCAGCCAGTATGTCGCCCGCACCGGCCGGTCGCTCGACCACATGCGAAATTACCTCGACTGCATCAGGAGCCGCGAGCGGACGGTTGCCAACCCCGAGGTCATGCACCATTCCATGACCACGGTGCACGCCGCCAATATCTGCATGTGGCTCAAGCGAAGCCTCAAGTTCGACCCCGTCAAGGAGGCGTTCGTGGGCGACGAGGAGGCCAACCGCCTTCGCGCGCGAGCCATGCGGGAACCGTACGTTTATTAGCCGTCGAGCAACGCGCGTTTACTGGTCCTGTCCCTGCTTCCTTCCTTACCGTCAATGGGAATTCACCACCATGTGGAAAAGCCATCCCTGCCTGATCCTGGCCGCAGCCCTGCTGGCCCCCGCCGCTACTCACGCATTCGCCCAGGAGGCCGAGCTGCTCGCTGTGCTTCGCTCGGAGGCGACGGTCGAGCAGAAGTCGGCCGCATGCCGGCAGCTCGCCCGCATCGCCACCAAGAAAGCGGTTCCCACGCTGGCCGCCCTGCTGTGTGATGAAAAACTGTCGCACATGGCACGTTATGCCCTGGAAGCCATTCCCGACCCGTCGGTCGATGACGCCCTGCGGGATGCCCTGGGCAAGGTCCAGGGCCGGGCGCGGCTGGGCGTGATCGGTAGTCTTGGCGTGCGGCGCGATGCCAAAGCTGTGGACGCTCTGGCCGGGCTGTTGAAGCAGCCCGACACGGTGGGGGCGGCTGCCCGTGCACTGGGCACGATCGGCACTCCCGCAGCTTCGAAAGCCTTGGAGGATGCGCTGCCCGGCGCGTCGGGCGGCAGGCAATCGGCGATCTGCGAGGGTCTTCTCCGCTGCGGCGAGGCATTGGCAGCGGACGGCCGGAGTGCGCCTTCGCGAGCCATCTACGATCACTTGCGCGGTCTGGCGGCGGCGCCGCAACAGGTCCGGGCAGCGGCCCTTCGCGGCGCGATCCTGGCGCGCGGCAAGGAGGGCGTTCCACTCCTGGTGGATGCCATCCGTGCTTCGGATTACTCCCTGGCCGCCGCAGCCGTGCGTTCAGCCATGGAACTTCCCGGTCCGGAGATCACCGACGCACTGCTGGCCGAATTGGCCAAGGCGCCGACGGAGCGGCAGGGCCTGTTGATCCTGGCGCTGGCCGACCGCCACGAACCCCGGATCTTGCCGGTCGTGCTCAAGGCAGCGCAGAGCAGCGACGGGCGGCGTCGCATCCTTGCGTTCCGCGCTTTGAAGCGCGTTGGCGACGCTTCGTGTGTTCCCGCGCTCGTGGATGCGGTGGCCGAGGGCGGCGAGGAAGTGTCGCGCGCCGCGCTGGAATCGCTGGAAAGCCTGCAAGGCAAGTCCGTCGACGATCAACTGGCGGCGAGACTGTCGCAATCCAAGGGGAAGATGCGAATGGTGCTCATCGAATTGACTGGTCGGCGCCGTGCAGCCGCCGCAGCTCCTGCGCTTTGGCTGGCTGCCGATGACGCGGATCCAGCCGTTCGTACCGCAGCCTTGGCCAGCCTGGGCGCCATCATCGGAACGGCCGACTTACCGAAGCTGATCGCACGAATCGTCGGCACCAAGGACGATCGGGAGGCAACGGCCTTGGACAAGGCGGTGCGCGAGGTCTGCCTGCGTTCAAAGGATCGGGAAGCCGTCGCCGCGCAGCTTGCCGGGGCGCTAGCGACGGCAGACGGGCACGTGAAGGCCAGGATTCTGGAGACGCTCAATGTCGTCGGCGGAGCGACGTCGCTTCGAGCGATCGCCGCGGCTGCCCGATCCGGCGACGAGGGACTTCGTGATGCGGCGTTCCGCGTGTTGGGGCAGTGGCAGTCGGTCGACGCCGCGCCGATCCTTCTCGAACTTCACAACACGGTTAACGACGAGCGGCTGAAGGTCCGAGCGATCCGGGCGTACATCCGAATTGCCCGACAACTCGACATGCCCGCCGGCCGCCGAGCAGCGATGTGCCGCACGGCGTTGGAAACCGCCGCCCGCGATGAGGACAAGCGTCTGGTGCTGGAAGTCCTGCTTCGTTATCCCAACGAAGAGATGCAGGCGATCGCCTTGGAGGCTGCCAAAGTTCCCGCCCTGAAAGAAGAGGCGTTGCTGGTGGTCATGGGCATGGCCAGCAAGGGCATCAACCGAGCCGAGCTCGGCAAAGCACTGGCGCAGGCCGGTCACACGCCGGTCAAACTGGAGATCATCAAGGCCGGGTACGGTGCCGGCGCGAAAACCAAAGACGTTACGGCGATCCTCCGCAAATACGCCAGGAGCTACCGCATTATCTTCCTGCCCAGTGCGAGTTACAACGAGAGCTTTGGTGGCGACCCGGCTCCAGGGATCGTCAAGCAGTTGATGATCCAGTACCGTATCGACGGCAAGGAAGAAAAAGTCTCGCTGAACGCGAACGCCACTATCGTGCTGCCAATACCGAAATAGAGCGAAGCAAATAGGTCCCGCAACCTTAACGTGAGCACTCATGATAAGCAGGAAGATTCACCTGTGTTCGCGTTGTCCCATCAAAGCACCCATAGATGACAAGGCTTTTCGGCATACCGAGAAGTCATGCCTTTTTTGGGAACGAGGCCTGATCGACAACGTGCCCGCAGGTTGGCCAGCGGCGCGCTCTAAATTCCGAACCCTTGTTGGGACAGACTTTTTTTGGCCGCTACGGCGGGGACGTCGGGCATCCCGATGGTTTGTGGGCCCGGATCGTCGGCGGGAAGATGGCGGGACAACTGGAATCTGTCGTAGCCCTTCGTTAACATGGGTGAAGTTGCTGCTCGGAGCGTATCCAAGCGCGGTGTCCCAATGGGAAATGCCAGCAAAATCGCGGACGGCATGTGATAAGACGGAACAGATACGACGGCGCCGTTGCCAGCCAGGGAATTCCTTCGTCGCACCCCTAGGATGGGAAACCTGCTCAGACCACGATCCTGTCGAGATGCTCCTGATGGGCGCAAGCATTCTGAAGTGATCGCGACTGGTACAGGTCGGCTCATGGATGAAGCGCCGAGCAACTCGACGATATCGATGTTCCAATTCGAGGAGAGGGTTGGGGAACTACTTGAAACAGCAAAGGAGGGACTCCGTGCCATCGCTCAGGTGGACTGCTGCTGTCTCGTACGTGGTAACGCTTTCGGCGTTTGCGGCTGTTGCGTCCGCGGCGGAAGAGAAAGACATGGCGCCCCTCCTGCGACATGAAATCGTCGGGGCAACTCTGCCGCTGGCCGAAATCCAGCGTTTCTGCGAGACGCGGGTACCGCGGCTGGCCGCCTACAAGTCGGCCACCGAGTGGGAAGCCGTGGCCAGTCGGCTCCGAAAGGAAGTGCTGGAGAAAATCGTATTTCGCGGACAGGCGGCCGCTTGGCGCAAGATGCCGCAACACATCGAGTGGCTGGAGACCATCCCTGGCGGGCCCGGCTACCGCATCAAGAAGCTGCGCTATGAAGCCCTACCCGGATTGATCATTCCCGCCGTATTGTACGAGCCGGAAAAGCTCGCCGGTCGCGTCCCCGTGATCATGAACTTCAGCGGGCACGAGGGCAAACCAGGCAAGGCCGCGGCCTACTTACAGATCCGTTGTATCAATCAAGCCAAACGCGGGATGCTCGCTTTGAACCCCGAGTGGATCGGCCACGGGCAACTGGGCGGCCCACGTTACGAGCATTGGCGCATGAACCAGCTCGATCTGTGCGGCACTAGTGGCTTGGCCCCCTTCTATCTGGCCATGCAGCGCGGCCTGGATGTGCTCTTGAGTCTCGATCACGCCGATCCCAATCGCGTAGCGGTCGCAGGATGCTCCGGCGGTGGCTGGCAAAGCATCTTCATCAGCTCCCTGGACCCGCGGGTTACGCTGGCTAATCCCGTGGCAAGCCCCCGAGCTGTTCTGCTTCGGCCTGCTGGAAAGGTTCGACGTGAAGCAGTTGGCCGCCCTGGTTGCGCCACGGCCGGTGCGGTTCCTTGCCCCCTCCCAGCGCGTGAAGAAAGAAATGTCTGACCTGCGGGAATGGTACAAGCTGCTGGGCAGGAAATTCGATCCACTTGCGGTCGGCGTGTGCGCCGCTGACGAAAGTGGATTTTCAGACTGGACTACTCTGCATTTCGTGCATGGTCCGGTGGGGGAGACAGACTAATGAAACGACTCGTTGCCGTCCTGTTGACGCTTATGGTATCTGGTCAGGCGCGGGCGCAAGGCGAGAGGGGGCTGGTGGGCTACTGGAGCTTCGACGAAGGTCAAGGCCAAGAGGTCAGCGATGCTTCCGGTCTGAACCATCACGGTCGCATCAAAGGTGGGGTAAAGTGGGTGCGCGGACGCCAAGGCACTGCGTTGGAGTTTAACGGCACGGACTCGCTGGTGGAACTCGCCAACCCCGAAGGATTGAACGTCGCCGGCGACGCGACCTTCATGGCCTGGGTTAAGACGACCTCCGATGATGCACGTGATCGGCTGATCTTCGGCGACACTGCCGGTCTGGCAGTCAACCGGAACATTTCCATCGAGTTGGACCACGGGGCATTGTGCGTCGGCCACGGCAACGACGCCCACTACGAGAGCTTCAGCCCCAGCCATAAGTTCGACGGTACGTGGCAGCACCTGGCGATCATTTTCGAGCAGCCACGCTACTATCTCTACGTGAATGGCGCTCTCCAGGAATATGGAGAGCTTGTGATACCCATCTCGCGCACTCGGGGGGCTGGCCGGTGTATTGGTGGCTGGGGGGCGGGGTACTTCAAGGGCGTCATCGACGAAGTCCGGCTCTACAACCGCGCCCTGAGCCAGCGTGAGATTCTCGCGCAGGCTCGGGTGCCTGCCCCGCCCGGCGACCAGTCAGCGCGGATCTCGCTGACCCCTCAGTTTAAAATGGGCTTAATGGGGTTTGACGCCTTGTTTACTGCGATTGTCGTCAAGGACGGCCGCGTGGAGTGCGCCTTGACCCGAAAAGGCGAAACCCAGCCTCGCCGTCTCTTTTCCACCGTATTGCGGGCGACCAAGCCGGAATCAGAGCGAGCCTTGGCTCAGTCCACCACGGCCCTGGAGGGACTGCCCCCTGGAGACTACCAACTCGCCGTGACCGCGCGTGACGTGGGTGGGAAAGAACTGGCTTCCATCGAGAAAAAAGTGACAATTCCCCCTCGGCCTGCTTGGCTCGGCTCGAAGGCGGGTTGGACGGACGCATTGCTCCCGCCTTACACGCCGGTCCAAGTCAGGATGGATCGCGGCGCGGTGACCTTGGGCGTTTGGGGCCGTACCTATCGACTGGGATCGCGCCCACTGCCCGAGCAAATCATCAGCCGTGAGGCGGCCCTGTTGGACGGCCCGATGCGACTTCGGGCCGTGGTCGACGGCAAAGAGGTTTCGTGGTCCGCGACGGAGCCGACGATCCGCCGGCACACTCCAGCCCAAGTCACGCTGGAGCAGACTGTTTCCGCGGCAGAGCTAAGTTGGCAATGCCTCTCCAAGATCGAGTACGACGGGTTCCTGCGGACCGATTGCACCCTCAGCAGCGACTCGCCTGCACAGATCCAGTCGCTCGTCCTGGAGATCCCCATCAAGAAAGAGCATGCTCGGTATCTCTACACCTGGCCGACGGTGTACGGGGCCACCGGGTTTTCCGGCCAACTGAGCCGGCCGGTGGAATGCAACTTCCATCCGATTGTCTGGATTGGCGACGAAGCCCGCGGGCTTTCGTGGATGTGCGAGTCGGAGCATCAGTGGGCGCCGGATGATGCCGCCCGAGTGATTCAGGCGATCCCCGGCAAGGAGCAAACGCTGCTGCGGATTCGCATCATCGGCAAAGCGACCGCCCTGCGCCCCGGCCAGCCGTTGCGGTACACCTTTGCCTTCCAGGCGACGCCGGTGAGGCCGATGGGGAAAGACGGCTGGGAGCTTCGCTTCGGCGCTTGCCCGTGGTACGGCGATGAATACGATCTGCTGAAGAGCCGCAAGTTTCTCGGCAAGCCCGGGCTGGACTCCTTGCAGGAATTGGGCGTACGTACGTTCATCGCCTTCAACTGGACGCCGGCCTTGTGCTATCCGTGGCCGCTGGAGCGGGCAGCCGATTTCAAGGCGTTGGTCAAGGCCTGTCACGCGCACGGCATGCGGATCATCGCCTACATTGGAACCCAGATCTCAGAGAAGGCCCCCGAGTTTCCTTCTGTAAGAGATGAAGTCGTCGTTTTTCCGCTTTCGACCAATGCCGACAAGTACCCAAACACGGAGCCGGAGATGGTCAGTTCCGTCTGCCTGCGGAGCGTCTGGCAAGATGCCTTGGTGGACTACGTGAGTCGGATGATGGACGAGTTCGACATCGACGGCCTTTACCTGGATAGCACGAATATGCCCTTTCCTTGCATGAACGGGCTGCACGGTTGTGAGGCGCGGCGGGCGGATGGCACGAGGGCGCCGGTGTACCCAATTTTTGCCGTGCGCGACACGTTTCGCCGGCTCTACGCGGTCATCAAAGGCAAGAAAGCCGATGGGATTTTGGATAGCCACGTCTTCGACTGCATGAACAGCAGTGCGCTCAGCTTCTCTACCAGCTACTGGACCGGCGAGCAATTGTCGCGGGCCGACATTCCGACCGACGCCTTGCCCCTGGACCGTTTCCGCACGGAGTTCATGGGCCTGAACTGGGGCGTACCCTGCGATCTGTTGTCGTACCGGCTGGGCAGCTTCCGGAAAGCGGCAGCCGTCAGCCTGCCCCATGACATCTTGGTGCGCTTCAGGCAGGATGAAATCCCGGTCGACTCCGGGGAGGATGAACGCCTGTTGAGCCGATCCCTTTGGAAACTGGCGGACGATTTCGGCCGTGCGGAGGCGCGTTTCACGCCCTATTATAGCCGGCGGTGCCCGGTGCAGGGCTTACCCAAGGATTGGATTGCCTCCGTGTACCGACATCCTAAGAACGGCGCGCTGGTGATCTTCTCGAACTTGAGCCGGCAGGAAGGGCGCGTGACCCTGAAGCCCGACTGGCAGGCGCTCGGCATCGATGCCGCCGGACCCGTCGTGGACGGTCTTACACGCAAGCCGCTACTGCTGAAGGGTGGACGCCTGGAGATCGTCTTGCCCGCCGCCGGATGGAAATACGTCTGGATGCAGCGGGGAAAGTAGAAACGTCTCTGTCGGTGATGCCTGGGGCGGGAAAATCGGCGGGCCAACTGGAATGCCACGCAGCGCTTGGCGAACCTGGGGGGAAAGGACAATCATGCCTCTGAAAACCCTGACTCGAACCCTGATTTTGGCTGGAATGGTCGCTGGCGGTGGGCTGGCGCGCGGCCAGGATTTGCTCGACGAGGGCTGGCGCAATCCGCCGGTTCAGGCCCGCCTGCGAGCCTACTGGTGGTGGCTCAACGGCAACGTCACCCCAGAGGCGATCACGAAAGATCTAAAGTGGATGAAGGCCATCGGCATGGGCGGCGCTCTGGTGTTCGACGCGGGCGGGGCCACGGAGGGCGGACACGCGCCCGTGCCGGCGGGACCGTTGTTCGGCTCGCCGCAATGGCGTGCCCTCTTCACGCACGCACTTCGCGAAGCCGACCGGCTGGGATTGGAGATCGGGCTGAACCTTCAAAGCGGCTGGAACCTAGGTGGCCCCCTGGTCACGCCGGACAAGGCTGCCAAACTCATCACTTGGTCGCAACTCCGTGAGCTGGTCCAGGCCGGCGCCGCCGTCGTGGGCCCAAAACCCGAGCACACCACGGGCCGCCAAGATGATGGCGAATTGAAACGCATTGCCGACGAACTTTGGCAGAGCGGGCGCATCCAACCGCGGACGGCTCGGCAAACGCTCGGCGCGCTGGACGTCTCGCCGGATATCGAGGGCATTCCGGATTGGATACACCGTCGCCGGGGGGAGGCGGAGGTTTATTTCCTTAGCAACCAGCGGCCGCGAACATCTCACGGGGACTGCGTTTTCCGTGTCCGAGGCAAACAGCCCGAGTTTTGGGATGCGGTGACCGGCGCTCGTCGCGCGGCCGTCGCGTTTACGCCAGTCGGCGGCCGCACCAGCGTGCCGCTGGAACTGCCGCCCTACGGCTCGTTGTTCGTGGTTTTCCGCAAGCCGGTCACTGGTAACGGAGTGGGAATCAACTTCGAGAGGCTCACCACGGTCGGTGAACTCACCGGACCCTGGACCGTGGCGTTCGATCCCAAGTGGGGTGGACCACCGTCGGTGGAAGTCGCGGAACTGGTTGACTGGACAAAGCGTCCTGAACATGGCATCCAGGCCTACTCCGGCACGGCGACCTATCGGAAGACGTTCAACGCTTCCAAGGTGGCGGGACGGCTGTTCCTCGACCTCGGCGATCTGGCCATGCTAGCGGAAGTTCGGCTCAACGGCCGGAACCTTGGTGTTGTCTGGTTCCCGCCATTCCGTTTGGACATCACCAGCGCGGTAAAGCCCACTAGCAATGTCCTGGAGGTAGATGTAGTGAACGGCTGGTACAACCGACTCGCAAGAGATCTGACTTTGCCGGAGTCGCAACGGTTGACCAGAACTAACATCCGTCTCAAGCCGGGCGCGAAACCGGTTGCATCCGGCCTGTTCGGCCCGGTGCGGTTATTGACGGCGAGACGAGAGGAAGCATTATAGTGAGGCACTCTGCATGGTGAGGGCAACAGCGCGCCACAAATTGACGGCGCGTTGGCGCCCCTTCGCAGTTAGCCGATATTTCCCGTTTAGACTCTGCTCGGATACGCTCCGAACGACAACTTCGCCTATACGAACCAAAAGCTGCGTGGAATTCCATCCCTGAAAGAGTTTTTCGTGTCAAGGGTCTCCTGGCGATTTTCTGCGCGCACGGTCCACACCCAAGCCCGGAAGGGCTTTTTACGGATGGTTTTGGTCTGGTGGA
>Ga0181520_10004148_pt1 | contig 24621 bp, 14 predicted proteins | sample PEATcosm2014_Bin_29_FD_132451 | JGI IMG/M metagenome (GOLD analysis project Ga0181520, IMG submission 132451) | Peatland microbial communities from MTU Mesocosm Facility, Houghton, MI, USA - PEATcosm2014_Bin02_30_metaG | ecosystem: Environmental > Terrestrial > Soil > Wetlands > Peat | place...
CGGGCAGCGAGGTTTTCCTGCGGAGCGCGGTGCTGACAGCAGTAACTCTGACATGCCAGTAACTCCACGTGAAAAAGGGCCGGAATGTTACTGGAATTAATCCTGTGGAACCTACTCCACTTTTGTAGTAGTTACCTGGAACCATTTCGCATAACAATCCACACTTTCTGGTGATACGCTGTGCCGACAAATCACCTCAGCCAGGCTCATCGGCCGTTAACTGGAAACGCAGCTTTCATCCCCCAGGAGGATGCGTGCAAGCAACACTCGAACGTCCAGGCGTCTTCCGCCTCGCAATGTCCCTGGCTTTGTTGCTCGGTGCGGTTCTGTCGACCACCGGCTGCGGCACAGTGTTCGCTAACCTCGGCAACCTAACCGCGATCTCGGCTTCATCGGCGAGCCTGCGCGTGAATCAGCAGATGCAGATCACGACGCGGATGGAAATTACCGCAGTGCCGCTGACCTTCTATGTGAATGGCGTGGAAGGAGGCGACGCGGAAGCCGGCACGGTGACGCCCGCCGGCGTTTATACTGCGCCAGCCATTGTGCCCACTCCGAATACGGTGACTATCACCGCGACGGCCAACGGGCATCCCGGATACCCGCCGGGCACGCTGACTTTGGCGATCCTGAACCCAATCCCGGTCCTCGGCAGCGTGACGCCGTCGAACCCGACGGAAGGCACGACGCTCATCACGGTCCAGGGCTCGCAGTTTGTTTACGGCGCGCAGATTCTTTGGAACGGCGTGGCGGTTCCGACGACGTTTGTATCGGCGACCGAAGTGGCGGCTGCTGTCACGGCGCCTGCTCCCGGGACTTATCCTCTGGCGGTTGGCAATCCGAATCCCGGCGCGGCCAACTCGGCGACTTTGCCGGTGGCGGTCGGACCAGGTCAGGTAGTGCTGCAAATTGAGCCGAGCAACGGCACCGACGTGCGGGTGACGAATTCGCTGAGCCTTGGGCTGACGGTGACGGGCACAGCGAACACGGGGGTCACGCTGCAGGTGAATGGTGTGGCGGGTGGCAACGCCCAGGTGGGAACAGCTGTTTCGAACACGGATGGATCGATTACTTATACAGCCCCGGCGGTGGTTCCTGCTCCTAATAACGTGGTGCAACTGACGGTGACCAGCACCGATAACCCAAACGTATCGATCAATCAGAACATTTCGGTACTGAACCCTATCCCAATCCTAACTTCGGCTACCCCTTCCAGCTTTAATACAGGAACGGCCACGGTGGTGGTGCAGGGCCAGAAGTTTATTTCTGGCGCGCAGGTTCTGATGAACGGGTCGGCGGTGCCGACGACTTTCAACAGCGGGACACAACTGACGGCGAGCCTGACCTTGACCGAGGCCGGCAACTTCGATCTGCAGGTGCTGAATCCCAGTCCTGGACCGGCAACTTCGGCTGATTTGGTCGCGCTGGTGCAGGGTAATCCGCCCGTCCCGGTGGTGAGCCCGGAGGATGCATCGCGGTTTCTCGAGCAGGCGACGTTTGGCGCGACCGATGCGGATATCCATGATGTTTCGATGAACGGGTACCAGGCGTGGCTGAATGAGCAGTTCGCCCTTCCTGCGACGCCGCAGGAGCCCTTCGTCGAAGAGTCGCTGATCATCAACAATCCACCCTGCGCGGCGAGCGATCTGAAGTGCAACGCGGCGCTGTTTGTGCAGAACAGTTCGAGCGAGATTTACGTGCAGGACGCATTCTGGCAACAGAGCCTGGCCGCACCCGATGAGCTGCGCCAGCGCGTGAAGCATGCGCTGTCGGAAATATTCGTGGTTTCGACGAGTAACTCGTCTGTGCAGAATATGCCGCGGGGCGAGGCGAACTACTACGACTTATTGGGCGACGATGCCTTCGGGAACTTCAGGACGCTGCTGAATGACGTGACGCTGAACCCGATGATGGGTCAGTTTCTTTCGATGCTGGGCAACGACAAGGGCAACGCGACCACCGACCCCGACGAGAACTATGCGCGAGAGGTGATGCAGCTGTTTACTGTGGGCCTCTATCAGTTGAATGACGACGGCACGCAGAAGCTCGACGCCTCGGGAAATCCCATCCCGACTTACTCCAATCTGGACGTGATGGGGTTGGCTGCGGTCTTCACCGGGTTCAGCTGGAACGTGCCTGGGAACAACAGCGATACAGCATGGTCGAGCTGCTGCATTTATGTTGGGACCGGATTCGGTGAAGACCTGCTGCCGATGCAGAGCTACCCGAGCCATCACTCGACGGTGGAGAAGGACTTTCTCGGAGTGACCATTCCATCGTCGGGGACGCCGGACCCGGATGGCGACCTGAAAATTGCGCTGGACACGCTGTTCAATCATCCGAACCTGCCGGCATTCTTCTCGAAGCAGCTGATCGAGCATCTGGTGACCAGCAATCCCAGCCCAGCGTATGTTGGGCGCATCGCAGTTGTGTTTGAGAATGACGGAACGGGCGTTCGCGGCAATCTACAGGCGGTGATCACCGCGATTCTACTGGACCCGGAGGCTCGCAGCTCAGCGACGGACTTTGCCAATCCGCAATACGGCAAGGTGCGCGAAGCTCTGCTGCGCTACACGGAATGGGCTCGGGCGTTCACGGCGCAGTCGCGGACGGGCTCGTATGGGATTGGGAGCACAGAAGACCCGATCTGGGGGCTGGGCGAGATGGCTCTGCGCTCGCCCACGGTTTTCAACTGGTTCGCTCCGGGATATGTTCCGCCCGGCACCAGCATTGCACAGGCGGGGCTGGTTGCACCCGAGATGCAGATGACGAATGTCTCGACGGTGGTTGGGTACCTGAATTACATGCAGGACGCGATCGGCAGCAATGCTGCGAGCGGTTCGGACATCTTCTCAAACTACGGAGCGGAACTGAGCCTGGCCGCGACGCCGGACGCGCTTCTGGACCGCATCAATTTGTTGCTGATGGCCGGGGAAATGGATGGCACATTGCGCAGCGAGATACTCGGCGCGGTGAACGCCATCGATATTCCGTCTGGCGATCAGAATGCGATTAACGCGGCACTGAATGCCCGAGTTATGACAGCTATCTATCTCACGATGGCATCGCCATCCTTCAGTGCCCAATACTAAAAAGCGTAATTCCAGGGAGCCCGAGAAATGTGCAAGTGCATTAACAATAAATTCGAGCAGTCCCGCCGCCAGTTCCTGAGAACGGCATCACTCGCGACTATGTCGGGCATGTACGCCAGCCCGTTTATTCTGGGCCTTAACTCGCTGGCGGCGATGGCGCAGAGCACGGGCGCAACGGACTATCGCGCGCTGGTGTGCGTCTTTTTGCAGGGCGGCAATGATGGTCATGGCACGGTGATCGCGACCGACGCGGAATCGTTTTCGGCGTTTACGCAGGCGCGGTCCGGGGCGCCGGGGCTGGCCTATCCGCTGGCTGAATTGCTGCCTATCGTGCCCAACACCGCGCAGAGCGGGCGGACGTTTGCGCTGAATCCATATCTGGGCGGCATACAGAACCTGTTCAACGCGGGGCGGACGGCGATTGTCGCGAATACCGGCACGCTGATTACGCCTGCGAGCAAGGCCCAGGTTCAGGCCAACTCGGTTCCGCTTCCCGCTTCGCTGTTCTCCCACTTCGATCAGACGGCGGCGTGGCAGGCCATCGCGTCGAACGGTGGCAGCGCGGAGCACGTGGGATGGGGAGGAGCGGTCGCCGATCTGATCGAGAGCATGAACATGAACTCCAATTCGATGTTCACGTGCATTTCGACCGCTGGGATCGCGCTGTTCCTCTCGGGGCAGACTTCGTTCCAGCTCAACGTGACGCCGGCCGGGCCTATTCCTATCTCGGGACTCGGGAATCCTTTGTTCGGGTCGCAGGCCGGATCGAGCGCGCTCAATTCGATTCTCACTGCGGAGGAGACGAACCTTTTCGCGAAGGAATACGAGGTGGTTGTCAATCGCTCGATGCAGGCGCAGGCGCTGCTGGCATCTTCGATGCTCCCCGCGGGAGTGGGAGGAGTCCCGAACCCGCCTCAGTATCTGGACCCGATGACGAACAAACTTACCGATAACCCGCTGGCTGCTTCGCTGCAGACCGTTGCTCGGATCATCGGCGGACGCGCCGGTCTGGGCGTGAACCGCCAGATCTTCTATGTGCAGCTGGGAAGTTTCGATACGCACGACGGCCAGGCTACCCAGCACGCTCGGCTGCTGACACAGCTGGGACAGGCGTTTGAGTACTTCGATGGATTGATGAATGCGGCGGGGATTGGGAACCAGGTGACGACGTTCACGGCGTCGGACTTTGGGCGCACGCTGACCAGCAACAGCGACGGCACGGATCACGGGTGGGGCAGCCACCATTTTGTGGTGGGAGGCGCGGTCTCAGGGCACGATATGTATGGGCAATATCCGGTGGTGGGTGTCGATCAGGCGAACGACGTGGGGGCGGGCCGCCTGATTCCGACTACGTCGGTGGATCAATATGCGGGAACACTGGCGCGGTGGTTCGGGCTATCCGACGGCCAGATCAAACAAATCTTCCCGAACTTCGCTAACTTTGGAACCAGCCCGTATTTAGGGTTTATGGGTTAGACATGCCCGGGTATATTCGGAGCCGGGCCCGTGGGCGGTATTTTGCTATTGGGTGAGGACTTCCTGGCCGTCGCGTTTGTAGACGATGCCGGCCTTCATGACAAAGCTGACTTTGCTCATGATGGCGATGTCATCGAGCGGATTGCCAGGAACCGCGACTAAGTCTGCGTACTTACCCGGGGTAACGCTGCCTAACTCATCGTCATGACCGAGTAACTGGGCTGCGTTGATGGTTGCCATTTGCAAGGTGTAGGCGGGAGGCAAACCGGCCTTGACGAGGTAGATGAAATCTTCCCAGTTCTGGCCGTGAGGGTAGACGCCGGCGTCGGTGCCATAGGCGAATTTCACGCCCCCCTGGTAGGCTCGGGTGACGGTCTTGATGATCTGCGGACCGACTTCGAGGGCTTTTTTGGTGACAGCGGGAGGGTAGGCGCCTTTCTTTGCCTGCTCGGCGACGAACTGCCCGGTGTAGACGGTTGGGCAGTAGAAGGTGCCGTGTTCCTTCATGAGCTGGATATCCGCGTCATCCATGAAGGTGCCGTGCTCGACGGAGTCGACGCCAGCGATGACGGAGCGGCGGATGGCTTCCGCGCCGTGGGCGTGGACGGCGACTTTCATTCCGTAATCGTGGGCGGTTTCGACGATGGCGCGGATCTCTTCCTCGGTCATCTGCGGGCCGGAGCCGTTGGTGCCGAGATCCATAACGCCGCCGGAAGGCATGGCCTTGATGAGATCGGCGCCCTCTTTATAGTGAAGGCGCACGACCTTCCGGGCTTCGTCGGGACCGTTGAAGATGGATTGCAGGGGGCCGGGATCGCCCTGGAGATCCATACTGAGGCCGTTGGTGTGGTCGGCGTGGCCGCCGGTGGTGCTGATGGCCGGGCCCGCGGTGAAAATGCGGGGGCCGACAACGGTGCCTTCGGCGACGGCTTTGCGGAGAGCCACGGTGTCGTAGTTGGTGTCGCCAACGTTGCGGACGGTGGTGAATCCGGCGAGCAGCGTGCGGCGCGCATAGAGAGTCGATCGCAGCACGTCGTCGGCAAAGTTGACGTGGGCGGCTTCGGCGTAGGTGTTTTTGCCAAACTGATCATCAAGGTGCACGTGGTCGTCGATGAGGCCGGGCAGGCAGGTGGCGCCGGTTAGCTCAATGACGGTGGCCCCGGTGGCCGTTTGTGTGCCGGACTCGACTTTGTCGAATTTGTTGCCGGAGATGAGGATGGTCGTGGGGCCGAGCATTTTGCCAGCCGTGCTGTCGAAGAGGTTCGGGCAGTGAATCACAGTGACGGCGGGCGCGGGGGCCGGGGCATCCTGGGCCAGGGCAACGGCAACGGGCAGACATGCGGCGACGATCATGGTTCGCCGGATCACACAGGTTAGGTTCATGGGTCTCTCCTCAAGGCTGAGCGTTGGGCTCAGGCTTCATCACTCTGATTTTTTTGCGGGCAGGAGCTTCGTTGCGTCCTTCAGCAGATCGACCTCGCGCTCGAGGGCCGCAGAGACGTGCGTGATCTGCTCGTCCGCCTCGGTCCATTTTTTTTGCTCGATGGCCTCGCGGACGCCGGGGATGGTCTTGACGCCGTAGCCGGTGTAGAAGCCTGGGGCGTAGAGGAGATGCTCGAACCACGGGCGATTGGGCAGGCCACGGTCGTCGGTGAGCAGGCGCTCGCTGCGGATCAGATCGAGGTTCAGTTCCGGAGGCGCGCTGCCATTGGCGGCGGCGAAGGCCTGGTCGTAGGCCCTGGCGGCTTCGGTGAGGTCGTCGGAGGCCTGATCGAGGGGGGCGAAGTTGAGATAGGGCGGCACGGGCTCGACGGGTGGCGGCACCATTTGCTTCCTCGGATCGTAGAGCGCCTGATAAACGCCATCAGAGATTTCCTGGTCGCGTTCCTTCGCGTCGTCGCGCTTTTCGGTGAGCAGGGTTTTGAGCTGCGTGTCATAGAGGTGCACGGTGTCGGCCAGGTCGGCGAACTGGAACGGGAGAATATCGGCGTCGGCCATGCGCATGACCATGGTGCCGGCGGTTTGCGCGAGGGCGCGGCCGTAGGTGAAGTCAGTATCGGAAAAGTGCGTGTACCAGTAGAAGTCGTCGTAGGCGGAGTGATATTGTCCGCCGCCTTCGTCTTCGCCGCCGTAGCCGAGGTTGACGCTGGCGACGCCGAGGTGGTCGATAAAGACGGTGTAGTCAGAGCCGGATCCGAGAGCGGGAATGCGCAGGTCGGCGCGGGAGCGAATTTCGCCGCGCGCCTGATTCGTGGCGCGGTTGATGTCGACGAGGCGCACACGCTTCCACACGGTCATTTTGGTTTCGGGATCCTGGATGTCTTTCGCCACTTCGTTGACGAAATTCTCCAGCGAGTGCGAGCCCTCGGCCCGGAAGTAGCCGCGGCCATTGCCATCGGAGTTGAAATAGGCGACGGCGTGCTGCTTTAACTCTTCGGCATGGGTCTCGGCCCATTCGGTCGAGCCCAGCAGCGCGGGCTCTTCGCCATCCCAGAAGCAGTAGATGATGGTGCGGTCCGGCTCCCAGCCCTGCTTGAGGAGTTCACCGAAGGCGCGCGCTTCTTCGAGTTCGGGGCTTGCGCCGGAAAGCGGATCGCCCGCGCCGTTGACCCACGCATCGTGATGATTGCCGCGGATGACCCACTGATCGGGATACTTCCTGCCTTTGATTTTCGCGACGACGTCGTAGAGGGGCTTGCGGTCCCAGTTGAAACTGACAGCCAGATGAGCCTTCGCGGTGCTGGGGCCGACGTGGTAGGTGAAGGGCAACGAACCGCGCCACGATTCGGGAACGGTTTCGCCGCCGAGAGATTTAAGGAAGGGTGTCGCGTCCGACCAGGAGATGGGGAGGACGGGAATTTTGGTGATGGTCTGTACCTGATCGATGGGGATCAGCTTCACGCCTTCAACGGCTCCGACGCCGGGCGTTTGCGGATCGCCGGGGTAGATGGGCATGTCCATGACGCTGCCGCGCTGCGCGCCATCGGCGGGACGCATGGGGCCTTGCGGGTAAGGATCGCCGCGGTAGAAGCCGTCGTCGCGCGGATCGGAGTAGATGATGCAGCCGACGGCTCCGTGCTCGGCGGCGACTTTAGGCTTGATGCCGCGCCAGCTCGCGCCGTAGCGCGCGATGACGATGGCGCCCTTGACCGAGATGCCCATGCGATCGAGTTCTTCGTAGTCCTCGGGACGGCCGTAGTTGACGTAGACGAGAGGCGCGGTGACATCGCCGTCGCGGGAGTAAGCGTTGTACGTGGGGAGCTGCTCGTTGGTCTGATTGGATGTGGGATCGATGCTGAGAGGCGGCTCTTGTAGTTTCGCGGTGAAGGGCGTTGGACCGAGGAGTTCGAGTTTGCGCGACTTGGGCGTTGGAAAGAGTGCGGAGAAGGTCTCGATCTGCGCGTCGAGTCCGTACGATTTCAACTGCGCGAGGAGCCACTCGGCGTTGTCTTTGTCGTAGGGAGAGCCGACGTGATGGGGGCGCGCGGAGAGGCGGCGCATATCCTCACGAATGTGGCCGGGGTCAGGGAGCTGGCGGAATTTTTGTTCCCAGGTGACCTCGGCAGCGGAGTCGTCGGGGGTGTAGCCGCGCAGCGGGTGACCAGCATCGACGGCATAGGCGGCGACGGCAAGAAGGCAGCAGGCGGCAACCGGCAGGCGCATAGAGATGAACCTCACATGGAGCGCGGAATAAGTTACAGGGGATGCGACAGATTGCGTGATTGAAACACTATAGCCCATTGCGGCGAGCGGCCAGGGCTTTGCAGGCTCGTATTCCGCGATCTTTCTTCTCCGGGGCGGAGGGATTTGCGCCGTTCGCTGTGGGGCCGCATCCTTATATCTATGGCGGAAGCGACGGAGGTTGTGCCGGATTCGACGAAGACCTCGAAAGTGGAACATTTTCGCGACGGGCGGTTTTTCAATCCGGGCGTCGGCGAGCACGGCTTTGGCGACGCACTGCGATGGATGATGAAGCGGAAGATCGGCCCGTGGCGGCGATGGGTTGAGTCGACTCCGGGACCGAAGCCGCCGGCGCAGGTGGAAGGCGCGACGCTGCGCGTGACCTTCGTGAACCACTCCACGGTGCTGCTGCAAACGGAGGGGATCAATATTCTCACCGATCCGGTGTGGTCACGGCGCGTGAGCCCGGTGAGCTTCACGGGTCCGGAGCGGCACCGCGATCCTGGTATTCGCTTCGAAGATCTTCCGGCGATCCATTGCCTCTTAATAAGTCACAATCACTATGACCATTTCGACGCGCCAACGCTGAAGCGGCTTGCAGCCAGCCACAAGCCTGTTGTCTTTTGCCCGCTGGGTCTTGCGGAACCGCTTCGGCAGCTGGGATTCCGCGATGTGCGCGAACTGGACTGGTGGCAGTCGGAGGCGCTGGGAGAGTGGGGTATTGACTGCGTGCCGGCACAGCATTTTTCGGCGCGCACGCCCTGGGACCGGAATCGTACGTTGTGGTGCGGATGGGTGATCGAAGCGCCGCAAGGCAATCTTTACTTCGCTGGAGATACCGGTTTTTGTGAGGTGTTCGCGGCGCTGCGAGAGCGATTCTCGGGGTTCCGGCTGGCGTTGCTGCCGATGGGAGCGTATGAGCCGGAGTGGTTCATGGGCCCGATTCACATGACGCCCGAGCAGGCCGTCGAGGCGCGCGCCATCCTCGATGCGGAGACGGCAATCGGCATTCATTTTGGGACATTCGCGCTGGCCGACGACGGCGAAACGGAGCCTGTGGAGCGGCTGCAGCGCGCGTTACAGGACCGTGAAGACCGCGATAAATTCTGGATTCTGCAGGAAGGCGAAGCGCGTCCTGTGCCGTAAGCGCGGTGTTCGATTGGATATAATCGCCCTGGAAATCGTGGAGATACTTTCCAACCTGGCGTGGGTGGCCGTTGCAGCGGCACTGTTGGCTGTGTGGCTGACGGGACGGCGGCGCGGCCGCGCGGAGTCGCTTCTTCCGGCCATTGGGATGCAGCTGGTCGCGCTGGCAGTGCTGGTCGTGATTCTGCTGCCGGTTATTTCGGTGACCGACGATCTGCAGGCCAACACGAATCCGGCTGAGACCGAACGGATGGCGCGGCGCGGCGATGCGCAGCCCGCACCGGATCAGCCTCTTCAGCAGCTGCCGGTGGCGCTGGCCGTGCTGGCGTCGGCTCCCAGGCTGCCGCGGATGCAGGCGTGGGGATTCATCGCCAGGCAGCACTCGGCAGCGGAGGGTTTTCGTGGTTTTTTCCGCGATCTGCCGGCGCGTTCTCCTCCGGCGGCGTAGCTATTCCGCAGCCATTTCGATTTTTTCCGATCTAACGCCGATCGTCTGTGGACGATCACTGGATTTCTTTCTATGAAGCTCCGGCTTTCCGGAACCGGCTGGGTGGTGGCCTTGTGCGTCGTGTCCTTGGGGGGGCGCGCGCAGAGTGTGCCGACACCGCCGGCCGCGCCGCTGACACTCGCTCAGGTGCTGGACATCGCGCGCGCGAAGAATCCGTCGCTGCTGTCGACTGAACAGCACGTTGAAGCTACGAAGGCTGCGGAGATTACCGCAGGTCTGCGGCAGAATCCGACATTCACCCTCTCCGGCGCGGACATCACACTTCCGGCCAGCAATCCCGCGAGCCCGTATTCGTATGCGGCTAACCTGACGCGGCTCTTCGAGCGCGGACAAAAGCGGCGCTGGCGGCTCGATGTGGCCCACTCGACGACCGACGTGACGCGCAGCCAGTACAACGATCAGGTGCGCCAGACGATTCTCCAGATCAAGAACGCCTTTACGAACATGCTGATTGCGAAGGAGGCGCTGCGCATCGCGCAGGACAATCTCGACGGCTATCGTAAGACGGTGGAACTGAGCCGGGCCCGGCTGAACGCGGGCGATATCAGCAAGACGGATTTCGAGCGCATCGATCTGCAGTTGGCGGAGTTCGAATCCGATTACGACAGCGCGAAGCTGGATGTAACGCAGGCGAGTGATTCGCTGCAGCTGCTGATGGGGATAGAGAAGCCCGACGCGGCGTTCGACGTCACGGGCACGATTCAGCCCCCTGAAACGGCGGTGACTCTGGCTCAGGTGGAGCAGGAGGCGCTGGCTGCGCGGCCGGATTATCTGGCGGCTCGGCAATCTGTAACGCTGGCTGATGCAAATGTGAAGCTGGCCGATGCGGAAGGGACGACGGATCCGACGATCGGAGGCGAGTACGAACGCACGGCGACGTACAACAGCGCAGGATTCCAGGTTTCGATCCCGCTGCGCATCTTCGATCGCAATCAGGGGGAGAAGGAGCGGACGCGTTTCGAGGCGCAGTCGGCGCGGTTCGGGGAGATCGCGGCGCGCAATCAGGTGCTGAACGACGTCGATCAGGCGTGGGCCGCGTACGATGCGGCACTCGACCTGGCGAAGCGATACAACAGCCACTACACCGAGGAGGCGCGGCGGGTGCGCGACAACCTTGAATTCAGCTATCGGCACGGCGGAACGACGCTGCTCGACTATCTGGATGCGCTGCGCGATTTCCGCCAGGTCAACCTCGACGCGCTCACTGCCAATCAGCAGGTCTGGCTCGGCATTCACCAACTCAGCTTCGCAGCAGCCACGGAGATCGTTCCATGAAAAGGCACAAATTTCGCTCAAGTATGGCCTCAGTGGCTGCGCTGCTGGCGCTCGCTACGGTAGCGTGCCATCGCGACGAGACGCCTCCGCAAACCGCGACACCGAAAGAGCGCGTGGTGGAGACGGTGACGGTCCACCCACAGCAGGTGGCGAATCGGCTGGTGTTGCCTGCGCACGTAATGGCGAACCCGACGCAGATGGTGCACATCTATCCGCTGATCAGCGGCCGCGTTCTCTCGCTCAGTATTTTGCCGGGGCTCGAGGTCCGCAAAGGACAGAAGATCGGCACAATGCAAAGCAGTGACGCCGCTCAGGCGCGGGCGGATTTTGAGAAGGCGAGGATTGAAGCGGCGCGCGCCGATCTGCAGTTGAACCGAGCCAGGGAGCTTTTGCAGCACGATGTAATGGCGCAGCGCGACTATGACGATCTCAAGGCGCTGGACGATTCCGACCACTCCGAGCTGGAGCGCGCGCGGCAGGCGTTGCATCTTCTGGGATTCAACGAGAACGACACGTCGGACGTGGTTCCTATTCTTGCGCCGATCTCGGGCGTGGTGCTGGATGTGCAAACGGGTCCAGGTGAGTTGCAGCGGTCGCTGGACAACGCGACGACCATTGCGACGATCGCCGATATCGACACGATCTGGGTGGTAGGCGATCTGTATCCACGGGATCAGGGCTCGATTCATACCGGCGAGCAGACAGAGATCACCATCAACGGATATCCAGGGCTCACACTGCGTGGTTCCATCGACAACATCTCCGACGCAGTCGATCCTGTATCGCTGACACTGAAAGTGCGCGTGGTGTTGCCGAATCCGGGTCACCGGCTGAAGCCGCAGATGTACGCCAACATGGCGGTGATGGGGACGCAGCGCAGCGTGATTGTAGTCCCGGCAACGGCGGTGATTCAGAACGGGCACGAAGTGTTTGTATTTGTCGAGACGGCCGAGGCGAACGGGAGCACTCCGGCGAAATATGTGCGGCGCACGGTTACACTTGGCGAAACGAACGCGGACAACGACGAGGTCACGCAGGGGCTCAACGACGGAGACAAAGTAGTGACGACGGGAGCAGAGCTGCTGCGCGCGGAAGAGGCCCAGTAGCATGCAGGCGCTGATCCGGGTTCTTCTCCGCTATCGCAACGTGGTCCTGATCGTGTTCCTCGCGATGCTGGCGATCGGCGGGTACGCGTTTCTGCAGCTGGATATCGAGGCTTACCCGGATCCATCGCCGCCGATGGTTGAATTCATCACGCAGTACACGTCATGGTCGGCGGAGGAGATGGAGCAGCAGGTGACGATCCCGCTGGAAACCGGGCTGTATGGAACGCCGCAGCTGGATCAGATTCGTTCCATCAGCATTTTCGGTTTGAGCGACGTGAAGATGTATTTCGCGTTCGACAGCGATTATTTTACGGATCGGCAGGAAGCGCTGAATCGGCTGCAGCAGGTGACGCTGCCCAATAGCCTGCAGCCCCAGCTGTCGCCGGAGTCGCCGGTCGGGGAAATTTATCGGTATCAGCTGAGCGGGCCTGGATACTCGCTGAACGAGCTGAAGGCGACCCAGGACTGGTTGTTGGTTCGCGAGATCAAGCAGGTGCCTGGGATTATCGATGTCGCGACTTTCGGGGGCACGACGCGGCAGTATCAGGCGGAGGTCGATCCGAACAAACTGGCGACGTATGGGGTCACCATGACGCAGGTGGTGAACGCGGTGACCAACAGCAACGCGAACGCGGGCGGCAATTACCTGACCATCGGCAGCCAGAGCGTGAACGTGCGCGGCATCGGCCTGCTGCATTCGCTCGACGATATGCGCAATATCGTGGTCGCGGAGCACAGCGGCGTGCCGGTGCTGCTGCGGGATGTGTCCAACGTTCAGGAAGGACATCAGCCGCGGCTGGGGAAAGTGGGTCGCAGCGACTTCGGGCACAACGACGATCCGGACATCGTGCAGGCGATCGTGCTGCTGCAGAAAGGTGCGAAGTCGCTGCCGGCGCTGGCCGCGCTGCACGAGAAGATCGACCACCTGAACCACGGCAATCTGCTGCCGCCGGGCATGCACGTCAGCACGATCTATGACCGCACCAACCTGATTCACATCACGACGACCACGGTGCGGCACATCGTTCTGATGGGGCTGACGCTGGTGACGCTGGTGCTGCTGAGTATGCTGGGCGATTGGCGGATCACTCTGATTGCCGCGATCACGATTCCGTTTGCGGTGTTGTTCGCGTTCAGTCTGATGGTGCTGACAAATCAGTCGGCGAACCTGATTTCCATCGGCGCGATCGATTTCGGGATTCTCGTGGACGCGTCGATTGTGGTGCTGGAGAGCGTCTACCGCAAAGTGTCGCGGCGAATCGAGGGCGAAGAGATTTTCGATCTGATTCTCGCGGGCGTCGCCGACGCGGCTACGCCTGTGCTGTTCGCGACGCTGATTATTCTGGTCGCCTTCATTCCGCTGTTCACGATGCAGGGAGTGCCGGGAAAGATCTTCGCGCCGATGTCGGTGACTTACGGGTTCGCGCTGACGGGGGCGCTGATCTTTGCGCTGATCTTTGCTCCGGTGCTGGCCTCGCTGGCCACTCCGAAGAACGTAAACGTGAAAGGCGAAGCGAAGGAGACCTGGCTCAGCGGGTTTTTCCGGCGGCATTACGATCGCGGGTTGAACCGGGCTCTTCGTTTCCGGGGAGTGGCCTGGATGGTTGCGTTTGTCGCGCTGGGATGCGCAGTGGTGTTGTTCCACTTCGTAGGCGGCGAATTTATGCCCGCGCTGGAGGAGGGCAATCTGTGGATTCGCGCGGACATGCAGCAGGACATCTCGTTTCAGTCGTCAGAGAAAATGGCCGATGATATTCGCGCGACCCTGCGCGCGTATCCGGAAGTGACGCAGGTGGTTTCGCAGATGGGCAGGCCCGATGACGGTACGGACGTGAGCACGTTCAACAACATTGAATTCCTCGCCGACCTGAAGCCGGCCGGCGATTGGAGGCCGCAATTCCACGGTGATAAGGAGCAGTTGATCGCTGCGATCAGCCGAAGTTTCGAGCAGTATCCTGGCGTCGATTTCAACTTCTCCCAGAACATTCAGGACAACGTGGAAGAGGCGATGTCGGGCGTGAAGGGGGAAAACTCGCTCAAGCTTTTCGGCAATGATTTCGAGGAGCTGACGCGGATCGCCGGACAGATCGCGGGCATCATGCAGAAGGTGCCGGGCATTACCGACGTCGGCGTGTTCGACGTGACAGGGCAGCCGAGCCTGCTTGTTTCGATCGACCGCACCAAGGCGGCGCGTTACGGGCTTCAACCGCAGGACATTAATAATGTCGTGCAGGCGGCAGTGGGTGGCGCACCGGTCACGCAGATTATCGACAACGATCGCCGGTTTGATTTTGCGGTTCGCTATGCGCCGGAATTTCGCAACACGCCCGATGCGATTGCGCGCATCCTGCTGCCGACACCTGACGGCAACCAGGTGCAGCTGGGGATGGTGGCGAACGTGACGATCCGCAACGGCGCCTTCATGATTTATCACGAAGGCGGGCGCCGCTACATCCCCATCAAGTTCAGCGTACGCGGGCGCGATCTGGCGAGCGCGATCCAGGATCTTCAGAGTCGCATGGAAGACCAGGTCAAATTGCCGTCCGGCTACGAGTACACCTGGGCGGGCGAGTTCGACAGCCTGAAGAAAGAGCAACGCCGACTCGCGCTCATCATCCCCGTCAGCCTCGCGGTGATTCTCATCTTGCTCTACATCCAGTTTCGCACCTGGCGCGACGCGTTCATCGTTATCGGGACGCTGCCTTTTGCGGCGATTGGGGGAATTCTCTCGCTGTTCATCACGCGAACGGCGTTCAGCATTTCGGCCGCGGTGGGGTTTACGTCGCTGACCGGCGTCGCCACGCTGGGGGCAGTCGTGTTTCTGTCGGGCATTCGGCGCGCCCAGCGTGAAGAGGGCCTGGAACGCGGGCTGGAGAAGGGTTGTCTCGACGAAATGCGGCCGGTGGTGATGGCCTGCATGGCGGCGGGCATAGGACTGCTGCCGGCAGCGGTGGCGACGAGCATTGGCGCGCAGGCGCAGCAGCCGCTGGCGCGCGTGGTGGTAGGCGGCATGATCACGACGGTTTTCGCGATTCTTTTCGTGATGCCGCTTTTGGTGCGGCGGTTTACGTCGAAGCAGGACCTGGCGCGCGAATTGCGCAGCAACAACGGCGAGGAAATCTGAGGATCATTCTCCGCGCAGCAACGCGGGCAGGCGATCCGGGCGAACATTGTCGTAGCAGTGCAGCGCGGTGAAGCGGGCGATGGAAGCGGGAATGCCCACAGCCGTGAAGCCGGGGTGACCCGTGGCGGGATAGGGTCCGCCGTGGTTCATCGCGGGGCTGACCGCGACGCCGGTCGGCATCTTGTCGTTGAGCAGGCGCCCGACTCGGCGGCGCAACACCGGAGCCAGCCGCGCATACAGCCCATCGTCCGCGCCCGATGCAGACGAATAGACGCAGCCGGTGAGATTGCCTTCGAGATGCTCCAGCACTTGCAGGAGCTCGGCCTCGTTGGCAACGACGATCGCCATGACTTCATTGCCGAAGGCTTCGCGCTGCAGCTCATGTGGCGCGGCAAGGAACGTCTTGCCGGTGACACGCAACAGGGTACTCGCATAGCGATAGCCGCTGCCGGGCAGGTTCTTGCCGCCGGTGATGAGGGTTGCGCCGGCCGCCTGGAGAGCCTCGATGGATTCGTGCAGTTGGTGGCGCGTGGAAGAGGACAGGAGGGCATGCAGCTCGCGGCTGTTGAAAGCCGAGGCGATTTCCTGCAGGAACGTCTCGGTCGCATCGCTCGCGATCAGCAGTGCGAGGTTGGGCCGCGTGCAGAACTGGCCCGAGCCCGCGGTGCAGCTGTCGGCAAGTTCCTTCGCCCACTTCTGCGTGTTCTCTTTCAGACCTTCCGGTAGAAAAATGACGGGATTCAGGCTCGACATTTCGAGGTAGATGGGTTTGCCCGCCTCATCGGCGGCGTTCTTCAGCTTGAGGCCCGCGCCTTTGCTGCCGGTGAATCCCACGGCGCCGATGCGAGGATCGCTGACCAGCCGAGTTCCGGTCTCGTGGTTCACCTTGTAGATCATCTGTACGGTGGCGGCGGGCAGGCCTGAGCCCTGGAGAGCTTTGGCCGCGGCCTCTGCCATCAGCTGCGAGGTGTACGCATGCAGCGGGTGCGCCTTGGCGATGACGGGATTGCCGGCTGCGATGGCGGCGGCAAAATCTCCGCCGCAGACGCCGTTGAACGCGAAGGGAAAATTGTTGGGACCGAAGACGACAACCGGGCCGATGGGCGCGAAGCACGAAGCCAGATTGCGCTGACGGTCGATGGTCACGCGACGCCATGTTCCCTGGCGCGCGGCCGCGGCTGCCTGGCGCAGCTGATCGGTGGTGCGCGGCAGTTCCACGTCTCTTAAGCGAGGAGATATGGGCAGCGCTGTTTCCTCGTGCGCGGCCTGCACGATGGCATCGGCGTTGGCCTCGAGCTGCGCGGCATACGCTTCGAGGAAAGCGGCAATCTTCTCGGCCGGAATCTGCTCGAGTTGGTGCGCTGCGTCGACGGCCGCTGACAGGGCGCGGTCGCAATCGCTCCATCGGCTCGTGGGGAATTCGCGGCCGAGCTTCTCGCCTGTGGACGGATTCTCCGGCTCGAAGACGGCTTCCGCGTCCGAGTCGCGCCACTCACCGCCGATCCAGACTTTCGCATTTGCTATTGCTGTTGGCATCGCATTTCTCCTCGCGACCATGAGCGTCTCACGCAGCGACGGGATTCACCAGCTCGCCGATTCCGTCGATTCCGATCCGCACCGTGTCGCCCTTCTCCAGCGTAAAGGAATCCGGGGGAACGATGCCGGTACCGGTAAGGAGAAAACATCCGAACGGGAAGGTTTGATCACGGTAGAGGTAGTCGACCAGCTCCTGGGGGCGGCGTTTCATTTGGGCGAGCGTGGTTTCGCCCGAGAAGGCGGACGCGCCCGCCCGCACGATCGCGATCGAAATTCGAGTTTCGGACGGGAGGGTTTGCTGGGCGATCAGAATTCCGGGGCCGAGCGCGCAGCTGCGGTTGTAGACCTTGGCCTGGGGCAGATAGAGCGGGTTCTGGCCTTCAATGTCGCGGGAGCTCATGTCGTTGCCGATGGTGTAGCCGATGATTTGGCCTTGGGGGTTGATGAGCAGCGCGAGCTCCGGCTCCGGTACCGACCAGTGTGCATCGCTGCGCAGGCCCACGGGCGCGCCGGGGCCGACGACTTTGTGCGGCAGCGATTTAAAGAAGAGCTCGGGACGCGCAGCGGTGTACACGCGGTCGTAGAAGTCGCCGCCGCCTGCATCCTTCGATTCGGCCATGCGGGCTGCGCGGCTGCGCAGGTAGGTGACACCGGCAGCCCAGACCTCCTGGTTGCCGATGGGCGCGAGCAACTGGGCCGCTTGCGGCGCAGCTACCGTCTGTCCGCTCCGAACCCGCTCCGCCAGAAATGCATGCACATCCGGACGCGCGACCAATTCGTCCAGCGTCTCCGGGACAACGTAAGCCTTGTTGCCCTCAACCATCACGAGCTCATTCGCCGTTCGATAGAGGATCACGTTGTCTCCTTGCCTTGTGGTGCAACCTCGGTCTTCGCCAGGTGGCCGTTGTTTGCGAGCCGCGCGGTAATGGCATCGACATCGTAAACGCAGCCGCCCCAGACGCCGCCGCTGGCCTCGACCAACGCCGCCCAGAGGCGTGTGTCGCCGGGCAGCGCCGGATGCGGCTGCAAATCGGAACGCGAGGCGCGAGAGGCCAGACGGCGGGAGCCTTCATCGGCTCCGCAGTGCTCGCCGTTCTCACCCACCAGATCCACGGTGGCGGTGAGATTGCCGCGATCGATGCGAATCTCGATGAGGTCGCCCTCGCGAAGTTTTCCGATGGGGCCGCCGACCAGCGCCTCGGGCGAGATATGACCGATGCAGGGGCCAGTAGAGACGCCGCTGAAGCGGCCGTCGGTGAGGACGGCGACGTGGCGGCAATGGGGCAGTGCCTTCAAGGCGGCCGTGATCTGGTAAATCTCCTGCATGCCTGCACCCTTTGGACCGCAACACAGAAGCACCACCACGTCGCCAGGGGCGACGCGGCCGGTGCGAATCGCGTCGATGGCGGCGCTCTCCAGTGTGAAGATGCGCGCTGGACCTCGATGGAAGAAGATGCCGTCTTCGCCGATGAGGCTGGGGTCGATGGCGGTGCTCTTCACCACCGAGCCCTCGGGCGCGAGATTGCCTTTGGGAAAACAGATGGTCGAGGTGAGTCCGCGAGAGCGCGCGCTCTGCGGCGAACAGATCACGTCGTCGGCGTCGATGCCGTCGCGCTCGCGGAGGTTCTGTTGCAGCGCTCGGCGGCGCTCGCTCTGTTCCCACCAGTCGAGGCACTCGCCCAGAGTGACGCTCGTCGCGGTCATCGCTTTGGTTTGGAGAAGTCCTGCCGCGCGCAGATGGAGCATGACCTCGGGGACCCCGCCGGCGAGGAAGACCTGGACGGTTGCGAAGTTGCGCGGTCCATTGGGAAGCGCATCGACGATGCGCGGCACTTCGCGATTCACGCGCATCCAGTCCGCCACTTCGGGGCGCCTGCGTCCGGCGGCGTGTGCGATGGCCGGCACGTGGAGGAGAAGATTCGTCGATCCGCCGGATGCGGCGTAGACGACCATCGCGTTTTCGAAGGCGGCGTCGGTGAGGATGTCCTGCGTCCCGATGTGCAACTGAGACAGACGCAGCAATGCGGCCGCGGATCGCGTTGCGGCATCGAGCCACACCGGTTGGCCGGAGGGCGCGAGTGCGGTGTGAGGCAGCGCGAGTCCGAGGGCTTCGGCGATGACCTGCGAGGTCGCCGCTGTGCCCAGGAACTGACAGCCGCCGCCGGGGGATGCGCAGGCGCGGCAGCCGACTTCCGCCGCATATTCGAGGCTGATCTGCCCCTGCGCGAAGCGCGCACCGATGGTCTGAATCCTGCCTGCGTCTTCTCCGTCTTCGGGCAGCAGCGTGACGCCGCCGGGGATGAGCACCGACGGCAGCTCTCGCGACGACGCCAGCGCCATCATCATCGCGGGGAGTCCCTTGTCGCAGGTGGCCACGCCGATGACGCCGGAGCGCGTGGGCAGGGAGCGCATGAGCCGCCGCAACACAATCGCGGCGTCGTTGCGATAAGGCAGCGAGTCGAGCATGCCGATTGTGCCCTGGGTTCGGCCGTCGCAAGGATCGGTGCATGCACCGGCGAAAGGCACAGCATCAAGCGCTTTGAGTTTGCGGGCCGCTTCAGCGACGAGGAGGCCCACTTCCCAATGGCCGGTGTGGAAGCCGAGCGCAATGGGCGAGCCGTCGGGCGCGCGGAGGCCGCCGTGGGTGCTGAGGATGAGCACCTGGGGTCCTCCCATGTGGGCCGGGTCCCATCCCATTCCGGCATTCATGGTTAACCCGAACAGATTGCCCGAGGGCTGGGTCAGCAGCATTTCTGGTGTCAGCGGCAACGCGCCGTCGGGCCCGCGCGCATGCGTTGCGACACTGCGCAGATCCAAATTGCGTGATTCCAGCACTTCTTCGACGCTGATTTTGCCGATGGCCTTCACGTCTTCCTGCCAGCCCGCCTCGCAACCGGCTCGTCGCGCTCGTGGGGCAGTGGCTTCATGCCGAGGAGCACTACTCCCGACAGGATAAGCGACAGCGACATCAGCAGGAACCCCGCGGCCGAGCTGCCGGTGCGGGTCTGCAGCATGCCGACCAGCAGGGTGCCGAAGAACCCACCGAGCGCGCCCAGGCAATTGATGAGCGCCATGGTTTCACCGGCGACGTTGCGCGGCAGCAACTCGGGCACCATCGCCCAGAAAGGACCGTAGGGCGCGTACATGCAGGTGCCGGCTACGATGAGGCAGGCGTAGGCGATGGTGAAGGAGCGATCTACGGCGAAGTAGGAACCGGCGAACGCGAGGCCCCCGAGCATGAGCATAGGCCACACATATTTCCGGCGCTGGCCCTGGCGATCGGAAAAATGCGAGACGACCAGCATCACGATCACCGCGACGAGATAAGGCACCGCCGCCACGAGACCGGTGGTGCCCATTTCTGCTTTGGTAGAGTTGCGAATCACAACGGGCAGCCAGAGCACGAAGCCGTAGATGCCGAGACTCCAGAAGAAATAATTAATGCAGAGGCGGACCGTATTGCGCTCGCGAAACGCGGCCCGGAAATTGGCGAACTGCGGGAGCTGGCGTTGTTCCTGATCGAGCGCGCTCTCCAGTTCCGTCCGCGCGGCCAGACTCAGCCATGGTGCATCGATGGGACGATCGCGCATCAGCGCCAGCCAGAAGAAGCCCCACACCACGGCGACCAGACCCTCGAGGATGAAGGCGAGCTGCCATCCCCAGGCGCGAATGAGAAAGCCGGTCAGCGCGGACATCCACAAGACGGTCACAGGATTGGCGAGGATCATGATCGAGTTGGCGCGCGAGCGTTCGGCACGGGCGAACCAGCGCGTGAGCACGATGAGCAGCGCGGGGAATACGAAGCTCTCGGCAACACCCAGGAGGGTTCGGTCGAGCGCGAGCAGCCAGAAGGAGCGGATGACACCGGTGAGAGCCGCGAACGCGCCCCACGCGACAAGCGCGCCGAAGATGAGCAGACGCGCGCTGTAGCGCTGCACCAGAATTACGCCCGGCACCTGCGGCAGGGAATAGCCGAAGAAAAACAGCGCGCCCAGCAGAGAGGATTGGTAACCGCCGATGTGCAGTGTTTGCGCAAGGCCCGCAGCTGCGCCGAAGCCGTAGTTGGCGCGATCGAGATAGGCGAGGCTGTAGGTGACGAAGACCGCGGGCAGGATGCGCGTCCATCGTTTGCGCAGCTCGATTTCGCTACGATTCATCGCATCCCCAGCCCAGACCACGCGGCTGCCAGATCCCGTCTGCTGTTCCCGATTCCCTGTCTTCCAGTCCCTAATCCCTGCTTCCTATTGCTGGTCTTTAGTCCTGATCCCCTTCGTCCGGCAGATCGGCTGGCGGCTTCTCCAGATTGATGCGGGCGTGGTGAGCGGCTTCGAGCACCTTGTTGAGCGCGGGCAGCTGGTTATCGCGGAAGTCATTCCATGCCGACGACACTTTCTGCACTTCTCCCTGCACATCCTTCGCCGCTGCCATGAGGGCTTCGGTGGGAACGTCGTCCGCCTGTTCGAGCTCGCCATAAACCTGGCCGACGGCGCCGTTGACCTCGTCGATGCCGGGGCGATGTTTCGCTGGATCACTGCTGAGCAGGGTTTTCAGCGCATCGCTGTAGGGCGCCAGCTGTGTGGACAGCGACGCATTTTGCGGCGCTTCGATCTGCTCCACTACGGCATGGGCCGCGAGATCGGCCCTGGCAACGGTGTCCAGCGCGTCAGCCATCGTGATCTGCGCGGTGTGCAGGGCTTCGAGGTCGGCGGTTGCGGTGTGAATGCGGGGGTCCATCCTGACGGTTAGCGTCTGGGATTCGCTGTGACCATCGACGGTGAGCCGCACTGTGTAGGCGCCGGGCAGGACCAACGGGCCCTGCGGCTTGAGAGGCGTTCGATGTGGCACCGCGGAAATCGGATATTCGTAGCGGGTTGCTGTGGGCGTGGTGGAGCGCAGATCCCACACCCAGCGGTGCATGCCGGCGGTGACCGGCAGTGGCACGTGCAGCAGCGGCCAGTAGGGAGGGATGAGATTGTTCTTCATCTCTTCGGGCGTGGGCGTTGCGGGATCCTTGCTGGAATAGCGGCGCAGCAGTTTGCCATCGCGATCGAGGACCTCGAGGGAGACCTCTCGCGCGCTGGAGGCCAGGCTGTAGTCGATCATTGCGCCATCGGGCGGATTTTCGCCCATCGGTTCATCGGGCGGCAGCGGTGTATCGGGGTACTGCATGCTGCGCACACGCCATGCGGCCGCGGGTTTGAACAGCATCGCTGTTTTCTCGTCAAAGTCCGCCGCCATTTCACGGAGGGGAGCGACGTCGTCGAGGATCCAGAAGGAGCGGCCGTGCGTGGCCACGACGAGGTCGTCGTCCTTTACGAGCAGGTCGCGCATCGAGGTGTGGGGCAGGTTGTACTGGATGGGTTGCCAGTGCGCGCCATCGTCGAAAGAGGCCCAGACGGTGCGCTCCGTGGCCGCGTAGAGGAGCCCCGGCTGCACGGGATCGGCGCGAACCGCATTGACAGGGGCGTTCTCGGGCAGGCCTGCGCCGATCGATTGCCAGGACTTGCCTCCGTCGTGGGTGCGAAAAGCGCAGGGACGCAGATCGTCGATGCGAAAGCGGTTCACAGCCACATACGCGGTGTCGTCATCGAAGCGCGACGCGTCGATCTGCGCGATTTTGCTCCACGGAGTGAGGCCGGGCGGCGTGATGTTCGACCAGTTGGCGCCGCCGTCGCGGGTGATCCACACCAGGCCGTCGTCGGTCCCGGCCCAGAGGGTCTGCGTGGTCTTGAATGACGCGGCGACAGCGTAGATGACGCCGCGCCGCTGTGCCTGCTGCTCCGCGGTCAGCGGCGGCAGCGATGCCGGCTGGCCGCTCTTCTCCTGGCTGAGGTCAGGGCTGATGGTCTGCCAACTGTGGCCGTAGTCGGCTGATTTGAAGAGATGATTCGAGGCGTAGTACATGATATGCGGTTCGACTGGGGAGAAGAGAATCGGCTCAGTGCGATCCGCGCGGAAATCGTGGTTGCGGACGGGGAGCGGCGTTATGTTTTGGACTTCGCCGGTGACGCTGTTGTAGCGCGAGACTTCGGTCCGGCCGGCTCCGTAGATGATCTCCGGATGCAAGGGATCGGGTGCGGCGTATCCATATTCAATGATGCCGGCCGGGTGCCACTCACGAAACGTGATGTATCCATCGTTGCCGCGAGAGGAGGTGCATACCGAGCCGCTCTCCTGCTGGCCTGCGCAGACCAGGTAGGGAAATGTATCCGTGGCTGCTACATGATAGAGCTGCGCCGTGGGCTGGTTGTACCAGGAGCCCCAGGTTTCGCCGCCGTTGACGGTGATGACCGCGCCCTGATCGCTCACGAGCAGCAGAATCTGCGGATTGATGGGATTGATCCACATATTCTGGTAGTCGTCGCCGCCGGGCGCGCCGCGCAGGGTGATCCAGGTTTTGCCGCCGTCAGTCGAGCGACACGTAACAATGCTGGTTACATACACGGTGTCCGGGTTCTTTGGATCCACCACCGGCACCGCCAGGTCCCCGCCCCCGATCTTCATCTCCGGCCGCGGATCGTCCGTAATCTTCACCCAACTCTCCCCGCCGTCATCGGAGCGGTACACGTACAGCCCCTGCGGATTCGTATAGCCCGCTGCCGTTTTCGTCGCCAGCGTCGCGTAAATGCGCTGAGGATTGCTGGCAGCGATGGCGACATTGATCTGGACCAGCCCGTCGGGGAGACCTTTCGTCAGCTGCTTCCAGGTGGAACCGCCGTCGACGGATTTAAAGAGGCCGCCGTTGGTTCCCGCGTAGCTGTTCGCATCCTCCCAGGGGCCGAGGGTTTCTTCCCACAGCGAGGCGTAAACGATGCGCGGATTCTTTGGGTCGAGCACGACGTCGGATCCGCCAATGCGATCGCCTTTATAGAGCACTTTTTCCCAGGTCTTGCCGCCGTCCTGGGAACGAAAGATACCGCGCTCTTCGTTCGGTCCATAAGGATGGCCGAGCACGGCGGCGAACAGGCGGTTCGGATCGGTGGGATCGACGGCAATGGCCGGAATCTGCTGACCGTCCCGCAGGCCCCCGTCTTTCCCTCCAGGCCGCGTCCATGTCTTTCCCGCGTCCGAGGAGCGATAGATGCCGTCGCCTACAGAGAGATCGGGGCGATGCAGACCTTCGCCGCTGGCGACGTAGACGATGTTGCTGTCGGAAGGGGCAACGGCGATGGCTCCGACCGACTGCGTGTCTTCGCTATCGAAGATTGGGTTCCACGTGCGACCGTAGTCGGTCGACTTCCACACGCCGCCGTCCACCTGCCCGATGTAGAAGACGTTGGGCTGATCGGGCACGCCGGCCACGGCGCGGGTGCGGCCGCCGCGAAATGGGCCGATCATGCGCCAACGCATCTCGGGCATCGGGCGGTCCTGCGCGAGGAGCGGTACTTCCGGCAGGATCGCCGCGGCGAATGCGGCTACAGCAAAAAAGGCGAGCGATACGGATCTTCCTGCGAAGCAGCGAATCATGGAGGCGTGAGATTCCTTTCAGAGCACGGGTGAGTGGCAACGATAGCCAGCGGACATTCTATCGGACAATAATAGGCGGGCTGGGCCTGGCGGGGTTGCGCGCCGGCTCGTTCGCATTCACAATCGACATACCCATGAACAGCGCCTGCTTCCGAAAACTGAGCCGCCGGACTCATTGGCTCCTTTTCCCCCTTGCTATTGGTGCAGTGA
>Ga0181520_10004149_pt1 | contig 24609 bp, 19 predicted proteins | sample PEATcosm2014_Bin_29_FD_132451 | JGI IMG/M metagenome (GOLD analysis project Ga0181520, IMG submission 132451) | Peatland microbial communities from MTU Mesocosm Facility, Houghton, MI, USA - PEATcosm2014_Bin02_30_metaG | ecosystem: Environmental > Terrestrial > Soil > Wetlands > Peat | place...
CCCGGGCGAGCAGGTCGTGCGCCGGCTGGGCGCGCTCGGCCCCGAACTTGAAGTAGAGCGCGGCGTCCCATTCGGTTGTCAGGCTCGCGGCCGTCTGCGCGTCCAGGACGCGCGGCGCCTCCGTCATCACCGTATTCCCCTCGTCTGTCCGCCGACGGCGGGACGTTTGCCGGCCAATCTAAGCGCTTTGATGGCGGGTTAAAGCGCTTTGATGGCGCAGGCGGCGGGTCGTGTGACGCCGTCGTTCGCCGCCGCCCGCCGCCCGCCGTCCGCCGTCCGCGGCGACGCGGCGATTGCGCTTGCCGCCGGTCTCGCTTAAGCGGAAGGCTTCTCTGCAAAGCGAGTCGCCAGGAACGCCATGGCCGAAGACGCGAAGCCCGTGAACCCGCCCGCTTTCGCTCACGACAAGTTGCTGATCGTCGATTTCGGCTCGCAAGTGACCCAACTCATCGCCCGGCGGGTGCGCGAGGCGGGGGTCTATTGCGAGATCGCCCCGTTCCAGAACGCCGAGGGCGCCTTCGCGGCGCTGAAGCCCAAGGCGGTGATCCTCTCTGGCGGACCGGCCTCGGTGCCCGACGAAGGCAGCCCGCGCGCGCCGCAGGCGATCTTCGAATCTGGCGTGCCGGTGCTCGGCATCTGCTACGGCCAGATGACGATGGCCGAACAGCTCGGCGGCGAGGTCGAAAGCGGCCACCACCGCGAATTCGGCCGCGCCGAGGTCGCCGTCGGGGCTGAAAGCCCCTTGCTCGACGGCGTGTGGAAACCCGGCGAGCGCCATGTCGTGTGGATGAGCCACGGCGACCGCATCACCCGCCTGCCGCCCGGCTTTTCCCGCGTCGGCACGTCGGAGAACGCGCCGTACGCGCTGATCGCCGACGAGCAGCGCCGCTACTACGGCCTGATGTTCCACCCCGAGGTCGTCCACACCCCCGACGGCGCGCGCCTCATCCGCAATTTCGTCCACAACGTCGCCGGCATGAAGAGCGACTGGACGATGGCCGCCTTCCGCGCCGAGGCGCGCGAAGCGATCCGCGCCCAGGTCGGCAAGGGCCGCGTCATCTGCGGCCTGTCCGGCGGCGTCGATTCGGCGGTCGCCGCGGTGCTGATCCACGAGGCGATCGGCGACCAGCTCACCTGCGTCTTCGTCGACCATGGCCTGATGCGGGCCGGCGAGGGCGAGCAGGTGGTCAAGCTGTTCCGCGGCCAGTTCAACATCCCGCTGGTCCATGTCGCCGCCGAACGCGACTTTCTGCGCGCGCTCGACGGCGTCGCCGAGCCGGAGCTCAAGCGTAAGACGATCGGCCGGCTGTTCATCGAGACCTTCGAGGCGGAGGCGCAGAAGATCGCCGCCGACGGCCGCGGCCCGGTCGAATTCCTCGCCCAGGGCACGCTCTATCCCGACGTGATCGAGTCGGTGTCGTTCTCCGGCGGCCCGTCGGTGACGATCAAGTCGCACCACAACGTCGGCGGCCTGCCCGAGCGGATGGCCATGCGGCTGGTCGAGCCGCTGCGCGAACTGTTCAAGGACGAAGTGCGCGCCTTGGGGCGCGAGCTCGGCCTGCCGGAAGCCTTCGTCGGCCGCCATCCGTTCCCCGGGCCGGGCCTGGCGATCCGCATCCCCGGCGCGGTCAGCCAGGAGAAGCTCGACATCCTGCGCCAGACCGACGCGATCTATCTCGAAGAAATCCGCGCCGCCGGCCTCTACGATCAGATCTGGCAGGCCTTCGCCGTGCTGCTGCCGGTGCGCACCGTCGGCGTGATGGGCGACGGCCGCACCTACGATTCCGTCTGCGCCCTGCGCGCCGTGACCTCGAGCGACGGCATGACCGCCGACTTCTTCCCCTTCGACATGGGGTTTTTGGGGAGAGCGGCGACGCGGATCATCAACGAAGTGAAGGGCGTCAACCGGGTTGTGTACGACGTGACGTCAAAACCGCCGGGGACGATTGAGTGGGAATGATTTTGAGGATACCGACGCTGTCCGGCGCTACGCCAGAACTCTCCACATTGCATTGATATATATGCATAAAATGTCCGTATACAATCGACTGCTATCGGCCGGCGGCAATCCCTTTTGACGGGCTGCGTGACGGGTGTCGCGACTCTTGTCAGCGCTGATTTCTGCGACTACCGTCATAGACAGATGGGCACATGACGGTAGTTTTATCAGCCTTTCCACTCTGAAAACGCTGAAGTTTTTGCCGCCGTGGCCCACCAAAATCGCTTGACGGTAGTTTTGGTTAGAGGCGGCCCATGCTTACTGACGCGGCACTTAGAGCATTGAAACCAAAGGAGAAAGACTACAAAGTCGCGGACCGCGACGGGATGTATGCCCACGTCACTACGAAGGGCGTTATGTCGTTCCGGATGGACTACCGCCTGAACGGCCGGCGCGAGACGCTGTACCTTGGCAAATACGCCCCGGACGGCTTGTCTCTCGCTCGCGCGCGCGAGAAATGCATCGACGCAAGGAGGGCGGTCGCCCAGGGGATCTCCCCAGCGATCGAGAAGCAGCGGGAGAAGCGGCGCCTCAAGGAGGCGAAGAGCTTCGGCGAACTCGGCGAGAAGTGGCTGCAGGCCGCGCCGATGGCAGATAGCACCCGAGCGATGCGCCGCTCCATTTTTGAACGCGAGCTCCTTCCAGCGTGGCGCAACCGCCTCCTCTCGGAGATCAGCCCAGGTGATCTGCGAGCGCATTGCGTCGGCATCGTCGATCGAGGCGCTCCGGCAACCGCGATACACGTGCGAGACATCGTAAAGCAGATCTTTGGTTTCGCGATCTTGCACGGCGAGAAGATCGCGAATCCTGCTGACGAGGTCGGTCCCGCATCGATCGCGACCTTCGTTCCCAAGGATCGATCGCTTTCACCGTCGGAGATCCGCGTCCTGTTCAGGGAGTTGGAGAAGGTGCCGACACTGCCGACTATCCGGCTGGGCATGCGCTTCTTCCTGCTATCTATGGTCCGAAAGAGCGAGCTGCAGGATGCGGTGTGGGAAGAAGTCGACTTTGAGAACGCCGTCTGGACGATCCCGAAAGAGAGGATGAAGCGGTCCAAGGCGCACAACGTCTACCTGTCGCAGCAAATGCTGGACATCCTGATCGCCTTGAAAACCTGCGCCGGAAATTCGCGGTATCTCCTGCCGTCGCGTTACGACGCGGATGCACCGATGTCGCGCGCGACGTTCAATCGCGTAACATATTCAGTCGTCGATCAAGCGAAGAAGGACGGTCTGCCGCTGGAGCCATTCACGGTTCACGATCTCCGAAGGACGGGATCCACGCTGCTTAACGAACTGGGCTTCAACAGCGACTGGATCGAGAAGTGCCTTGCTCACGAGGACGGCCGCTCATCACGGGGCGTATACAACAAAGCAGAGTACGAAGTGCAGCGAAGGCACATGACGCAAGAATGGTCGAACATCGTGGATGCCTGGATCGCGGGGAAGAAGTACGCACCCGTTCTGATGCCGCCGTCTATGCCTTTGTTAGAACCCGATCCTGCGCTTTGACTGGGCGGGTTCGTCGCTGTCTTACGTCAGGGCCTTTGGCGGGAACAATCGGCTTCGTCCGTCGGCTTTCCAGCCAAGTCTCGACCTCGCCAAGATCCCAAACGACGCAGCGCGGGGATAGCATGAATCGGCGCGGGAATTCCCCGCGCTGCTCCATCTGGTAGACAGTGCTGTCCGCGAGGGGCACCATCTCGCGCAGCTGGTGCCGGCGGATCGTTATCTTTGTCACGCGCTCTTGATTCCTGGCCATCTCAACCTCGATCGGACGTTCGACGCCGCAATAGAAATCGATAGCCGCCACACTTTGAAAGTGTCGTCGCCATCGCATAGGGCTGCGGCGTGCATACGGATAAAGATCGGATGGTACGGACGCGCGTCGCATATCTTCGCCACCGGATGGTGGGGCTTGAGAAACAGCAAACAAGAACCCGCGATTTTCAGTCGTGATATCGGCCCATCTAGTCAGTTGAATTTACAGCAATTTTATCGAGCTGAAATTTATTAGCAAGGGGCCAGCAAGGGCCAAGGCGTGGCCCACGGGTCGGGGATCAATTGGGCGACGCCGAGCTGTCCGGCCGGAGAGGCCTACGGCAAAAGCGTGCAGTTTTACGCTGACGCTGACAGGGGCGCCTATGTTGTGGGCGCCGTTTCGCCTTGTGACCAGCCAAGCGCCGCGGAAACCTCTTGGGCGGCCTTGGCGAGTTCCGCCGCGAGGAGCGTGAGGGCGTCATGATCGACGCGCGAAGTCAGCGTGGTTGCGCTGATGGCCGCAATTGGCAGTCCGGCGTGGCTGAAGATAGGGGTGGCGGCGCAGCGCAATCCGACATCACATTCTTCATTGTCGATGGCGAAACCGAAACGTCTGATTTCGGCTAGTTGCCTTTCGAGCGCCGGCACGGAGCGCAGACTGTTTTCGGTCCGGCGCTCCCAGCCAGCCGCCGCGACCCGGTCCAGCAGAGACGGCGCCGAATAGGCCAGAAGCGCTTTGCCCAGCGCCGTCAGCGGGATGGGTCGGCGCTGGCCGATGGTGGAGCCGATCAACAGGCCCTGGGGGGCTTCGACCTTATCGATGTAGACAACATCAGTGCCGTTGGGAATCGCGTCCTTCGACCATCAGGTCAAATCGAGCCCTGCACAGACCCGCTTACGCGGGAGGGGCCAAGCGGGAAGAACGCGCAGCAAGGCGCTTTTGCCGATCCTTAACTACGAAGCTCGGCTCGATGAGTATTCACCGCCGATTCACGAGCCATTAGCGCGCGCAGATTAAAGTTCGTGAAACTTTGGCGTCTTCTCAGTCGAAATGGCTGCCACGATCGTCGTATCGGAGGGACTGCTATTGCGCGCAATTCCGGTCAAGCGGGCTGCGAAGGAGTCCGATGCAGACGGCTTTGTTACACTCGCAAAACTGGCGACCGAGTCCCATGACATCATCATGGACGATCGCGACGCGACGATCGCCCAGTTGCAGGCGCAGGCGCAGCGCCATCAGGCCGTCTTCAACGCAGTCGCGCAGGGTGTTTGCTACTTCGACGCTGAGGATCGGGTGGTCCTGAGCAATCGCCGCTTCGCGGAGATCTATCGGCTTGCGCCCGAGCAAATCCGTCCAGGGGCGACGTTGCGTGAGATCGTCGAACTTCGCATCGCCGCCGGAACTTGGGCGACGGCCGCCGACGACTATCTATCATTCTGCGTAGCGAACCATTTCAGCAATGAATCGATCGTCTGGATGACCGAGCTGCGGGATGGCCGGCTCATTCAAATGCGCCGCCAGCCGATGCTCGGCGGCGGCTGTGTTGTGACCTACGACGACATTACCGAACTCAAAGCCGCGCGCGCCGCCGCCAACGAGCGCCTGTCGCTGCAAGCCTTGATCGACCGGCTGCCCGACAACCTTTGGGTCAAGGACGTCAATAGCCGCTTCGTCATCGCCAACCAAGCCACGGCGACCCGAATCGGCGTGGCGGGACCCGCGGACTTGGTTGGAAAGACCGACTTCGAACTTCTTCCACCGGAGCTGGCGGAGAAGTTCTTCGCGGACGAACAGCAGATCGTTCGGACTGGGCAACCGGTGATCGACCAGGAGGAAATCGCATGGGGCATAAAGCAGGCGATATCGACAACGAAAGTGCCGTTGCGCAACGAGCGCAACGAAATCTTCGGCGTGGCCGGAGTCTCACGCGACATCACTGAACGAAAGCTCGCGGAAGCCTTGCGCGATGGGCAGGCGCAGATCCTCGAAATGATCGCCACGAGCACCCCGCTTAAGGATGTGCTCGATCGTGTCATTCTTCTCGTTGAATCGCAGTTCAAGGATGTCATCGGCTCCGTCCTGCTGCTTGACGAAATGAGCAACCGCCTGCGGCGCGTCGCCGCGCCAAACCTGCCGGATGCCTACGCCAAGGCCGTCGATGGTCTGCCCATTAGCCCTAAAGCTGGCTCTAGCGGCACGGCCGCCTATCGGCGGGAAGCTGTCGTCGTCGCCGATATCATGACCGATCCGCTGTGGGAGGATTACCGGGGTCCAGCGGCCGAACACGGGCTACGTTCATGTTGGTCGACGCCGATCCTGTCGCATCAGGGCGCAATTCTCGGCACGTTCGCGACCTACGCGAAGGAACCGCGCGAACCGACCCTCGCCGAAATGAACCTCATCAATTTTGCGACCCGCATCGTCGGCATCGCAATCGAACGCAAACTCGCCGAAGACCGCATTCAATTCATGGCCACTCATGACGCGCTGACCGCGCTTCCCAACCGCGCTCTGCTCAATGACCGCCTGTCGCAGGCCATATTGCATGCGAAACGCCACGACCGTTGGGTGACGGCGCTGTTCGTCGATCTCGACAACTTCAAATTCATCAACGACAGCTTGGGGCACAATGCGGGCGACGAACTGCTTAAGACCGTCGCCAGACGTATGGTGAGTTGCATTCGGGCGACAGACACGGTCGTGCGGATTGGCGGCGACGAATTCGTCATCGTTCTCTTTGATCAGCCCAAGGACGTGGACGTCATCTCGGAGACCGTGCGGAAAATTCAAGCGTCGATCGCGGAGCCCGTTCGCCTGGAGGGCCACGATCTGAGCGTGACGAGCAGCATAGGGATTGCGAACTATCCCAACGACGGAGTCGACACCGATGCGCTCCTGGCCAACGCCGACGCCGCTTTGTACCGCGCCAAAGACGTTGGACGCGACAATTTCCAGTTCTACACGTCCGAGCTGAACGCCAAGGTCCACGAGAAATTCCAGCTTCAGGAGGAATTGCGAAACGCCGTCGCCCGATCCGAGCTCGTCCTCCACTACCAGCCGCAAGTCGATTTACGCACAGGGCGCGTCTTCGCCCTCGAAGCGCTGGTTCGCTGGCAACATCCGAAACTTGGCCTGGTCCCGCCGATCAAATTCATTCCGATGGCTGAGGAAACCGGCTTGATCGTACCGATCGGCGATTGGGTGCTACGCGAGGCTTGTCGGCAAAACAAGGCGTGGCAGGACGCCGGTCTGGCCCCCATGGTGGTCAGCGTCAATGTGTCAGCGCGGCAATTCAGGGAAAAGAACCTCGTTACCCAAGTTGCAAGCGCGCTGAAGGAGACCGGTCTGGAGGCCAAATATCTCGAGTTGGAAGTGACGGAAAGCCTGATTATGCAGGACGTCGAACTCGCGGTCGTGACGATGAAGGAATTGCAGGGCTTGGGCGTTCATCTTTCGATCGATGATTTCGGAACCGGATATTCCAGCCTCTGCGCGCTGAAGAGCTTTCCTGTCTCGCGACTGAAAATCGACAAGTCGTTCATCGACGGCCTTCTCGCCAACGAAAACGACAAAGCCGTCGCAGACGCAGTAATTTCCTTGGGGCAAAAGCTCAATTTGAGGGTCATCGCTGAGGGAGTCGAAACCGAGGCGCAGGCGACGTTTCTGCGCGGCCTCAATTGCGATGAGATGCAGGGCTACCTCTTCAGTAAACCGCTATCGGTCCGCGGGATTGAAGAATTGCTCAGGGTGTCATTCGGCACGGTTCCGACGGCGATCGGCGTCGTAAACACATGTGTGAAGCGGCTCCAAACGCTGGGTCTGACTCAAATTCGATGAAGTGTGGAGGCGAGTGTGCGCTGTTTCCATTGGAGAATCAGCGCCATGCGACGCAATTTTGGAAGTCTCTCCTTCGTCCCGAGCGGGCTTGTTGCGGAGAGCGTTTCTTGCGTCGGCGAAACGATGGTCGTGACGGCCAGGGCCGAAGCCGGCGAGGCGTTTTGTCCTGTCTGCGGGGAGGCGTCGCGCCGGGTCCACAGCCGCTACGTACGCCACGTACGAGACTTGCCCTTTTCGGGACAAGGCGTTCGCCTCCGCCTGGCGACGCGGCGGTTCTCTTGCGAGCGACGAGATTGCCCGAGGCGGATTTTTGCCGAGCGCTTCGAAGACGGCGATCGGCCTCAGCCCTGGCGCCGCCTTCAGCATCGGCACGACTTCATTGTCCCAGACATCGAAGAATGGATCGGCTCGCCGTCGTTCTCGACGCGCCTCCTTCTGGCTGGGAAGTCGGGGATCCTTTTCAAACCGGTAGGCGGCGGCCGTGCTGAATCCAGCTTTCGCGCCGGCAATGGCCGGCGAATGGTTGCGGCGCAAGTTCATGAATAGCCTCATCTGACAATCGGTGACGTGTCGGCCGGGCAAAAAGTCGGTCCTCTCGAAAGAGAAAGCCGACCCCTTATCCAGCCGCCGATACCGCCAGACGAGGCCTCTCGGGCGCTCGCCGCCGCCACGGGGGTGTCTTCGGTCGGGCTACGCCCTCCCTTCGTCACCCCCGCGGCGGCGCATTCTCATCCTGATTGTCGCGGGATTCTCATCCTGATTGTCGCGCCGCAGCCCGCCGCGATGCAGGTCGCCGATCGATGGCATCTGATGGAGAACGCCAGCTTCGCGTTCGTTGACGCCGTGCGCAAATCGATGCGTGCGATCCGTGGCGCGCTCGGCGCGACGACGATCAGCCCAGCGCTGCTCACGAGCGCAGAAAAGCTGCAATACGAAAGCTATCTGCGACGCGAGGAGACAAACGCTGCGATCGGCACCCTGGCCAGGGAGGGCCTGTCAATCAGGCAGATCGTGCGCCGCGTAGGCCATAGCCGCAATCTGGTTCGCCAGGTTCTGCGAGGCGAAAGAACCGAGGTCTTCCCATCCCGCCAAAGCACCATCGACGCGTATTTGCCGTTTCTCGACGCGCAATGGACGGGCGGCTGCCGAAAGGGCGCCGAACTTTGGCGACGCCTCAAAGGGCAAGGATTCCAAGGATCTCGCCGCACCCATCCGCGGCCCTGTGGAGTGGCCCCGCGTAGCGAGACCACTCCACAGGCTCAAATTCGTTTGCGCAGTCGTCTACTTAAGTTCAAGCAGCCGGAATGTTCCGAAAGAAGCGTCGACATGAAAGTCTGGCTCGGGAGTATGCGGGTCGACCCACGAAATCCACTCCATGTTCAGGGCTCCCTGCTTCCCGCTAAACTCGGCCCTGTATACCCCGGTACGCATAAGCCCATCCTTGTCGATAAGACCCAGTCCACGCAGAGAGGCCAATGGGATAAGTCCGTTGACGGCATATCCGCTGTTGGTGCGCCTCGCGAATACACCCAGTCCAGGCATGGTCCATTTGCCGTCGAAATTGCGATAGTAGACCACGGAGTAGTCGTTCACGCGGCCGGCCGGGTCGACCTCGACGGCATAGTAGGGCGGCAACTTGCCATTCAAGGGCTTGTCGACCGCGCCCGGTGCGAAAAACAGCTCCACACGATCCTCGACATCCACGGTTTCACGTTTGCCGATCGCCTTGTCGAGCACGACGACGTCCGGATCATCCACATCGAAAGCGAAATACAGGTTGGTGTCGTCATGCCCCGCACGGAACCGGGTGGCAGGTGCAGCCCTGAGTTCCCATGGGAAGTGGAACTCGCCGGATAGGATCGTCGATGTTCCCCAGGCTGGGCTGGCGAAATTATCCCTCAAATCAGGCGGCGAGGCTAAACGGGGTACGTCATAGAAATTCGCCGCCCAGGCAGGGGCGCCAAAAAGGATTGAGCAAACAACGACTGCCATTCGATTGACCATCTCTTCTTCCTCCTGTTTTCTGGCCGCGCCAGCTATTTCCTGATCGCCCGCACCAGCGGTTTCCTGGCCTACCCATGCCCCGCCCGCACGACGAGGGTCGACGATGCGACGCCGAAGCAAAGGCGCCCATCAAAGTGGCACGATCCAATATGAAATGAAATTACAAAGATGTAGAAATATGAAAAAATATATGTTGTGAAATTTCAAATGATGTGCCACTCGCAAAGCGCGTTGTCCATGGCTAGGATCGAGCGGGATTGAACGAAGCTGCTGGCGCGGCGTAAGCGTGATCCGACGGCCGCCTTTCGGAATGCGATTGGGGTCGGTTAGGTGTGCACCTGTGATTTGGTGGACACCTGATGACGACGCCGGCGGGATCGAGAGGGAGTGGAGTTGGCGGCGCTGAAGCGGGCGCGCGCGAAGCGGCGCTTGCGGAGCGCGGCGGAACGGCAGCGGATCGTGGACCCGGGTCTGGCGCCGGGCGCTTCGGTGGCAGGCGTTGCGCGGGCGAACGACGTCAACGCGAACCTGGTCTTCAAATGGATCCGTCGATCGCGGGAAGGCTGGGCCGATCGTCGCTGCGCAGCGAGCAAGCGCGTGTCGCTGACGTCGGCGGTGACGAGGGTCGAAAGCCCGACGTTCGTTTCCGTTCGTCTCATCGAACCCAATGGGGCGGCGGCAAAGCTGGCGCCGGCCGAGAGCGAAAGCGTGTCGAGCCAGCGGCGTGATCCGCCCCGCGCAGTCCAGCGCGCCGCGCCCGCGCAGTCCAGCGCGGCGCGATAGAGATCTGGCTTTCGAACGGCGTGCGAGTGCCGGACCCGACGCCTATTTGGTCGTCCGCGAAGAATCCTGAGAGCCCTATATTGGCGGGGGTTCCGACGGAGGACCCAATTCGATTCAAACCCAAACTTTAGGCAAACGCAATACTTTATGTACTCAGGAAGACGGGTTCAGTTTTTGTATTCCTTGTCAGAGCGACCAATTACATAATAATAACGCCAATCAATTTACGAGTCAAGGCCATCGTCGTCTTTAACTAATCCTCAAACCACGCGAACGATTTACTTAACCGCACCTAGCGCTAGACCGCGCACAAGATATCGTTGCAGCCAGGAAAACAAGATCGCCACAGGGATGGAAGCGACCAGCGCCGCCGCCATCACATAGTGCCAATCTACAGTATAGCGCCCGGCGACCAGCGAAAACACACGTAGTGGGAGCGTGTAATTGTCCTCCCGCCGCAGCATGGTCAAAGCGATAACGAATTCGTTCCACGAATTGATGAAAGTGAATATGGCCGTGACGACCATTGCGGGCGTCGCTAGCGGCAGGAACACCGAAACAAGCGTTCGCCAACGATTGGCTCCCTCCATCCAGGCCGCTTCCTCCAATTCCCGAGGAATCGTTGCGAAGTAACTCTGGAGCATCCAGACGCCAAACGCGATGTTAAACCCAGTATAAATCAACACCAAAGTGAATTTACTGTCGATGAGTCCGAGCTGAGAGGTCAAACGGAAAAGGCCGAGCACAAGGACGATAGGCGACAACATCTGAGACACGAGCAGGAACTGGCGAAAGGCGCCGTTGCCCACGAAGCGGAAACGACTGAGCGCGTAAGCCGCCGGTACCGCAAAGCAAATCGTAATGAGGGTGGTCAATCCCGACACCGTCAGCGAATTCATCAGCGCGTCGCCGAAGCCCGAAGTGACCCACATTTCCGGGAAGTTTTCCCACCGCCACACAGAAGGCCACCATGTTGGGTCATGCACTTCGCTCGGCCCCTTGAATGCGGTGAGCGTCATGACGGCGAAAGGAAACAGGATGACCACAATGATGGGCAGAAGCGCCAGCCAAAGAAGGATAGAGCGGGTGAATTTGTTTCGTGCCATTCAGGCTTCCTCCTCCCGCATCGCCAGCCGTACGTAGATCAGTGTGACCGCCAGAAGAATCGCAAACATGATTAGCGACACCGCCGCCGCGTCTCCCAGCCGGCCGACCCGGAAGGCAAGCTTATAGAGATAAGTCACAAGAATATCGGTTGAATTGGCGGGCCCGCCTTGAGTCGTAGCCCAAATAATCGGGAACGAATTAAATACGTAAATCGTGTTCAGCACCAGCGCGATATTTATAAACGGCCGCAGTAACGGCAAGGTGATTTCGAAAAATTGCCTGAACTTGCCAGCGCCTTCTATCGATGCCGCCTCGTAGAGTTCCGGCGGGACCGACGACAGGCCGCCTATGAAGATCGTCACGGTGAACGGGACGGACACCAGAATACCGATCATGATCTGCATGGGGAAAGCTGTGGACGCCTGCGCGAGCCACTGGACGTTTGTTTGAAGGAGGCCAATGTCTCGAAGTCCGGAGTTCAGCATGCCGCTTTCGCCGTTCAGCGCCCACCGCCAGACGATGGCGGTCATGGTCAGCGAAACCGCCCAGGGCAACATGATCAACACGCGCGCCAACCCACGTCCGTAAAAGTCCTCGTTGAGGATCAGGGCGATCGGCGTAGAGACGATCAGCGTGCCGAAGACGACTCCGGCCGTCCACTCCACCGTGCGCCACAGCGCGGCGTAAAAGTCCGGATCGGACGCGAGGGCGGTGAAATTGTCCAACCCGTTGAAGTCGCGCAGCACTCCGAAACGATTGACGTCATGCAGCGCTAGGGCGACGATTTCGGCGAGAGGCCAGAGGACGATGGCCGCAGCGAGAAGAAAACTCGGGAAGATGAGAAAGTAGGGGAGTGCTTTCTTTTGCAACGAATTCCCCAAGGATTAGCGTGACGCCGCGGACAGAGGTCGCTCTCCCAGCTAGCCGGGAGAGCGCCTGACGGATCGCAGATACTATTTCTTGTTCAGCGTCGCATCGATCTTCGCCGCCGCGTCGGTCAAAGTGGCCTTCACGTCGCCTTTTCCGAGATAGATGGTCTGGAGCGCGTTGGAAGTGGTTTGCGCGATGTCCTCCCAGCCCGGGATGACCGGTGCGAAACGGGCTTTCGGCAGCAGTGAGGTGAAGACCTTGAGATCGGTGTTGTCGGCGAACAACGGATCCTTCGCCTCTGCCGCGTTGACCGGCAGGAAGCCTTCCACCTTGTCGAATTTGGTGCGCATTTCCGCCGTGAAGATGAAGTCGAGGAATTTCCAGGCCTCCTCCTTCACCTTCGAGTTCTTGAACATCACAATCGAGTCGGTGACGCCGTAAGTGCCCTGGGCGCCGCTCGGGCCGGCTGGGATCGGAGCGACAGCGTAGTTCAGATTCGGTGCTTCCTTCTTGATCTGCCCGGAGAGGAATGGCGCGGTGATGACCGTCGCGACCTTGCCCTGCTTGAACAGGTTCTGGACGTCTTCGCGGGCGTACGACGTGACGCCCGGCTCAGTGAGGCCCGCATCGATCATTCCCTTGTACAAGGTTGCCGCGTCGACGGCCGCCTGGCTGCCAAGCCCGGACTTCCCGTCCTTGATGATTTCACCGCCGTAGGACCACAAGGCGTAGTAGAAATAGACGTCGGTCTCGATTTCCTTGCCTTGCAGACCAAACGGGTAAACCCCGGTCGGCTTGATCTTCTCGGCTGCGGCTTTGAAGTCGGCCCAGGTGGCGGGCAGAGCGTCGTAGCCGGCCTTCTTGAACACGTCTTTGTTGTAGTACATCGCGCGAGCGGAAGCAGCGATGGGCAGGCCGTAAACTTTGCCGTTCAGGACGGACGGAGTCAGAAACGTGTCGATGAACCGTGCGCGGAACGCCGGCGTGACATAGGAGTCCAACGGCTCGACGACGTCTTGGCTCACGTAGTCGAGCAGCCAGCGCGTTCCGATGATCGACAGGTCGGCGTTCGCTCCGGCCGAGATGTCCGTCGTCAACTTCTGTTGCAGGTTGTCCCAAGGCACGACCTCAATCTGAATCTTCGTGCCCGGATTGGCGGCTTCGAACGCCTTCGCCGCATCGTCGAAATAGGGCCCGGTGCCCTTGGAATACTCCGCGATCGTCACGCGCACCGTGCCCGCCTGGGTGACGGCGCTCATCGCAATTAGGCTCGCTCCGACCATGACGGCTTTGGACAAGAATTTCATATCGATCCCTCCTCACCTTCTCTCGCACCAATGCGACCGAGCCTCTTAACTTCCGCGCCGATCGAATATCCTCGGAAGACACAGGCCGACGTGCGATGCAGCGACCCTACGCTAACGAAATAAAATTGCAATTCAAGCCCTAAACGAAAAAATATTTCATGACAGCTGTTGATTTTTTCCATTCGCTCCGTTCTTATGTCGCCGAAGCTGGCGCACCCACCGATCCGCGCCTGGAGCCTGCGAGCAGAAGCCCTCCTGAGGAATGTGATATGGCCTCGTTGCAGATCAAGAATCTGGTAAAGGCCTACGGCGGAGTGGAGGTGCTGCATGGCATCGACCTGAAGATCGAGGACGGCGAGTTCGTCGTGCTCGTCGGCCCTTCCGGATGCGGAAAATCAACGCTCCTGAGGATGATCGCCGGTCTCGACGACATCACTTCGGGCGAATTGATCGTCGGCGGAACGCTCGCGAACGGGCTGCCGCCGCAGGCGCGCAACATCTCTATGGTGTTTCAGAGCTACGCTCTCTTTCCCCATATGAGCGTGCGCAGGAACATCGGATTCGGTCCTCGGATCCGCGGCGAGGCCGCGAGCGTAATTGGGGACAAGGTGACGAAGGCCGCGGAAATCCTGAATCTGACTCCGTATCTCGACCGTTTCCCGCGCCAACTCTCGGGCGGTCAGCGGCAGCGGGTGGCCATGGGGCGCACGATCGTCCGCGAGCCAAGCCTCTTCCTGTTCGACGAACCACTCTCCAATCTCGATGCGAATCTCCGGGCGCAAATGCGCACGGAGATCAAATCGCTGCATCAGAAGCTGAAACGGACGATCGTCTACGTCACCCACGACCAGATCGAGGCGATGACGCTCGCCGACCGCATCGTCGTGATCAACGGCGGCCGAATCGAGCAAATTGGAACGCCACTCGAATTGTACGATCGGCCCGCCAACCGTTTCGTCGGCGGATTTCTCGGCTCCCCATCGATGAGCTTCTTACCAGGCGTCCTGGAGCGCGAGGGCAGAACGACGCGCGTCCGCATTGCGCCGGACGTCGCCCTCGCTGTCGGCGAGGTCTCGGCCATTCATGGCCAAGAGGTAGAGATCGGCGTTCGCCCCGAACGCTATCAGATTGTGACGGACGGCGTCGGCGCGCCGCTGCGTGTGGCGGTCGTCGAGCCGACGGGATCGGAGACGCACATATTCGGCTCGATCGGGGACTGCGAAGTGCGGGTCGTCTTGCGCGAGCGGTTCTCCGCTTCGCCAGGCGAAATCCTCAAAGTGCGGGTCGACCCGCGGCAAATTCACGTTTTCGATTCCAAGAGCGGAGCGAGGTTGTGACGCGAATCGTTCGGCTTGCTCGCGACTGGAATCCCGCCATCGAAGCAGACGCCGCACATTCCTCATGCCGAGACGCGACGTCGCCGATACAGTTTCGATCGCTATGTGTGCACTTAAGGCAGCCGAATGGATAACGCGGCGGACAATCTTCATCTCCTGCATCGAATCCGGCTCGACGTCAGCAAGCTGACGCGCTCCAATCGGAAGATCGCCGAACGCTTGATCGAGCAGCCGGTCGCTTTCATGCACAGCTCGGTGCAAGACATCGCGCGCCAAGCCGAAGTCTCGGACGCCACGGTCGTCAGATTCTGTCGTCACTACGGATATTCGGGCGTGCCCGATTTCCGGATTGCGCTCGCGCAGGCTCTCGCCGATCCGGACATGAACACGACTCGCGTGTTTGTCGAGCCGAGCCTCAGTGACAAGACGCTCGTCAATACCCGCCAGAAACAGGCGATTGCCCGTTACGCGACGCGGTTTCTCGATACGGACCGCGCGATCCTGCTCGACTCCGGCTCGACGACGGAATTGTTCGCCCATGAGCTTCGCGCCGCTCCGGCGCTCACCGTCATGACGACCGGCCTCAATGTCGTCAACGCATTGGCGCGCTCACCGCAACATACGCTGATGCTGCCTGGCGGAACCGTTCGCGTCGAAAGCATGTCCATTGGCGGACGCGGCATAGAAACGGCCTTGGCGGGAATGATTTTCGATACGGCTTATTTGGGCGCCGACGCCATCGATCCAGATCGGGGTCTGAGCACGTTTCGCGAGGACGAAGCCCACCTAAACGTGACGATGGCCGCCGCAGCCCGCCGGCTGATCATCCTAGCCGATTCCAGCAAGTTCAGGGCGCCCGCTCTCCATAACTTCCACGAAATCGAAAACATCCACGCGATTGTGACGGACAGCGGCGCGAGCGACGCGATCGTCCAACGCATCGAGGCGCGCGGAACCGCCGTTCACCGCGTCGAAGTCAAGGAGATTCTCTGATGCCCGCCACCGCCGCCGCCGCCGCGCAACAGCCCTTGGACAGCTTCGTGACGACGGGCGAAATTCTCCGGCAACCCGACATCTGGCGCGGCTTCGCCGCGAAAGCAGAGGCCTTCGCCCAGCAGGCGCAGGGCTGGTTGCGGCAGCGCGCGCACGACGAAATCTGGTTCTGCGGCGCCGGGAGTTCTTCGTTCATCGGCGATTGCCTCGCAAGCTATTTGAACTCAGCGCCCGGCCCTGCTCGTTATCGATCGGTCCCGACCACCGATCTCGTCGCCACGCCGCACCGCTTCTTCCGGCCGGGCGTTCGAATCCTCGTCGTTTCTTTTGGGCGTAGCGGCGACAGTTCCGAGACCATCGGCACGCTCGACTTGCTCGACGCGCTCGCGCCGGACGCCGATCGTCTGAACATCACCTGCAACGGCGCGAGCATGCTGGCGACGCGCAAGGCCCCCCCGACCTGCCAACAACGCGTACTCGTACTCCCGGCTGAGACCAACGACGCCGGATTTGCGATGACGTCGAGCTTCACGACAATGTTCTTGGCGGCGCTCGCGACGTTCGATTTCGCTCCGCCCATGGGCGCGCGCGAGATGTTTGAAACGCTCGCCGAGGCCGCCGAAGCGGTGTTGCGGGACTCGCTCAAGTATTTTGCGAAGGTCGAGAGCCCCAAGCGGGTGGCGTTCTTGGGCTGCGGGCCTTTGACCGCCACCGCGCACGAGAGCGCGCTAAAGGTGTTGGAGCTGGCATCGGGACACATCCCTGTGGAGTGGAATTCCACGCTCGGCTTTCGGCACGGACCGAAATCGTTCGTCGACTCTGAAACGAAAGTATTCGTGTTCGTCTCGTCTGATCCGTCGACGCGGCGATATGACCTCGATCTCGCCGACGAACTCGAGCGGCAATTCGGCGTGAGCACCGTCGTGCGCCTGGGCGAGGCGGCGGTCCAACCGACGATTTTGGTTCCCGTGATCGGAAGAGACGTGCACCGTTGCGTGTTGTTCGTTCTCATCGCGCAAGTCGCGGCGGTCACGTTGTCGCATCGGCTTGGCTTCAATGTCGACAATCCCTTTGTCGATGGGAACCTGTCGCGCGTCGTATCCGGTGTGAACCTCTACGTTTCCCAGGAGCGCAAGCCCGCCTCGTGCGGCGCCATTGATGTCGGCGGCACCAAGATTGAAGCGTGTTTGTTCGACGCTGCTTTGAGCCCGTTGAAACGCCGGCGCACGCCGACTCCCGTCGGTGACTACGAATCGCTGCTGGAGGCCATCGTCGATTCGGCGAGGTGGCTCGAGAAGGAAGGCGGCACCGATCTGTCAATCGGCCTCGGGCTTCCCGGACTGGTCGATCCGCGCGCCGGCATTTCGGCGACGGCGAATATTCCCGCTTCCGGCCGGCCTTTGCGCACGGACCTCATGCGCAGGCTCGGCAGACCGGTGCCGATGGAGAACGACTGCAAATTGTTCGCGTTGAGCGAGGCGCGATCTGGCGCGGGCGCGCGGTTTGAGACCGTTTTCGGGCTTGTGCTAGGGACCGGCGTCGGCGGCGGGCTGTGCCGAAACGGCCGTCTCGCGTCGAGTCTCAACGGCCTGGCGGGCGAAGTCGGACATATCGGAATGCCGACTGCGCTCATCAATAGGCACGGTCTTCCGACCTTGCGTTGCGGATGCGGGCGCGACGGCTGTTACGAGACGCTCGCCTCGGGCCCCGGAATCGTAAGGCTCGCCGAGTATATATGCAGCAGCTCTCCTGGCGTCCCGCAGACAGTCTTTGAAAATGAGGCATTCAACCCTGCTCGCGACGCTTGGGTCGATATTGTCGCCGAACTGCTGTTGACGATCCAGCTCGCGGTCGATCCCGATTGCGTCGTTCTGGGCGGTGGTCTTTGCCATGCACCCGGGATCGTGGAGCGTCTGACAAGCGCACTGGCTTCGCGCATGCTCGGCGGCTTGCACATTCCGGTCATCGCGGTCGCTCAGCATGGAGACGCCAGCGGCGTGCGCGGGGCGGCGATGCTTGCGCGCGAAGGTCTGGGGGGTCCGATTTGAAAATCCTTCGGGAACTGGTCCGGCGCAATCGCGCCGGCTCCGGCGAAGCCCTGGCCTCCGTATGCTCGGCGCATCCAGATGTGATTTCCGCTTCGCTCCTGCTCGCCAAGGCGCACGACACGGGGTTGCTCGTCGAGGCGACGAGCAACCAGGTCAATCAGTTCGGCGGTTACACGGGTATGACTCCCGCGACTTTCGTCCGCTTCGTGCACGAACTTGCCGACCGTCAAGGCGTCGAGCGCGAACGGGTCGCCTTCGGCGGCGATCACCTCGGCCCGCAAGCGTGGCGCGATCAACCCGCGCCCGTCGCGATGGCGCTTGCGGTCGAGATGGTCCAGGACTACGCGCGGGCCGGGTACGAGAAGATTCACCTGGATTGCTCCGAAGGCTGCGTGGGCGAGTCCGCTCAAGTCGGCGACATGCTCAGCGCCGAGCGTGCCGCCGAATTGGCGCAAGCGTGCGAAACCGCCGCTCCCGACGGGCGTCTGTCGTATGTTTTCGGCACCGAGGTGCCTCCGCCGGGCGGCGCGCGCGCCGCTGAAGTGGGCGCCGCGATAAGTCCAACGACTCCGACCGCCGCGCGCGCAACCATCGCCGCGCACGAAGCGGCCTTCCTTCATAGAAAATTGGGAGACGCCTGGGAGCGCGCGGTTGGGCTCGTCGTCCAGCCAGGTCTCGAATTCGGTCCCGACCATATCGACCGGTTTTCGCTCGACTCGCCGAACCTCTTGTCGGACGTCTTGTCGGTGCGGCCGTGCCTCGCCTTCGAGGCCCATTCGACGGACTATCAGACTCCACAGACCTTTCCGGCTTTGGCGAAACGCCATTTTGCCGTGTTGAAGGTGGGTCCGGCACTCACCTTCGCCTACCGCGAGGCGCTTTACGCGCTCGACGGGATAGCGGCCTGGGTCGTTTCGGGCGCGGCGCCCCAAACGCTGCCGCGGATCATGGACAAGCTCATGCTTGCCGAGCCCGCGTTCTGGGCGAAACACTATCAGGGCGATCCGGCTCGGTTGCGGATATTGCGCCACTTCAGCTACGCCGACCGCATCAGATATTACTGGTCCGGCCCGGAAGCGGCAGCGGCTACGGCGCGCCTACGGGCGTCGCTGGAGACGGCTCCTCTTCCGTCGACGCTGTTGAGCCAATATTTCGGCGAGGCGACTCTTGTGCGCGCCGATGCCCTGCGTGGCCGATGCGGCCAAGTCGAAGCCCTGATCTACGCGCGAATTCAGGACGCGCTCGAACCATATTTCGCCTGCGCGCCCGCTTCGAGGCCTCAATGACCAGCGGCAATGAGCTGGACACGTCCGCGCAGTCGCCGGCGGAGCATTGGCTCGCGCCGGATCGTTTGTTCGACGGCCGATCGATTATCGGCGGACAGGCAGTCTTAATTTCGGGCGAACGGATCTCGGCGGTCCTGCCTGAGAGCGAGGCCGTCCGGCATGGCGCGCCGATCTGGCGCACGCCAGGGGTGCTGGCGCCGGGCTACTTCGACATCCAGATCAACGGCGGTGGGGGCGTGCTGTTCAACGACTCGCCGACTGTCGAAGGCTTGGCGGCGATCGGTGAAACCCACCGTCGGCTCGGAACGACCTCCTGGATGCCGACGCTGATCACCGACACCGTAGAAAAGATGGAGCGGGCCGGGGAGGCGACGCTCGATGCGCGCGGACGCTTCGGCGTGGTCGGGCTGCATTACGAAGGCCCGCATATCAGCAAAGTTCGCAAAGGCACGCACAAGGAATCCCTGATACGTCCGATTGACGAGAGGTCGTTCGCCCTTTTCGAGCTGCTGCGGGAGCGGGGCCTGACGTTGATGGTCACGCTAGCTCCGGAATGCAATCCGCCCGGAACCATAAGCCGCCTGGTGAAAATGGGCGTCGTGGTTTCGATAGGCCATTCGGCCGCCGACGCGGCTAACGTTCATGCGGCGCTCGCCGAGGGCGCGACCGCTTTCACCCATCTGCACAACGCCATGACGCCGATGACGTCCCGCGAACCCGGCGTGGTGGGAGCCGCGCTCGATAGCGACGCCTATTGCGGATTCATCGCCGATTGTCATCACGTCGCCGCGGAAACGCTTCGCGTTTCGATCCGCGCGCGCAAATCTCCCGGCCGGATGGTCGTCGTATCCGACGCAATGCCGACGGTGGGCGGACCGGACACGTTCCAGCTTTACGGCGAGACAATTCGCGTCGCCGATGGAGTGCTCGTCAACCCCGCCGGCTCGCTCGCCGGCGCCCATATCGATATGCAGCAATCAGTGTGCATCTTAGTGACGCGCGTGGGCATTGCGCCGGAGAGCGCGCTTCGGATGGCGACCTCGGCCCCGGCGGATTTGCTCGGATTGTCGCCCGGCGTTGGGTCTATCCAATCAGGAGCGCAGGCGAACCTAATCTTGCTTAGCGACTCGTACGGGGTTAGGTCCGTGATTCTGAATGGTTCCGCCTTGTGAACAGTGGAACAGTTGAGGAGCGATATCATGCCCGCTTGCCTGACATAGTGGCGCCGATGTGCCGCTCTGTGAGCAGTCTCGACAATCTTCGGCTCTGACTGACATTCTGCCGCTGCCAACACCGCGCCGACAGCATTCGGCCGCGCTCCACTTGTCTCCCTCTCTCTGAGCGGACTAGTTGGGATGGCGACGACGCGGGGTCGGTCGGGCCCCGCGCAGGCCTGAGACGACCGCCCTGGCAAATCAACCACATTGGCGCTCTTTCATAGAATGGCTGACGATCCGACATTGAGAGATGCGCCCCAACGGAGCCGGTCATCGGCGTTCACACTTCAGCATCTCCGATATGCAGTGTCGGCTGCGGATCACGGTAGTTTTCGGCGGGCTGCCGACGCGCTGCTTCTTCGACAGTCGACATTAAGCCGCTGCATCCGCCAATTGGAAGAATCGATTGGCGTGGTTGTGTTCGAGCGATCGAGCGGCGGCGTGCGAGCGACGCCGATCGGCCACAACTTCCTGCACGCGGCAAGATCGATTCTGGAGCAAATTGATTCGTTGGCGGCGATCGTGCATAGCGCCGGCCGCGGCGAGTCAGGACGGCTGGCAATCGGCTTCTACACGTCCCTATCTGCCGGAAACCTGCGCGCGACCTTGCTGGACTACGCACAACGGTTCCCGCAGATCGAAGTTGACATGATAGAGCGCTCGCGCACGCGCCTCGTCACGGCTCTTCGGAATGGCGCCCTGGACATTGCGATCGTCACCGGAGAGACGTCGCTCCTCGACAGCAAAGCGATGCCGCTGTGGAGCGAGCGGGTCGTCATCGCGTTGCCGGAAGGCCATCGGCTGGTTGGCAGTGAGACCATCACTTGGACGGACCTGAGAGGCGAGACGCTTCTGCTAAATCGGCACGATCCCGGCGACGAGTTCCAAGACCTTGTCGTCGCGAAGCTCGCCTCTGCGGAAGACCGGCCAAGGATCTTGCGTCTTGATGTGAGCCGCGGAAACCTCAAGAATCTCGTCGGCGCCGGTTTCGGCGTCAGCCTGATGACCGAGGCCTGCATAGGCGCGAACTTACCCGGCTTGATTTTTCGCGACGTGCGCGACGGCGCTGGGTCGACCAGAATCGACTATTCGGCTCATTGGCGAAGAGACAACGACAATCCAGCGTTGGCGAGCTTTGTGAAGCTCCTGGGCGAACGCTATTCCCTGCCGACCAAAGGCACTTGACGCGCGCGACGCGCCTTCGCGAATGCGCGATCGGTCGCCATGAACCGAGACAGCATCGGCGCGATCAGTTTCGCCGGTTCGGCGATCGACTGCCCGGTCTCTCTACCAAGCGCTTCCGCGTAGGCGACGAGATCACGGTGCACGGCGGCCGACACCTCAATGGTGAGCTTCACCGGCTTGTCGTCGGCGATCGCGCCGAGCTTCAGTTTGGTCATCTCGGAATCCTCATCCTTGGTACGGTTCGAGCGCCAGGTCGTGAGTGACGATCACGCGCACTGGGAAGCCCGGCCGGATCGTGATGGTCGGCTGAACGTTCAGGGACCGCCCGACGACCTGCTGGCCGACTTGGTTGAAGCCCTGCGATGAGCCCTGGCGGAGGGCCTGAACGAGCGCGCTGTCGTTGTTGTTCGCGCCGGCCTCCGAGCCGATGCTGAGGAGCGTCGAAAGGATCGCCGCCTTGAACAGCATGCCCCAATGGTTGTCGACCTCGTCCTCGAGACCGGCGTAGCCCTCGGGATCGGCGCCCGGCTGGCGCTCCAGCACGATCGACCGGCCATTGGGCATGATCAGGCGGTTCCAGACCAGCAGCGCGCGGGACTGGCCGAAGGCGACCTGCGCGTCGTACTGACCGATGAGGCGGGCGCCCTGCGGGATCAGAAGAACCTTGCCGGTCGGGCTGTCATAGACGTCCTCCGTGACCTGCGCCGTGATCTGCCCGGGCAGATCCGAACGCAGGCCGGTGATCAGCGCGGCTGGGATCACGGCGCCCGCCTGCAGGACATAGGGGCTGGCGGGCGCCTCCACGCGATCGGGGCTCACCGTGCGGCGATCGACACTCCCGTTTAGGAAAGCGAGCTTGTGGTCCTGTGAGGTGAGATCGTTCGAGCCGGCGGTCGCCGCCGTCGTGGCGATCTGGGCGGACGCCGGCGCCGGAAACGACGCCGTGGCGATCGCGCCGACATTGGTCGTAGCGAAGAGATGGCTGGTGAGAGCCGCTTCCTGCTCTTGGGCGATGCGCTGCTGCTCCGGATCGGGGGCCATCGGCGGCGCCGGGGCGCCGGCGTTGAGGATCGGCCGGCCGAGATCGCCAGGTAGTGGTGGACCTAACTGAGGAACGCGGCGTTGCAGCCCCGTATAATCGTTCGGAAGATTGGCGAGGCCATCCGGCGTGTTGCGGTTGTCGGTGTTGTAAAGCTCCGAGCCGATTGTTCGCAGGTGAGGCTGCAACGCGAAAAATAGTGCGCCGCTGACGCCGATCGCCGCGCCAGCGCCAAGACCGATGAGCACGCGGCGCGAAAGCCGCGTCACTGGCGCCCGGCGGCGTCGCAGCCGCATCTCGTGGGGCGGCCGTTCGACTCTTGCGGGCCCAGCCGCCTCTTCATGAGGGGCGTCTGTCACGACTGCGGCCTCCCGTCGGTGCGCACGATGCGCACCCTTTTCTGGTGCTCGCCGCCGAGTCTGAGTTCGGCCGCGGCGAATAGCCGGTCGACGATCATGTGGTTGTCCTGCACGCGATAGTTCACCAGTTCGGCGCCGCCCTCCGCGCCGATCACCCAGAGCGGCGGCATCTCGCCGCGGCGGATGCCGCTCGGGAACTCGATGAACACCTGGCGCCCGTCGTCGAAGGCGCGCAGCGGCCGCCAGGCTGGCGCATCGCCTTCGATCCGGTAGCGGAAGTTGAGCGCGTCGATGTCGACGCCAGTCGCGACGGGCGCCGCCGCCTCCGCCGCGGCGTTTTGCCGGCGCAGCGCGATCAGCTGATCCTGCGCATAGGCCCACGAAACCGAGGCCATGTAGGTCTTGTCGTCCGAGCGCAGCTCGAGATGATAGGTGCGCCGGTCGGTGTTGACGATGAGATTGGTGACGAGGTCCGGCCGGGTCGGCTTGACCAGGATGTGGACGCGCTTGTCGGCGCCAGTTCCGCTCTCGGTGTCGCCGACGATCCAGCGCACGGTGTCGCCGGCGGCGACCGGGCCAGACCCGACCAGCTGTTCGCCGGGCTCGAGAGCGATGTCGGTGATATCGCCCGGCGCCGCATAGACCTGATAGAGCGCGCCGTCGGCGAAGGGATAGACCTGGATGGCGTTGAGGTAGCCGTCACGGGTCGGCTGCACCCGGGCCGCGCCGTTGGCCTGTTCGACGCGCGTCTTCGGATCGGCGGCTTCCGGCGCCGCAGTCTTGGCGCCAGGAATCGGCTTGAGCTGGCCGGGCAGGGGCAGCAGCTTGGGGATTTCGACGATCTGGACGGGCCTGGGCGGATCGGGCTGCAACAAAGCTTGGCGCGGCGTGTCGTCGTAGCTGATCTCCGGCGGCTTCCAGGCCGTCGCGCAAGCGCCGAGCGGAACGCAGGCTATGAGAACAATGGCTGGAGATAGCGTGCGCATCAGCCGAGCTCCTTGGACCAGTTGAGGGCATGGACGTAGACGCCGAGCGGGTTCTTCTTCAGCCGGTCGGCGTCGGTCGGCGGCTGCACGACGATGGTGAGGATGGCGCTCCAGCGTTCGGTCGCCGCAAGCGCGTCGTCGACGTAGCGCCGCTCGGTCCAGGCGACGCGGAAGCTGTCGTTCGAGGCGCGGATGACGCTCGACACCTCGACCGAGACCTGGGTCTTGTCGACCTTGGAGAAGGGGTCGTTGGCGCGCGCATATTCGTTGAGCGCCAACGCGCCCTTGTCGGTGACGTAGCCATAGGCCTCGAGCCAGTTCTGGCGCAGTACGATCGGGTCGGCGGGAATGCCGCGCACCTCTTCGATGAAGCGCGCGAGATGCCAGGCGACCTGGGGATCGGTCGGCCGGTAATCGGCGACGGCGGGCGCGATCGTCCGCGACTGGCCGAGCTTGTCGATCTCGACGACCCACGGCGTGACCGTGCCGCG